>Ga0209373_10001472_pt1 | contig 27317 bp, 17 predicted proteins | sample Higcelweek5metaG_FD_187173 | JGI IMG/M metagenome (GOLD analysis project Ga0209373, IMG submission 187173) | Freshwater pond sediment microbial communities from the University of Edinburgh, under environmental carbon perturbations - High... | ecosystem: Environmental > Aquatic > Freshwater >... | reverse complement strand
CAAGGTAAAGGGTGAAAGCGCCTACGATGTGATGTATCAGGTATCGGCCCATAATGTGCAAATGGCCCCGGAGAGTCTTAAACATCGCTATGTTACCGAAGATATCCCCTATGGCCTTGCCACCATTGCCTCTGTCGGAAGACAGATCGGTGTTCCCACCCCCCGCCTTGACGCCATTGTCAATATAGCCTGCATGGCAAATGGAGAAGACTACTGGCAGACCGGCAGAACAGCCGGAAAACTTGGGCTTGCAGGAATGACCCTGAAGCAGATGGTACGCTATTCAGTTACCGGTAAACTGGATATGAGTCTTGTCTGATATGGCGGGACAATCTACTTCAGGCAGCTCTGAAACCGGCGGCAGCTGGCATCTGATCCTTTTCAGTATCGCCTTTGCCACCTTTATGGTGAATGCCGATTCCTATATCGTCAATATTTCACTTCCCACCATATCAAGTTACTTCAAGGCTGATACAGAAGCGGTTTCCTGGGTGGTGATGTCGTACCAATTGACGGTAACGGCGCTTCTACTGGTTTTTGGTACCTTGGGGGATCGGATCGGCATCAAGCGTCTGTTTATGCTCGGCTATGCCGTTTTTACCCTCAGTTCTCTGTTTTGTGCCATTTCGCCAACCTTGGGCTGGCTTGTGGCAAGTCGGGCACTGCAGGGGATCGGTGCCTCAGTGCTCTACGCGCTGACTCCGGCCATGGTGCCGCGTTATCTGCCACCAGACCAACGGGGGCCTGCCTTTGGCGCATTGGCAACGGCAGCTGCTCTGGGCATATCTGTTGGTACGCCGCTGGGAGGACTGATTACCGGCCTTTTGTCCTGGCACTGGGCTTTTTTGATCAACATTCCGATCGGCATAGTGGCCATGCTGGTGGCCAAACGGGTGCTGCCAACTGATACTGAGGTCTCTGTCCAGCAACCACTTCCTTCCTTTGACTATGCAGGATCTCTGTTTAGTGCCCTGGCCCTTGTCAGCCTGATCTACAGCTTTAGCAAGTTTAATAGTCTGGGATTTTCACTGACGGTGCAGGGGGCATTGGTCGTGTTTGTGGTAACCGTGACAGCTTTTATCCTTTGGGAACGTCGTGCCGCCCATCCGCTACTTGATTACAGTCTGTTTCGATCACCGGCTTTCAATTATGGCAACCTGGCAAACTTTCTCTGTCTTTCCTATCTGGCTGGTCACAACTTTATTACTCCGTTTTATCTGATGACGGTTAAGGGGCTTCCCACCGAGCGGGCTGGCACCGTCTTTTTGCTCTATTCTCTGATCTACATGGGAGTAGGGCCTTTGGCCGGCCAGATCTCAAAGCGGGTGAATCCCCGGATTCTCTGTACCGTGGCGCTGGTGTTCGGGGTGATTGTTTCCTTTGGATTCAGTCGTTTTCTGAACGGTGCAGGGATGCTGCCGGTTTATGGTTACTTTGTTGGTCTGGCTCTGGTGATGGCCACCTTTATTCCTTCCAACAACAATGTCGTCATGGGGATGGCTCCGCCTGGCAAGCAGGGGGCTGTTTCCGGCAGTTTCAGGATGGTTGGACGGGTGGGGATGACGGTGGGGGTTTGTCTGTTCCAGAGTATCTTTGCCCTGGCCGCACTTCAGACCGGCAGTATGCATGCAGATGCACTCAAGTCGCTTGATCAGGGGCATCTACTATCTGCTTTCAGCACTGTCTATGCCGTTGGTGGAGCGATGTTTGCCGTTGCCGCTATCAGCTCATTTATGGCGCGTGGGCCGATTGGAGAACAAAAGTAACCGATAACCCTAAAAAAGCAGTTACCACAGAGATCACAGGGGTTTCAGAGGAAAAGCAGGAAGATACAACAAACGGCCTGATTCCCTTCGGGTGAAATGTAAAACAGATTTTTCTTTGTAGTTCTCTGTGTTTCTCTGTGGCTAACTGCCGTTTTAAGGATAACTGGTAATGGGGCTATTGTGAAAACCAGCATTGCAAAAAGAATAAGAATAGTCATCGGCCTGACAATTACAGCTCTCTTCTGCCTGTTGTCCCTGAACCCTCCTGTCTCTCTTACGCTTCTGGAAGCCAAGTTGTATGACTTCCGCTTTAAAATCAGGGGTGCAATCAAGCCGCCTGACTCCGTGGTAATTGCAGCTATTGATGAAAAAAGTCTGGCCAGGCTGGGGCGTTGGCCATGGAGCCGGGATGTCATGGCCCGTCTGGTTGAACGTCTGAGCCAGGCTGATGCTGCCGTGGTTGCCTTTGACGTGATCTTTCCCGAGCCGGAAGCCCATGACGCGCTCTTTGCCCGTGCGCTGGAGCAGGCCGGAAATGTGATCCTGCCGATGGCCTTTGATTTTGAACAAAAAATGAAGCCGGTGCCTGATCCGATCCTGGAGCGTTCGGCATTGGTATCGTTTGTCGGGGAAGAGCGTTTCAAGCAGTATCCACCGATTATGTCCGGGGGGATTCTGACGGTTCCGGCCAGACAACTGAAGCAAAATGCTCAGGGGCTGGCCCATATCAACATGCTGCCGGACGAGTTTGACGGTACCCTGCGCTGGGAAGCGCTCTTGTTGGGGCACGACGGTTTTTTGTATCCCTCCCTGGCGCTGCGGGCTGTTGCCGGTTTGAAGGGGATCTCAACGGAACAGATTGTTGTTGATGTCAGTCAGGGGATCCGTTTGGGCAAGATTGCTATTCCCACTGACCACTGGGGACGCATGCCGATCAATTACTACGGCTCCGGCAAGAACTTTCCCGTTTACTCCATCAGTGACATTCTGGATGGAACGGTCGGAACTGCCCAGCTGGCCAACCGGATCGTCTTTGTAGGTGCTACCGCAATCGGTATTTTTGATCTACGGGTGACGCCGATCTCGGCGGTCTTGCCAGGGGTAGAGAAAAATGCCTCGGTTGCCGCTTCAATCCTTGAAAATCGTTTTATTCGCAAGGTGCCAGTGACGTATGACCTGTTGTTTCTGCTGGTTACCGGCGGGCTGCTGACGTTGTTGTTAAGCCGTCTGCGTCCGGTATGGGGTGGTGTGATAACGCTGGCAGCCATCGGCATCGTTCTGATGACCGGTTTTGCTCTCTTTAACCGGGGGATCTGGATCAACCTGGCCTATCCGCTTAACAGTATTCTACTGATCTTCATGGCGGTCACGGCCTGGAGTTATACCTTTGAAGAACGCTATGCCCGTCAGATCAGGGCGATGTTTTCCAGTTATATCACCCACACCATTGTTAATGAACTGATCAATAACCCGGAAATGGCCCGACTGGGTGGTGAAAAACGGGTGGTGACCATCCTTTTTTCAGATGTCAAAGGGTTTACCACTTTTTCCGAAATGCACTCTCCTGAAGAGGTGGTTTCCCTGCTCAATGAGTATCTGGGGGCCATGACCGATGTGATCCTGAAATGGGGCGGCACCCTGGACAAGTTTATTGGCGATGCCATTGTTGTGTTCTGGAACGCACCACAGCCGGTTGAAGACCATGCTGAACGGGCTGTACGCTGCGCGCTGGAGATGGGCAGACGGCTGGATGAACTGCAGGCAGCCTGGATTACGGCTGGTAAGCCGAGGTTGGCAGCCGGGATCGGCATCAATACCGGTGAGGCGGTGGTGGGTAATATTGGTGCCGAAGGGAAGAAGATGGACTACACCATCATCGGCGATCAGGTCAATCTGACCTCACGGGTAGAGTCCCTGACCCGCAAATTTGATTCAGATATCCTGATTACCGGGGCCACCGTGGAAGCGCTGCAACCGGCCATTGCTGCCGGACGGCTGCAGGGGGTTACGATACATGGCTACCAGCGGGTGATTGTAAAAGGGAAGGAACAGCCGGTCAGTTTGTATGGGGTTGATCCGTTGCCTGGAGTTGAAGAACCATTTGTTTTTACTGAGTGCTCGGAAGGGGAAGTGGTGAAGATGACTGAGAAATAAACGGCGGTAGAATTCCCAGCTTAAATGACGGAGTTTCTGAGGCTCAATAAACATGCCCTCTTCCCGGTAGCGGGTAGAGGGCATGTTTACTATTATGGCTGCTTCTTTTTGAACGTCTCCGTCAGTTTGCAGACCATGTATACCCGGCGCCGGTGCAGGCTATTTGAACCGAGGTTGGATTGGAAGGAGAATAGAAATACTGTCTGTAATAGATGATAGATCCGCTAGAGTTGTTATTGGTACAAACACCTCCTGTAAGGTTGACTGTGGGGCAGGAAGATCCGACATATGTCATACCTGCGTTAATGCCGCAAATAGCCGAATCTATTGTGCCGTAGTACTCGATACAATAATGGCTGCCGCTGAACTCACAGGCAATAACAGTGGAGCTTAAAGTTGAAGTACCGGTAAAGTTTTGCCCGGTTACATTAGCGTTGTTCACCGTTAGAGTAATGCTGCTTGGTGAAAAGCTGTAGCTGCTTTTGGACGAAGTCAATGTATAACTGCCATTGGGAACACCGCTAATGGTATAACTGCCATCGCTCTGGGTGGTTGCTGAGTAACTTGATGCAGCAAGAGTGGCGGTGACAATAACATCAGAAATACCTGAGTTGCCGCTGCACGTCACCTTTCCACTAATGCTGTAGGTGCTTGGAACAGTCGTTGTTCCGGTAAAGGTTTTGTTTATAACATTAGCGCCGTTAACAGTAACGGCCAAGCTGGTCGGAGTAAAACTGTAGCCGCTCTTGGATGCGGTTAGCGTATAGTTGCCATTTTGTAGTCCGTTGATCGTGTAGGTACCATCGGCAAGGGTGGTTGTTGAACCGCCGCTTGTGGTAATGGTTACTCCGGACAACGCACTACCACCAGAAGTAACCGTCCCGCTGATACTGTAGGTGGACGGAGCCACAATGGTTGCTGTAAAATTTTGTTCTGTAACATTTGCGTTGTTCACGGTAGTGGCAATGCTGCTTGGTGTAAAGAGGTAGTCGTTATTTGATGCAGTCAGTGTGTAGTTTCCATTCTGAAGTCCGCTGATCGTGTAGGAACCATCGGCCAGTGTGGTTGTACTAATTCCGTTTGTAGCAATAGAAACGCCTGCCATGCCGGAACCGTTAATGGTAACTTTTCCGCTGATGCTGTAGTTCGTTGTGCCGGTGCTTGCTGCAAATGATGTAATAATATTACTGCTGCTACCGTTTGGGCGACTTACGTTGACCGAGGCGGTCATCGCCGTTGAACTGCTGTTTGTAAGGGTTACTGTACTGACGGTACTATCGCTGTCATTCAAAAGCAGTTGGCCGGAGCTGTTAATAGACCATGTTCCGGTGGTTGTTTTTGCGAAGGTGTAACTTGTACGTGAGAATGTTCCATCGATATTATAGGTGATGGAGCCGCTTTCCGGTTCACTGGTGTTAAATGAGAGTGTCCTGCCACTGAGCATCGCCGTAGTAAATACATTCAGCGGTGTCAGGGTAACGGTTCCCGTGTCACTGGTCTGGCCTTCGGTTACGGTAATGTTGTTCACTTTGGCACCATAAACGGCTGTACCGGAGGCATTCAAGGCTTCGACTACCAACAATCTTCCGGTTCCAACCGGCACACCATCTACAGTCCCTTTACCGTCAGCTACCGGGAACTCTTTCGAGATTGTCCCCATGCCGGGGCCGGATACCGAAAGTCTGATTGTTACTGCGTCTGGTAGAGTAGTCGTTATACCTGACTTTTGAAACAGAGCTGCTGATGCCTTTTGAAGTACTGTCTGGGACGGGGAGGCGGCTACAATTTTTGCAGTAATCGCGCCGGTTCCAGCAGTAGATGATGAGCTTCCGCCTCCGCCGCAACCGGTAAGGAACAGGAATAGCCCTAGAGCAAACAGTTGATTAAGAAATGTATAGGTTCGTGATCTCATAGGTGTCTTCTCCTGTTACCAAGTTGCCGTTACAGAGCCGGTTTTCGTGTTTTGTGCCGGAGGCGGTGGTGGCGACGGCGGTGGTGCAACCGCACCGGTTATCCCTTGGGTTGCCGCTTTTAACAGCTGTCCATCAAGTGATGCAGAAGTAGTTGCAGTCTGATCAGTTAACAGCGTGTCCCCGGCTAGGTGTGTTGCATCTGCCGATGATCCTGTACCACCACTACCTGCTTTACCGTTGCTGCTCATTTTCTGCTTATCGCTTTCAAGGGCCGGACGAGGTGGTGTTGGTTTGTTGCGGCCATAAACCGTGGTGATCATACCGGGGGTTAAGTTGACAATCTGACCATCCTTGAAGATGTTGTAGACGTAAACCTGACCATCGTTGACCAGAACATTGGTGAGCGCCCTTTCATGGGCTACAACAAAATCTGTGCCTCGGACACCGGCGATGGCATTTGCTGTTCTAACTTCAAAACGTTTCGGACCAGTTGTTTTTATCTGCTTCAGATCAACAATTGCCCGTAGCTTGCCTCTGGTCAGTTTTACTTCACTACGGTCCGGTTTCTTGCCGGAGAAATGTTCGCCGATATCAATCCGGCTGCGTTGGGCAATACGTAGTATGGTGCCATCCTGATACAGCACTTCGGCTGTTCCACCGGTTTTGGTTCGTATCAGATCACCGCTGCTGATTTGATCACCGTCTTTGGCTGTTTTTGCCGGAAGTTGTCCTTGGGCCAAAATATCAACAGTACCGGTAACATTGCGTAATGTGGCAATGGCTGCAGCATGCAGATCGGTTACGCAAAAAAACAGTGCAAGCATACAGATGCTCAATACTGCGGCGCTACTCGAAACTATCCGTTGCATGTAGTTCATGAAGTCCTCTCCTTAAAAGCGAAGTTCTACGCCGCTCATGATGACGTTGCGCTGGTAGTCATACAGATCGACATTGGACATGGCGCGGGTGTAGTAGTACTGCAGGTTGAGATACAGGTTCCCGGTAAGCTTCTGGTTAATGGTGGCAGAGGCGGTTACGGTCGTATCTTTGCGGCCAGCAGCATTGTCACGGTAGTCCTGCCAGGCAGCTTCTGCAGTCAGGATCAGTTTGGTGCCGCTCAGAATCGGGATTAGCAGGTCGCTTCCCAGACGTCCACCCCAGTTTCTCCATTCTTTACCGACGGTGTTTTCGTAGAACCCTTCGCCGCGCAGGTTAAGCATGCCGTGCCCTTCCTTAAACAGGTAGATGTAACCAGCCTGAAGATTAAATATACTGGCGGTACGGTCATAGCCTGGACCTTCTGTGTTCTGAAACATGTCGCGGTAGTTATAGCCAAGCGAGAGTTGTCCCAGTTGATGTTCGCTGAAAACAGCCGTAACTGTTGGCTTGATTGAAGTCTGAAGCGAGTAATTACGGTAATCAAGAGCAGTATGGCTGAGGTTTACCGGGATGGATAAAAGACCGTTATCATTCCTGTTGATCAAGGTTGCCGTCAGGCTGTTGACCAACATATTGTAGTCATGAAGACGCCCGTAGTTGTTGTTCTGCAAGGCATATTGCAGGTTTGTGGACCATGCGCCGGAAAGTGGTTGGTCATATTCAAACCGCAGATTCTCGGTAATACCGCTGTCGCGTTGGTTACGGGTGTCTGTCGAGGCACCGGATACACTGGATTTAAGGGTGACGTTATCGTCATACAGGTAGTTAACACCGGCATACAGGTTCCAGCGCTTGGCAGGTGCTGCCGTACTGAGTCGCTGGTCATATTCAGTCGCAAAAGCTGCCGCATCGGTGCCGGGATAGCGGGTAACAATCGCTTTCAGGCTTTCTCCGGCCTCTTTTTTCTTACCGCTTTGTGCATAGGCAATGGCGATCTGCATCTCAATCTGTTGGTCAGTTTCAGGTGCCCCGGTTTTTGCAGCTTGAAATGAGGTGATCGCCTCATTGTACTGCTTTTGTTTCATCAAAAGCAGTCCTTTGAGATAGGCAATATCGTTTGGTTTAACCTTTTCCTTTTCTGCCCAGGCCACCCACTGTTGAGCTTCATCAAGCTGCTCAAGGTTAAGCAGCAGGGCGATCAGTTCCACGGCAGCATCTTTTTCCGGTTGCTTGCCCAGCAGGGCGTCCTTGAAGCTTTGTAACGCCCCGTTCAGATCACCGGTCTGCTTTCGACAGAGACCGGTGTAGTAGTCATTCAGGGCTGTTTTCCCCTCTGTCTGACCCGCATCGGCAAGCATAGCCAGTGCCTCTTCGTAGTTTTCCAGACCATATTCTGCAACGGCCTGTTGTGTTGACGGTGCAGCCAGACAAGGCGTAGTAAACACCAGACACAAGAGCAACATGACGGCAATTCGTTTCATAGCTCCTCCTTCAGTGGAAAATGAAAACTGTCGATATAATTAGTGTATACGGATCATAGTGACCAAATAACAGAAAATTGGTGATTTGCAAGTAACGATTTTGAAAATAGCCGGAATTTGTCCTGCAAGGTTGAATAGTCATTTTGAGTGGAGTGGATTACGTTGGAAACAAGATGGCTGATGGATATTTATATTTGCTGCTAAAACTTTACCCGAACCCCCACGGTGCTAACCTGCATGTCGTCAAGAAGAACACCACTACTTTGCTTCAGTGAATAGATCCGATGCTGAAGGTACAGCTCAGTGGCGTACTTCTCAAAAGACTGTACCATTGCTGCTCCTACTGAATAGCCCCGGTCGTCTGTGGTTGGCATATTGCCAGAGTTGGTGTAGTCAACCCCGAACGCCGTGTAGCCCAGTCTGGTGAATTTGGCTATCCAGCCAAGTTTTACGTACAGATTGGTGGAATCCTTTGCAATGGCGCGTTTCTGGATACCGCCGGAAACCGTCAGGTTCAGGCCGCTAACAACATGCAGCAATGATAACGAACCGTCGTACTGCAGGCCACTATCGTTTCTGCGAGGATTGGCCATTGCTGCAGCTCCCAAGGCTTTAAAACCGTATCCTTCACCTCCCCAGTATAGAGCCAGATCCGAGCGCTGCTCTGAAGCGATTGAGCCAGCCAGAGTAAATCCAAACAGGGTGGGACTGTCATATCTCAGACGTGACTGACGTCCCAGACCGTCTCTGCTTCTGAAGGCGTCTCGTACTTTAATGGTCGTCAGGCCATGATCATCCCCGGTTTCCCGAAACAGCATGCCACTGGCAATGGCATTTATACCGGCGTACTGCACTACATCAGTGCAGGACAGATCCCGGGATGCCGAACCGTTAGAAGCGGTATCCCCTTTACCCAGTGACAGCTTGCCAAGGGTGGTGCTCTGCAGTGATAGTTCAGCCCATCGCTGGTTGAAATAATCACCAGGTGACTGGTTGGTTTGGGAGACCCGTAATGAGCTGTCCGGGCTGATTGCCAGCTCAAGTCTGGTTCCCAGCTGCAGATCGTCAGTTATCTGTATGCTGCCGGTAAACCTGATCCGGCTGTTACTGGCGTTGTTATCCAGGTGGTACAGTTTGGTGGGGCCACCATCACTGACGCTATTGACCGCCCGGTTGATCTGGCCGGAAACCGCCAGTTTGATCCGGTCATTGCCTGAAGTAACAGGTTGAGGCACTGCAGCAGATGTAACCGGCGGTGGAAGGTGTACAGCCGGTGGTTTGGAAGATGGAACGGATTGCAGCAGGGAGGTGACCTGCTGTTTCAGGGCTTCAAGTTTCCTGGATTGCTGTCTGATCTGTTCTGCCTGCTGCTCAAGCTGTTTCTGCTGCAGATGTACCGTTTCCTGCATCTGCTGCAAAACTGCAGCATCAAGCAGAACCGCCTGGGCGGAACAGATAGCCGGGAAAACCAGCAGAACGGCTGCAGGGAGGAGGATATACTGTATCTGAAACGGCATTAATCGATGACCTGTTCCTTTCTCCAGAGGTTGCCGGGGCCTGCCGGACTTAGGGGGTACTGAAAATTTGCCTGGTTAATCTATAGTTAAGCAGCATTCTTGGTCAATAGAACATAGCGTAACCTATCTGAAATAACTAAATCTGCCCTCACACCGACAAATTTGTACTATGATTTCACAAGTTCGACAGGTTCCCAGATCAGAATTGACTGCTCTTTGTTCCGGTGCTACCTTCAGTTCGCTAAAAAGCAGTTATCCTTTCCCCTTTTTTCCTTTTGATGTTGCCTGACAAAGCTGGTCCAATTGGGTGTACATACCGTATCAAGGAGCCTGTCTTGGAGCAGAAACCGGCCGGAATAATCTACGGGGTTGATGAGATCCCACCGTTACGGACAACGTTGTTACTTGCGGTTCAGCACGCAGGTCTTGCTCTGGTGTTTATTGTGTATCCCTTGATGCTGTTGTCGGGAACCCCGGCAACACAGGCCCACGCTGAAGGAGTCGTGACAGCAGCCATTCTGGCCATGGCTGCCGGTACCTTTCTGCAATGTCTTGGACGGAGCGGCATCGGCAGTGGATACCTGGCGGTACATATTGCTAACCCTGTGTATCTGCCGGTTTCCATCCAGGCGGTCAGTATGGGAGGGATAGGACTTGCATGCGGTATGACGGTTATCGCAGGCTTCTTTAGCGCCATCTTTTCACGCTTTCTTCCCCGTTTGCGCCATCTTTTTCCGGCAGAGGTCTGCGGTGTAGGTATCCTGATGCTTGGCATCTCCATGGTTGAATCGGCTGTGCCAAGGTTGCTGGGGCTTACCGTGGCCGGACAGATTGATCTGAACAGTGTTGCGGTTGCTGCCGTTACCCTGACCCTGATTGTTGCTTTGAGCATCTGGCCGACCGGACATATCCGGTTGTACTCGGTGTTAATAGGCTTGTCAGGCGGTTACGGTACTGCAATCTGGCTTGGTGTTATTGATCCGTCCAGTCTGCGAAGCGTTATGGATACAGGATTTGTGGCGTTGCCGAGCCTGTCCCTGCCTGCCTGGCAATTTCAAGGGACACTGCTGATCCCGTTCCTGATGACGGCTTTGGTGTCGTCGCTGGATTCGGTAGCCGGCATTGTTACCTGCCAGAAGATCAATCAGCCGGAGTGGGTGCGCCCGGATATGGGCAGTCTCAGTCGTGGTATTCTGGCAGACGGTGCCGGTGTTGCGGCAGCCGGGTTTCTGGGGACTCTCGGTACCGGCGTTTCCTCTGCCCATATAGCGCTTTCATCGGCAACAGGTGCCACCTCCCGGCGTATCGGTCTGATGGCGTCACTGTTGTTACTGGCAACGGTATTTATTCCACCGATTGCAAAACTGCTGTCCAGAATGCCAACGCCGGTCATAGGGGCTGTCCTTACCTACGCCGCTGTCTTTCTGATTACCTCGGGAATGGGGCTGATTACCTCCAGAATGATGGATAACCGCCGTGTTTTTATGGTTGGCGGGTCCATCGTTGCCGGGCTTTCTGTGATGCAGTTTTCCGAGCTTATCTCACAGCTGCCGGGCTGGCTTTCCAGTATTGCCGGCTCTCCCTTTGCGGTTGCTTCAATCGGCGCCATTATCCTCAACCTGTTGTTCCGTATCGGCACCGCCCGGAACGCGAGCCTCTGTATCGAAGCCCGGCTTGGTGACATCTCTCAAGTCAGAAGTTTTTTTGAGAAGCGTGGTGGCTCATGGGGGGCCCGCAGTCAGGTGATTCATCGTGCAGATGCCGCAGTCAACGAACTGCTTGAGACGGTTATTCTGATGGAGTTATCGTCGGAAGCCATTACTGTTCAGGCACGTTTTGATGAATATAACCTGGATGTTGCGGTGCTTTATACGGGAAAGGTGTTTCCAACATTAGTTCAGCAGCTATCGCCGGAACAGCTGCTTGATGATGACCATGCGCTCATGCAACTGCCTGCCCTGCTTATCCGCCAGTATGCCGACCGTGTGACGGTTGACACCGTGAACAATCAGCAGCGTGTGTCACTTCACTTTGATCATTAGCCCTGGAGTCTGCTGGGCCCCCAGGGCTCATGAATCTTGACTTTTCTCGAATCAGGCCATCGCCTGTTCAAGATCGGCGTACAGGTCGTCGGGATCTTCCAGCCCAACCGAGAGACGGATCAGGGTATCGCTGATCCCCTTGCGCAGGCGCTCCTCCCTGGGTACCGAGGCGTGGGACATCCTGGCCGGGTAGGAGATAATGCTCTCCACCCCTCCCAGGCTGACGGCAAAGGCAGCCAGCTTCACGTTTTCCAGAAGATGTTTCGTGGTTTCCAGAGAATCCACCTCAAAGGAGAAGACCGCTCCTGCTCCATCGGTCTGGGCAGCATGAATGGCATAGCCGGGATGTTCCTGCAGGCCGGGATAGTGGATCGCCTTGATCCGTGGATGGTTTTTCAGGCGCTCTACGATGATCCCGGCGTTCTTCTGGCTCTGGTCCATCCGCACTTTGAGGGTCTTGATCCCCCGCATGGTCAGAAAGGAATCCTGTGGCCCCAGGCCGGTACCAAAGGCGTTCTGGATATAGCGGATGCGCTGCCCAAGTTCGTCATCTTTAGTGATAACAAAGCCGCAGATGACATCGCTATGGCCGTTTAAAAACTTGGTGCCACTATGCAGGACGATGTCGCAGCCCAGTTCCAGCGGACGTTGTAGATAGGGGGTCATAAAGGTGTTGTCCACCAGAGTGATGATGCCATGGTGTTGGGCGATCTCTGCGGCACCGCGCAGGTCGGTGACCTTCAGCAGCGGATTGGAGGGGGACTCCAGGTACAGCCCCCTGGTCTCGGGACGTATTGCCGCCTCGATTGCCGCCAGATCGGTGGCATCTACAAAGGTTGAGCTGATGCCCATCCGGCTGAAGATGGAGGTCAGCACCCGGTAGGCACCACCGTAGACATCGTCGCAGACCACCAGGTGGTCGCCGGGGGAGAAGATCATCAGGGTGGTGGAGATGGCAGCCATGCCGGAGGCAAAGGCAAGACAGCGGGTGCCTCCTTCCAGCCGGGCCACCAGATCTTCAACCGCTTCGCGGGTGGGGTTGTCGCCACGGGCATAGTCGTACTTGCCAAAATGCTCAAAAGAGGTCTGGCGGTAGGTGGAAATCTGGTAGACCGGCACCCCCAGTGCGCCGGTCTGCTGATCAACGGTGGGGCCTGCGTGAATCAGTTGGGTTGCTATCTTCATCATTTATCCCTCCAGGGCCTGGCGCAGGTCCTCAATCAGGTCATCGGCATCCTCGATACCGACTGAAAGCCGCAGCAGTACATTGTTGATCCCCAACCGAGCCCGCAGTTCCGCCGGAATATCGGCGTGGGTCTGCACCTCCGGGAAGGTAATCAGGCTCTCTACCCCTCCCAGACTTTCGGCAAAGGAGATCAGTCTGGTTTTCAGCAAGAGTTGTTCGACAAGGGCATGTTTGTCAACCTCGAAGGCGATCATGGCGCCGAAACCCCGTGCCTGACGTTTCATCAGGGCATGATCCGGGTGCTGCGGCAGGCCGGGATAGTGGACCTTGTTGATTAGGGGATGACTTTCCAGCCAGGTGGCGATCTTGAGGGCGTTTTCCTGCTGCCGGTCCAGGCGGACTCCCAGTGTCTTCATCCCCCTGATGGTCAGCCAGGAGTCCTGAGGGGCCAGTACCGCACCGACGGAGTTCTGATAGAAATAGATCCGCTCGGCCAGTTCCGGTCTGTTGGTTGCCACCAGTCCCCCCAGGGTATCGTTATGTCCGGCCAGATACTTGGTGGCACTGTAAACGGTGATGTCAGCGCCCAGCTCCAGAGGACGCAACAGATAAGGGGTCAGGAAGGTGTTGTCGGCGATCAACAGCAGCCCCCTGCGGCGGGACAGCTCTGCCAGGGCAGGCAGGTCGGCGAATTTCAGCAGCGGATTGGTCAGGGTCTCGATGAACAATGCCCTGGTCTCAGGCCTGATGGCCGCTTCCACTGCAGCAAGGTCGGTGGTGTCCAGATAGCTGAAGGAAAGGCCAAACTGGTTGAAGACCTTGTCAAACAGGCGACAGGTGCCGCCGTAGAGGTCTTCGGTCACCACGATATGGTCACCGCTTCTGAACAGCATTAACAGGCTGGTAATGGCTGCCATGCCGGTGGCATAGGCAAAACCGCGTACTCCACCATCCAACCGGGCGATGCCGTCTTCAAGTGCCTGACGGGTAGGATTGCCGGAACGGGTGTAGTCAAAGCCGGTACTCTGGCCCAGCCCCGGATGCCGGAAGGTGGCGGTCTGGTAGATCGGGATGGCTACCGATCCGGTGCGGCTGTCCCATTCCAATCCAATCTGTACTGCCTGGGTTGTTATCTTCATCGTGAACCTCCATGGGGGCTGCTTCGGGCGCCCCAAAAGTAAAATCCCCTTCCGGGGTGCGGAAGAGGATTTACGTCACTGCTCACTCTTCCTTATCTGTCAAAACCGTTGTACGGCTTTGATGGAATTGGCACCGTGCCTTTTCAGGCGGGTTGCCGCGACGTCACCGGGCCAGTCCCTCGGTCGCTCTTGATAAGAATCTATGTCGGTTACAGCTTGCTAAATACCGTCTCCGTGCCAGTTGTACATGCCGGTCAGACGGAATTTTTCATGGCGGTCCAGCTGTACTACCCTGCCATCCTGTACAAGCAGGGTGATGGTGCCTGTGCGTAACTCTGCCAGCGCTTCGTACAATTTCTGTTCAAGCAACGGCGGCAGTGCTGATTGTTTGCGGGCAAGTGTGTTTGTCATGGTAGCACCTGTATTTTAATCTCCAAATAATGGCGTTGAAAGGTAGCGTTCTGCCCCGTCCGGCAGGATGACCACAATGGTCTTGCCTCTGAACTGATCCAACCGTGCCAGACGTACAGCTGCTGCCGCTGCTGCGCCGCTGGAGATGCCGACCAGCATCCCTTCCTCCCGAGCCAGCCGTCTGGCAAAATCAATCGCCTCATCGCCAGTAACCGTTTCAACTCGATCAACCAGACTCAGATCAAGGGTGTCAGGTATGAAACCGGCACCGATTCCCTGGATTTTGTGGGGGGCCGGTTGTAGTGGATCGCCTGCCAGTTGCTGGCTGATGACCGGGCTTTCAGCCGGTTCAACCGCCACCGAGAGGATCTGCTTGCCCTGCTGCTGCTTGATGTAGCGGGAGATGCCGCTGATGGTGCCACCGGTGCCGACCCCGGATACCAGCAGATCAATGCCGCCATCGGTGTCGTTCCAGATTTCAGGGCCGGTGGTCAGTTCGTGAATCTGGGGATTGGCCGGATTCTTGAACTGTTGGGGCAGAAAATAGCGTTTCGGATCGCTGGCAGCCAGCTCCTCTGCTTGGGCAATGGCCCCCTTCATGCCCAGAGAACCGGGCGTAAGCAGCAGGTTGGCACCCAGGGCAGCCAATACTCGGCGGCGTTCAATACTCATGGTCTCAGGCATGGTGAGGGTTAGCTTGTAGCCACGGGCAGCCGCAACATAGGCCAGGGCGATACCGGTGTTGCCGCTGGTCGGTTCTATAATCTCTACACCTGGCTTCAGTATCCCCCGTTTTTCAGCATCCCAGATCAGGTTGGCGCCGACGCGGCACTTGACCGAGTAGGCCGGGTTGCGCCCCTCAATCTTTGCCAGCACTGTTGCCTGTGCTCCGACTGTTACCTTATTCAGTTTAACCAGAGGGGTGTTGCCGATTGATTGTGCGTTGTCGCTGAAGATGTGAACCATGTTTCAGTCCTCCCTTGCAAAAGTGCCGGTATTATGGGCACTTGCTATCGTCTGTGTGTAGTTTACTTTTTTGGTGTGGAAATTGTCAATATGGTATACAGACAAAAAAAATCGTCATCTCAAGGCGCGATCTCTGTTGATTCTTTGGTTTTACTTGCGACTGGCCTTTAGCAACGTAACGCAGTACGCGCAGGTCTTTACCGACGAGTCCACTACTGCCTTGATACCATCCTGAACGGGAGCTGATATGGGATTGCAAGCAAATACACTTTCATTTTATTGGTAGTTTTTAAAGTGACAGACACTTGTCACCGGGTTCTGATATGTTTCCGTGTTGAAATGAAGATGTTTTTTACCAAGATGCCTGCGCAGATGCTTCATGGCTGACTGTTGCAAGTGTGTAACCAAAGGATATTAATAGCTTTTATGTATAAGTACGCCAACAAGATTGATGCACTAACAGCAATATTGAAACGACTTGATACCGGAGAACAGCTGAACCCGGAGCAATTAGCTCAGGATTTTCATGTAGGGGTACGTACCATCTACCGTTACCTGAACCATCTGCAGGCAGCCGGTTATCCGATCTACTTTGACAAGGCTGACAAAAGTTACCGCTTCCTGAATAATTTCAGGCTGACCCAATTCAAGTCCGGTGGCGGTGACGAGGCATTTGCCCTGCACCCCATTAACAAGATGAGCGGGGTGGCCATTGCCACGTTTCGCACCACCGGCGAATGTATCCATAAAAACATGGCCATGATCCGTCTGATGGGGTGCCCTAGCTGGGACGGCTGCCGGGGCAATTTCAGGCACCTTGACTGGTGGCGTGACTCAGGCCTGCTTGCCATGGCAGACGAGGCGATTGAGACCGAACGGGAGGTCTGCCGCGACATTACCGTGGTACTTGACAAGCGTGAACGTTGGATACAGGCCCACCTGACCCTGGTTAAACAGGAGAAAGGCACTTATCTGGTGTTTCTTGCCCAGGATCTTTCGCCCAGGATGCACAAAGAGATACAGGTTGCCCGTTTTTTTGCCGCCATGAACCAGTCACCCAACCTGATTCTGGTCACTGATACCCAAGGTGTTATTGAACATGTCAGTGACCGGGTAGAAGAGATGACCGGATATACTGCCGAAGAGCTGATCGGCGTCACCCCCGCCATCCTCAAATCAGGCCAGACCCCGCCTGAACTGTATCAGAACCTCTGGAGCACCATCAGCCGTGGCTATGCCTGGAGCGGTGAGTTGCTTAACCGTAAAAAGAACGGTGAGCAATACTGGCAGCATCTCCATATTGCGCCGATTCGCAATCACCACAATGGAATCTCCCGCTATGTGGGGGTAATGGAGGATATCTCCCGCCAAAAGAGGCTGGAAGAAGAGATCTATGCCTATGCAATCAATGACCGGATTACCGGCCTGTACAACCGCAAGATACTGATTGAGCTGGCTAACCGTGACATTGCGGCTGCGCTGCGGTATGGGCGTGCCATGACCCTTTTAATTGTGGATATTGATCATTTTAAAGAGATTAATGACCGTTTCGGTTATCCGGTCGGTAACCAGTATATGCAGCAGCTGGCCGAAATCTGTCGTGCATCAGTGCGGACCTCAGATCTGATTGGCCGGATCGGTAAAGACTCCTTCGGTATCCTGCTGACCGAATCAGCGCTCACCGATGCATGGCAGGTAGCTGAACGGATACGGGAAAAAGCCGGGCAGATCAGTATTTCTGCAGCTGAAGGGACCGTTGCCTGTACGGTAAGTGTCGGTGGGACAGCCCTGACATCAGGTCATCAGAACATGGAACAGCTGGTGCTGGAGTGCGAGGGACTGCTCCGCAGTCATCAGGCTCTACAACGGACAAACGCCTGCTTCGGTTTTAACGAGGCATTGGCGCTGTAATGGAAAGGTCATCCCGGTACCGGATATTTCAGCACTGGTTGGCCCTGTTTGTAGCACTGGCCCTGGTCGGCAGTATCATTACCTATAACCTGGCAACCATGCGTCAGCGGGCCATCAGCCAGGAAAACCAGCGACTGATGACACAGGCCAGGGTGATCGGAAAAAATGTAGAACGGCAGCTTGAGGCAACCAGCCTGGCACTGAAAGGGGTGGTTGCCGATCTCCCCAGGCTGCATGGTTCTCAAAACCTTTCGCAGGCCAACAAACGTCTCAGTGTGCTGGCCGATGTCATGCCCGGTGTACGTACCCTGTTTTTTACCGATTCCAAAGGGACTATTCTTGCTGCCAACCGGCGGGAACTGATCGGGCGTAACGTTACAAACAGACAGTTTTTTGCTGAACCGCACCAACATCCCGATCCAGATACACTCTACATCTCTCCCCCCTTCAGATCAGTCCTGAATAGATATATTTTTGATCTCACCAAGATGATTCCCGGACCTGACGGAGCTTTCAACGGTATTGTTACTGCCGGTATTGATCCTGATTATTTTGAAACAATTCTGGAATCAACCCTCTATGCACCGGATATGTGCAACACCATTAACCATGGTGATGGCCTCTGTTTTATGACCATGCCGTATCTTGAGGGACAGTCTGGAAAAAATATGGCCGTCCCCGGCTCTTTTTTTTACCACCACAAAGCAAGTGGCAAACAGGAGAATATCTTCACAAACACTACCTGTGACACTGGCGCACAGTGCATGACAGCCCTGTTGACCTTGCAGCCTAAAGAGCTGAAGATGGATAAACCGCTGGTGATTCTCGTCAGCCGCAGCCAGGATGCAATCCTGGCCAGCTGGAAAAATGAGGCGATCTTTCAGGGACTGCTGTTTCTCACCACCTGTATCGGTAGTTCAGTCGGTCTGTTTCTGCTGCATAGACGCCAGGCGCTGTTTGAGCAGCAGGCGCAACGGGCTGAGGCGATGGTGCAGATCCGCTATGAACTACTGGAATATGCCACCATGCATACCGTTGATGAACTGCTGCAGTATGGCCTTGATGAGGTCTGCCGGATCAGCGACAGTCCGATCGGTTTCTATCATTTTGTTGACCCGGACCAGCAGACCCTGACCCTGCAGGCCTGGTCCACCCGCACCCTGCAGGAATTCTGCAAGGCTGAAGGGCACAAAATGCACTACGGTGTTGAACAGGCAGGAGTCTGGGCTGAGTGTATCCAGACCCGCGCACCGGCAATCCATAATGACTATGCCAGCCAGCCCGATAAAAAGGGGCTGCCACCCGGCCATGCGCCGGTAATTCGGGAACTGGTGGTTCCGGTGGTCCGGGATGAACGGATAGTGGCAGTTCTGGGGGTGGGGAACAAGCGAAGCGACTACACCTTGAAGGATGCCGAAGAGGTGCTGTATCTGGCCGATGTTACCTGGGAGATCATTGAAACCCGCCGGGCGCAACAAGAGCTGAAACAGGCCAACGAACTACTGGCTAATCAGGCCCGGATTGACTATCTGACCGGTATTTATAATCGTCGGATGTTTGATAATTTAATGACGGCCGAAATTGCCCGCTCCTGCCGTTACAACTCTTCGCTGTCATTGATTATGATGGATATTGATTACTTCAAGCGGGTTAACGACACCCTGGGACATGCAGCAGGGGACCATGTGCTGCAAAAGATTGCTGAGCTGATTTCAGGCAGGATCAGAGGGCATGACATCTTCAGCCGCTGGGGCGGTGAAGAGTTTGTTATCATGACTCCTAAAAATAGTGCATCCGGGGCAGCAGAACTGGCAGAAATTCTGCGAGAGGTGGTTGAACAATATGATTTTGGTAATAAACTCAAGATAACCATCAGCTTTGGGGTAACCCAGTACTGCTCTGGTGAACAACCTGAAGAGTTTACAGGGCGGGCTGATACCGCACTCTATCAGGCCAAACGTAATGGCAGGAACCGGGTGGAGGTTGCAGAACCGGTTGCTTTATCAAAAATCTGTGCTACAGAAGAATCAGTACCGCTACTGCACATGGAGGTTCGCTCATGAAACGTAGCTGCAGTACCATAGGATTCCTGTTGTTGCTGGTACTCTGTCTGTTGGGAGTTTCCCTTGCAACTGCCACTCCTGTTGCACCGCCAGTCACCAAACAGCTGATAGCCGCTATCCCCACCGACCTTGCCCCGTATTATTTCCGTGATCCTGCCACCGGCAAACCTGCCGGATTGGCTATAGATATTACCGATGCCCTGGCTCGTCATGCCGGATACACCGTTGAATACCGCTTTGCCAAGGCGTGGGATGAGGTGGACCAACTGGTGGCACGCTGTCAGGCCGACCTGATCCCGCTACGGGTAATCAATCCTGCAACAGAAAAACAGTTTGTCTTTACCGATGTTCTGGATGTTGCGCCGATCAACTATCTGGTCCGCGCTACTGACCATCGCACCATAGGCCTGACAGCCGGTAAACGGGTGGGGGTTATGAACAGGAGCACAGCCTTCAGCATGCTGCAAGGACGCTCTGATATTACGGTTATTCCCTATGAAAGTCTGCAGCATCTGCTGGTTGATCTGGTCTCCGGTCAACTTGACCTGGTGCTGACTTTCAGAAACACCATTATGCAGTTGGCAGAGAAAACCGGCCTGGAAAATCAGGTTCGGGTGATTGAGCCACCGGTATTGGAATCACGGCGCGCCCTGGCAGTGCACCGAAACAATCAGGCACTGCAGTTGCAACTAAACAATGCCATCAAGGCTTTCCATCAATCTCCGGAACATGTTGAAATTTATCAACGTTGGATGGGAAAACCCAAATCGTGGTGGACGGTGCAACGTGCAGTTCTGGTGGTGGGTGGCAGTGCCATCATGTTACTGGTAGGGGTGCTGCTCTGGCGATATTTGGGCATCCATAAGCTTAATCTGCAGTTGCAGGAGGCGAATTGGCGTCTCGAAACCGAGATTTATAAACACGCTCAGGCAGTACAACTAGTTAAAAAAAATGAGAAGTTCCAGAAAACCTTGATTGAAACCCTGCCCGACCTGGTCTGGATAAAGAATTCGGAAGGGGTCTATCTTGGCTGCAACCCACGTTTTGAAGATCTTTACGGGGCAAAAGAACCGGATATCATTGGTAAGACGGACTATGATTTTGTGGACAAGGAGCTGGCAGATTTCTTTCGCGCCAACGACAACAAGGCAGTAGAAGCAGGAAAACCAATGGTCAACGAGGAGTGGTTGACTTTTGCTACAACCGGCTATCATGGCCTGTTTGAGACCATCAAGACCCCCATGTTTGACAGTGACGGCGTACTGATTGGCGTCTTGGGGATAGCCCGCGATATTTCTGAACGGACCAGGGCTTATGAGCTGTTACGTCTGTCTGAAGAGAGGTTCTCAGCCGCTTTTTTATCTTCACCCGATGCGTTTAGTCTAAGTCGCTTGTGTGACTGCGTTTTTCTGGATATTAACGAGAGCTTCACCGAGCTACACGGCTACCGGTTGGAAGAAATAGTCGGCAAATCTTCTCTGGAGTTGAACCTCTGGGTAAACCAGGCTGATCGGGAGTTGATGGTGCAACGGCTCAGGAATAATAATGTTGTTAGAGATCAGGAAGTACAATTCCGACATAAGAACGGCCAGATTCAGACTGGCCTGACGTCTTCGGCATTGATTGTTGTGCATGGTGAAGAATGCTTGCTTATGTTTGTTCGGGATATCACGAATCGAAAACAGGCTGAAGAACAGTTGCGTCTCTCTGAAGAAAAGTTCTCCAGTGCCTTCAAGGCCTCGCCAGACTCGGTCAATCTCAATCGGTTAACCGACGGCACCTATCTGGAGGTGAATGAAGGTTTTTGTGCAATTACAGGTTATTCTCAAGAAGAAGTGGTGGGAAAATCCTCCCTTGATCTGAATATCTGGGTCTTCCCTGAAGACCGCCAGCGGCTGATACAGGAGCTGAGACAACATGGTGTTGTCAAGAACCTGGAAACGCAGTTCAGATGCAAGGACGGTTCAATTATTACCGGTCAAATGTCGGCCTGTATCATTACGGTAAATGGCGAGCAGTGTCTGCTCAATATCACCCGTGACGTCAGTGAGCGGAAGCAGTATGAGGAAAAACTGAAACAGGCCCGCAGGGATGCAGATGCGGCCAATCGGGCAAAGAGTGAATTTCTGGCCAACATGAGTCACGAGATCCGTACCCCCATGAACGGTATCATCGGCATGGCGCAACTGCTGCAGTTTACCGAGCTCAGCCAGGAACAGCAGGAATATCTACAGTGCCTGGAGAGCTCTACAAAAAATCTGCTGACCCTTTTAAACGATATTCTTGATCTGTCCAAGATCGAGTCCGGCAAGATCGAGTTGGAGCAGATGCTTTTCTCACTTCGTCAGAGTATTCAGGATGTGGTAACCACCCAGATCTCCCTGATCCGTCAAAAACAGCTGCAACTGACCACTGATCTGCCTGATGAGCTTCCTGAGCTGCTCTATGGTGATCCGTTGCGGGTGAAGCAGATTCTGCTCAACCTGCTGGGCAATGCCATTAAATTTACCGAAACCGGCCGCATCACCATAGCAATCAGGATTACCGGGTGCCAGGATAACAGCCTCACGCTCTGTCTGTCGGTGAGCGATACCGGAATCGGTATGACCCAAGAGGAACTGTCACGTATCTTCTCCCCCTTTGAGCAGGCTGATAACTCCACAACCCGTAAGTATGGTGGCACCGGATTGGGTCTGGCCATCTGTCGTCGTCTGGTAGAACTGATGGGGGGCAGGATCTGGGCTGTGTCAGAACCGGCTAAAGGCAGCTGCTTCTCTGTTGAACTACCGTTTGTTGTGCATGAACAGCAGCAAACAGTGCAGACAGATACCGGTAGACAGGCAATAACTACCAGCTCCCGATGCCTGAAACTACTGCTTGCAGAGGACAATGAGTTAAACGCCAGGACTATTTCCGCCATGCTTAAAATGTTGGGCCATCAGGTTGATCTGGTTGTTAACGGCAAACAAGTCTTGGATATTTTAGATAAAAACAGCTATGACGGCATCCTGATGGATATTTCAATGCCGCAGATGGGGGGAGATGAAGCGACCCGCGTCATACGTGAAACCGAACAGCAGACCGGAAAACATATTCCAATCATCGCCTTGACTGCCCATGCCTTGCGAGGTAGTCGGGAGCAGTTCCTGAATAAAGGCTTTGACGGCTATGTTTCTAAACCGGTTGACATCCACGACCTGGCAGCAGAGTTGAAACGGGTGACCTGAGAACACCCCTCCCTGAACTTCTGTACTATCTCCCCTGTCTTTTCTGCATTAATCACTGTTTTCCCGGCTGCCAGGTTGTGCTTTGACGATCCTGTGCTATGCTTGTTCCCGTTTAAACGGTATACAAATGAGAGGCGATGGCCATGAAAAAGCCTGGACTTGCAACACTGGTGATGATTGGCATGGCAGCCGGTATTCTGGCTGGTTGGCTGTTTTCCGGCAATCAGGCCTTTATCGCGCTGATTGAACCACTGGGAACCGTTTTTGTGCGGATGTTCAAGATGGTTATGGTGCCGATTGTGGTGGCAAGTCTGGTGGTTGGCGTGGCCGGGAGCGGTGCTGCCCACAGTTTTGGACGCCTTGGATTAAAGACGATCATCTACTTTGAGGTGCTGACAACAGCGGCCATCATTATCGGCCTCTTGGCTGCCAATATCATCCGTCCCGGAGTGGGGGTGGCGTTGCCGACAGGGGGACCGCAGGTCGCTTCCGTGTTTGCAGGGAAAGCCCATTCCCATACCCTGGCTGAGACCCTGATCAGTATTGTTCCCACCAATGTTATCGATTCTCTGGCCAAGGCGGATATGCTGGCTGTGATCTTTTTCTCGGTTATGTTTGGTCTGGCCCTGTCTGCGGTGGGAGAAAAAGCAGGTCCGGTGCTGGAGCTGTTTCGAGGGTTTGCAGAGGTTATGTTTAAAGTGACCAACATGGTGATGCGATTTGCACCGGTGGGGGTGTTTGCCATGATCGCCCTGACGGTGTCAAAATTCGGTATCCAGACCATGCTGCCGTTACTTGAGCTGGCGGTAACCGTGTATGGCGCCATGCTGCTGTTTGTCGTTCTGGTAATCGGTCTGGTCTGTCGCTGGTTGGGAGTCGGTCTGATGGCGTTGTTGAGGTCGATCCGGGAAGAGATACTGCTGGCTTTTTCCACTGCCAGTAGCGAGACCGTGTTGCCCACCATCATTGCCAAAGCAGGAAAGTGCGGCGCTCCTCCCTATATCGCCTCGTTTGTTATCCCCACCGGATACACCTTTAATCTGGACGGCAGCACCCTCTATCAGGCCCTGGCCGCCCTGTTTATTGCCCAGATGTACGGGATACCGTTGACCCTCTTCCAACAGCTCATGCTGGTATTGACCCTGATGCTGACCTCCAAGGGGATTGCCGGGGTGCCGGGTGCTTCGATGGTTGTACTGACTGCAACCCTGGGATCGGTGGGGTTGCCTATTGAAGGAATCAGCATTATTCTGGGCATTGACCGGATTCTGGATATGGGGCGGACGGTGGTGAATGTGGTGGGTAATTATGTGGCAGCTCTGGCTGTGTCAAAGCTGGAGGGTGAGTTTGATCATGCCCAGGCAGAGCAGTTTTTGAAGGGGTAAACTCCTCTGCCATCGGGATGTTTGATGACGGGAAGCCTGTTGATAGTGTACATGGTTTAATGGTGGTATTACATTCTTGTGGTTAATTTCACTTTGTCAGATTAAAAACAGTAGACCTAAACCCCCTCAATCCCCCTTACATAAGGGGGAGGTTTTAAGGCTCTCCCCTTATGTAAGGGGAGCGGGGAGGGGTTAAGGTTTCAACGCGATGCTAATGAACTAACGAGGTTATTTGATGGCTGATAGTAAGTATAGGATGTGTTGTTTGCCGTTTCTGACACTTCTGGTGCTGCTGTTTCTTACCGCCTGCAGTAGTTTGCCCCAGAAGAGTTCGACTTTTAATCTTACCCTGACGCATCTGAATGATACCCATTCCCATTTGGAGCCTGAGCCGGTTAATCTCACCATCAATGGAGAAGATACTACGGTCTGGCTGGGCGGTTTTGCCCGGCTGAAGACCGTTGTTGACCAGATGCGTGCTGAAGACCCTGATCTGCTGCTGCTGCATGGCGGCGATGCCCTGCAGGGGACGCTCTATTTTACTTTGTTTAACGGGACGGTAGAGTTTGATTTTTTAAATATGCTGGGTGTTGATGCCATGACCTTCGGCAACCATGAATTTGATCGCGGTACAGCCCCTATACCTGGCTGGATCAAGCGTAGCCGGTTTCCCTGGCTCTCGGCAAATATAGACTTTTCAGCAGAGCCAACCATTCAGCCACTGGTCAAGCCGTACCTGATCAAATTGATCAAGGGGGAACAGGTGGCTATTATCGGTCTGACCACCGAGACGACTCCCCTCTCTACCCTTGATGTGGGTAAAACGGTTTTCAAGGATGCCGTAACAAGTACCCGACAGCAGGTTGCAGATCTGACCGCACTGGGTGTCAACAAGATTATCCTGCTTTCGCATCTTGGATATCAGCGGGATATGCAACTGGCAGCTCAGGTCAGCGGAGTTGATATTATCGTTGGTGGTCATAGCCATAGCCTGTTGGGGGATGAACAACGGCTTGACCGGATCGGACTGACAGCAGCAGGATCGTATCCTACGGAACTGAAAGCGCCGGATGGCAAACCAGTGCTGGTGCTGCAGGCCTGGCAATGGGGACATCTGTTGGGCAGGTTACAGGTTCGTTTTACCTTTGATGGTGAAGTAACCAGCTATACCGGTGGGGCATGTATCCCGGTTGGTGACGGTTTTACCCAAAATGGGGTGTTGGTGCCGTCTGACAGCCCGACATATCAGGGTATTCGTACGGTGCTTGACAAAACCGGCACAGCCCGGATAGTTGCTGAAGACCCGATTGTCGCAGCAGCCCTGGCACCCTATACGATTCAGCTGGAGCAGTTTCGTAAGGACAGTGTGGCGGTAGCTGCCAATGACCTGACGGTTGGTCTGAATAGCGGGCCCGGTCCGCTGGGGGCCGATTCCATGCTGGCTGCGGTACCCAAGGCGCAGCTGGCGATTCTTAATTATGGCGGAGTACGCAAGGGCTTTGCAGCCGGGACGATATCCGTCGGTGATCTGCTGGAAGTAATGCCATTTGGTAACATTCTGGTGCTGGTTGATCTAAGCGGTGCAGAGTTGAAGCAGGCCCTGGAAGAGGATATCGATTTTCTGATCGCCAAATTCGGCAAGGAACAAAAAGTCATGCCGTATCTTGCTGGTGCCAGCATGACGGTCAGCCTGTCTGCAGCAAAAGGATCACGCATAGTCTCCCTCAGTATTAAAGATGCTCACGGTACGTACCAACCGGTGCAGCCTGGAACGGTCTACCGCACGGTGACCAATGCCTTTGTGGCTGGTGGCGGGGATGGCTTCACCAGTATTAAAAAAGCCTCTGGATTTCGTACTGATACCGGCATTATTGATAGTGATGCCTTCAGGGAGTATTTAAAGAGGTTGGGGACGGTGGCCAATCCGACTGAACAGCGGATTATTATGCTGCAAACCGGACAGGAGCTGGCATGGCTCAGCCAGGGTGTTGCAGATGGTTATCCGCATTCAGGGACTCGGAACTTACCAATATACTGTTTTACATCTCGTCTTCAGGCCGTCTTTACCACCCCTTCAATCACAAAATCCTCAACGTAGCCCTGCTACGTCTGCGGTTTTGTTCAGCCAGGGACGGCAAATTCGACCTGAATCTGAGCGTAAAACTAAATTCCGGGTCCCTTAGCAAAACTGATTGAGAGGAGACGTTATAACCTTCCAGAAGAGAATGAAGACCTGAACTGCAGATTGTTATCTGCCCGGCTGTAATACTAACTACACCATACCATTAACAGGAGAGATTGCTATGCCAAGATTGTTCGCCGTATCTATCGCTTTATTTGCCCTTATGTTTGTTGCCGGATGTGGTTCAACACAGGATGTGAGTACGCCAACCGGCCTGACGGTTACCGCTACGGCACCGATTACACTGAGCTGGAACGCCTCTCCCGGGGCGTCAAGCTATGTTGTGTATCGTGGTGCAGCAACTGGAATCTCTGCAAAATTACTGTTAGGCAAGGGGATTACGACAACCACTTTCTCCGATGCTACGGCCATAGCAGGTACAACCTACTATTATCAGGTGACAGCATTAAATGATAATGGCCAGTCAAGCCCCTCAGCTGATGTTTCAGCTGTCGGAACCTTTACCCTGGCAGCTCTTCAAAATATACTCGCCTGGGATGTGGTTTTAAATGCAGTCAGCTACAATGCGTACCGAAGCACCGCTTCTGATATGAGCGGTAAGACACAGGTGGCAACTGGTCTGACCACACAAACCTATACAGATACTACCGTTACAACAGGTAAAACCTACTACTATCAAATAGCAGCTGTTAATGCCAGCAGCGTTGAATTTGTCCTTTCCAACATACTGACGGTAACCTATTAATCTTAGGGATGCAGAACGTGCCAATGTACCAATTCAATGTAGGGGCGAACGGCGTTCGCCCTGTAGCCAGTAGCGGATAATATTGAAGATTTCAGCAAGGGCGCATGCCATGCGCCCCTACAAAAAACGGTGTATTTGCAATTACCAGATCCAATAAAACGGCAAATCCTCCCTTCCCCCCTTTCAGAAGGGGGGGAAGACCTCTCTCCTTGTAAAGGGGGGAGTGAAGGGGATTTAATCAAGGTAGAAATATGCACCGCTGCTTTCAAGCTGCCCCAAAGGAGTTATACCTATGCAAAACCCTTACACTGTTTCAACGTATCTGCTGCAGCGCCTTAAAGAGGTTGGAGTACAGCATCTGTTTGGCGTGCCGGGAGATTATGTGCTTG
>Ga0209373_10001471_pt1 | contig 27324 bp, 26 predicted proteins | sample Higcelweek5metaG_FD_187173 | JGI IMG/M metagenome (GOLD analysis project Ga0209373, IMG submission 187173) | Freshwater pond sediment microbial communities from the University of Edinburgh, under environmental carbon perturbations - High... | ecosystem: Environmental > Aquatic > Freshwater >... | reverse complement strand
TGGTGGACGTGTTCCGGATTTAATCGGAGTTCGTTATCATATTATACGTGGCACATTAGACACTGCTGGTGTTCAAAATAGAAACCAAGGTCGTTCTAAATATGGTGCTAAAAGACCAAAGAAAAAGTAATAAAGGAGGAAAATATATATGCGTAAGAGAAGAGCGGTAGTAAGAGACGTATTACCAGATCCAGTTTATCATTCAAAAGTTATAACTAAGTTGATAAATCAAATAATGGTTGATGGTAAAAGAGGAAAAGCTGAAACTATAGTATATGATGCATTCGGCATAGTTAAAGATAGAACTAAAGCAGAAGCAAATGAAGTATTTACTAAAGCTTTAGATAATGTTAAACCATCTCTAGAAGTAAAAGCTAGACGTGTTGGAGGATCAAATTACCAAGTTCCTATGGAAGTTAGTGTAGAAAGATCACAATCACTAGCATTACGTTGGTTAAACAATGCAGCAACATCAAGAAGTGGAAAAACAATGGCTGAGAAGTTAGCTAACGAAATAATAGATGCTTCAAATAACGTTGGTGGAGCTGTTAAGAAAAGAGAAGATACCCACAAGATGGCAGAAGCTAATAAAGCATTTGCACATTATCGTTGGTAAGAGAGGAAAGAAGATATATGGCACGTGAGTATTCATTAGAAAAGACTCGTAATATTGGTATTATGGCTCACATAGATGCAGGTAAGACCACATTTACAGAACGTATCTTATTTCATACCCATAAAATTCATAAAATAGGTGAAACACATGATGGTGAATCACAAATGGATTGGATGGATCAAGAAAAAGAACGTGGTATTACAATTACATCTGCTGCTACAACTGCTTTCTGGAAAAATCACAGAATAAATATTATAGATACTCCAGGACACGTAGACTTCACTATTGAAGTTACAAGATCTTTAAGAGTTCTAGATGGTGCTATAGCATTACTTGATGCTAATGCAGGAGTTGAACCTCAAACTGAAAATGTTTGGAGACAAGCAACTAGCATGTTAGTTCCAAGAATGATATTTGTTAATAAAATGGATAAAATTGGAGCTGATTTTTTCAAAAGTGTTGAAAGCGTTCATGATCGTTTAGGCGCTAATGCTGCACCAATGCAATGTCCAATAGGAGCTGAAAACGAATTTAATGGAATAGTAGATTTAGTAGCTATGAAAGCGTATCATTATGATGGTAATTCAGAAGAAGAATATACAGAAATTGAAATACCAGAAGAATTAAAAGCAAAAACTCAAACAATGAGAAATGAATTAATAGAATGTATATCAGAATTTGATGATAAATTAATGGAAGATTATTTAGAAGGAAAAGAAATATCTATAGTAGATATTAAAAAAGCAATAAGAAAAGGTGTATTAGAAGTTAAATTCTTCCCAGTACTATGCGGATCAGCATTAAGTAATATGGGAGTTAAATTAGCTCTTGATGCAGTATTAGATTATTTGCCTGCACCATCAGATATACCTGCATTTAAATGTATAACTATGGATGGTGAGCCTGCTGAAAGACATCCATCTGATTCAGAACCATTTGCTGCATTAGCATTTAAAATAATGACAGATCCATTTGTTGGTAGATTATCATTCTTTAGAGTATACTCTGGAACACTTAAAAGTGGTTCATATGTATTAAACTCTAATAAAGATGTTAAAGAAAGAATTGGAAGAATATTATTAATGCATGCAAATACAAGAACTGAAATAGAAGAAGTATATGCAGGAGACATAGCTGCAGCTGTAGGATTAAAAAACACTACAACTGGAGAAACGTTATGTGATGAAAAGAAATCTGTTATATTAGACCCGATGATATTCCCAGAACCAGTTATAACAGTTGCGATTGAACCAAAATCAAAAGCAGATCAAGAAAAAATGGGAGTAGCATTAACTAAACTAGCAGAAGAAGATCCAACATTCAGACAACGTACTGATCCTGAAACAGGACAAACTGTAATATCAGGAATGGGTGAATTACACCTTGAAGTACTTGTTGAACGTATGAGAAGAGAGTTTAGCGTAGAAGCTACTGTTGGTAAACCACAAGTAGCATATCGTGAAACTATTACTCAATTATCAGAATGTGAAGGTAAGTATATTAAACAATCTGGTGGTAGAGGACAATATGGACATGTATGGATTAGATTTGAACCAAATCCTGAAAAAGGATATGAGTTCGTTGATGCTATCGTTGGAGGTACAGTACCTCGTGAATATATACCAGTAACAGACAAAGGATTACAAGAAGCAATGCAATCTGGTATATTAGCAGGTTACCCAATGGTAGATGTTAAAGCAACACTATTTGATGGATCATACCACGAAGTAGATTCATCTGAAATGGCTTATAAAATAGCAGCAAGCATGGCATTAAAAGAAGCTAAAAATAGATGTAAACCAATACTACTTGAACCTATAATGAAGGTTGATGTAGTAACACCAGAAGAATATTTCGGAAACGTAATGGGAGACTTAACTTCAAGAAGAGGAAGACCAAGTGGTCAAGAATCACTAGGAAATGCAATAAGATTAACTGCATTAGTACCTCTTGCTGAAATGTTTGGATATGCAACTAGTTTGAGAAGTAATTCACAAGGTAGAGCAACATTCCAAATGTTACCAGATCATTATGAAGAAGTACCTAGAAGTATATCAGAAGAAATAATTAAAAAAAATGGTGCAAAATAAGTATCAAAATACTTGATAAATTTTCAAGTATTAGATAAAATAGAATAGTAATTAAAAAAAGGAGGAAATAAAATGGCAAAGGAAAAATTTGTTCGTAGCAAACCACACGTAAATATTGGTACAATTGGACACGTAGACCATGGTAAAACAACATTAACTGCAGCTATAAGCTCAGTATTATCTAAAAAAGGATTATCACAAAAAGTAGCATTTGATCAAATAGATAAGGCTCCAGAAGAAAGAGAACGTGGTATTACAATTAATACTGCTCATATCGAATATGAAACTTCTAAGAGACATTATGCACACGTAGACTGCCCAGGACATGCTGATTATGTTAAAAATATGATAACAGGAGCAGCACAAATGGACGGAGCTATACTAGTTATAGCAGCTACTGATGGACCTATGGCTCAAACAAGAGAGCATATATTACTTGCTCGTCAAGTAGGAGTTCCAAAAATGGTAGTATTCTTAAACAAATGTGATATGGTTGATGATGAAGAATTATTAGACTTAGTTGAAATGGAAGTTAGAGAATTATTAAGTTCTTATGGCTTTGATGGAGACAAGACTCCAATAATTCGTGGATCAGCTTTAAAAGCACTTGAAGGCGATGCAGCTTATGAAGAAAAGATTATGGAATTAATGAATGCAGTTGATGAATGGCTTCCAACTCCAGAGAGAGATACAGATAAACCATTCTTAATGTCAATAGAAGACGTATTTACTATTACTGGACGTGGTACAGTAGTAACAGGACGTGTTGAACGTGGTCAAATCAAAATAAACGACGAAGTTGAAATCGTTGGATTAAAAGATACTAAGAAATCTATAGTAACAGGAATAGAAATGTTCCGTAAGCAATTAGATTTTGCTCAAGCAGGAGATAACGCAGGCGTATTATTACGTGGAGTTACTCGTGACCAAGTAGAACGTGGACAAGTATTAGCAAAACCAGGAACAGTTACACCTCATATGAAATTTGAAGCTAAGGTTTATGTATTAACAAAAGAAGAAGGCGGACGTCATACTCCATTCTTCACAAATTACAGACCTCAATTCTATTTCAGAACAACAGATGTAACAGGTGTTGTTGAATTACCTGCAGGCGTTGAAATGGTTATGCCAGGCGACAATGTAGCAATGACGATTGAATTAATTCACCCAATTGCTCTTGAAGATGGAACTAAGTTCTCTATCCGTGAAGGTGGAAGAACAGTTGGTTCTGGTATGGTAACTAAGGTAATTAAGTAATTAATAAATAAAAGAACGAAAGTTCTTTTTTTATTTATAAAAATAAGATATCTATTGATATCTTATTTATTTATAATTGGATTTAATAATTTAACTAATGGTTCTAACCCTTTATAAACTAAATACTTTGTTTTGTTTATTATTAATGAGTATTCACCTATATATTCTGTTACCTTTGTATTAAATCCTTTTTTAAACATATATAATCCTAAATATTTATTCTTTTTAGTAAAGTCACCAGTTATTCCATTAAAATGGAACTTAACAAATCCTTTATTCTTGTATTCTTCTATAATCTTCCATTTTAATAAATCATTAGCATTAAAGTTTTTAAATTTAAAGTTAATACCATCGATTAAGAAGAAAACTTCATTACCATATGAAATAACGGCATTACTGGCTACAATTATATATTTATTAGTCTTATATAAGTTAGTACCATATATAATATCGTTTTTATATGAATTTAATAATTTGTCTGACTCTATCTTTGTATTTAATAATCTGCCTTTATCATTTATTTTTAATTGTGAATTTTGAAGCTTATTTGAAAGCTTAGTATTTCTTTGAACTTCATGTTCGTATAATAATCTACTATTTTTTAAGAATGTTTCAACATTTATTCTAGCAAAATACATATTAAACATATCAAATCTTCCAAATATTTCATACATATCTAGATAGTATTCAAATTTTCTATGATGTTTTTTCTCAACCATTTTATATAAAAGTTTTATATCATCTTTGGTTCCTTTATATACTTCTACACCTTTTCTTAAACTGTTTCTTATTTTTGTTCTAGTTGATTTCTCAAAACTATTAAATACCACATTAGAAGGTTCCTCAGTCTTTAATACCATATTCCATCTTGGTTTGTATGTTTCAAAATACAAATTAAATCCTCTATGGTCATATCCTATTCTTTTTAACGATTCAGATATATTTACTCCATTTTGGTCACTACCAACAGGTTTTCCATCTTCATCTCTTTCAAGATGTGTTACATGTGGATCTATAGTTATGTATAACAATCCTTTTTTCAATAGAAAATCTCTCAATAAATTAGTAAAAGAACTCACTAATTCATAGTCATTAAAATCTATTAAATATCCTCTTGGAGAATATCCAAATTTAAAGCCAAATAATATATTTTTAACTAATATTAATGCGGCAGCTTTAACTTCGCCATAATCGTCTAAACCTATATAAATTGGTTTAAAACCATTATTAGACATTAAAGTTCCATATTGTGATGTTTGATAAAAACTTCTATATTTATGCTTAATAGCAAACTCATCAAAATCTTTTTTATTCAACTCTACTATCTTCATATATCCTCCTAACATTGTAAATTATAGCATATTTATATTTTTAAATAAAGGTAGTAGTTAACTTTTAATCATTTTAATAGTATAATTATTATGGAGGATTAAAAATGTTTAAAAATAATAAAATATTTGTTCTCGGGATGGCTAGAAGTGGATATGAAGTCGCTAAGTTATTAGCGAAAAGAGGAAACTCTATAGTATTAAACTCTAATGCCGAAGATGAAGATGAAAATCACATAAAAGAATTAAAAGAACTTGGAGTAGAATTAATATTAGGCACTCACCCAGAGAACCTAATAGATAATAATTTTGATTATGTAATAAAAAATCCAGGAGTAAAAGAAAATCATGATTATGTTGTAAAAGCAAGAGAGTTAAATATACCGGTAATAAATGAGGTAGAATTAGCATATAGATTGTTACCAGAAGATGTATATATAATTGGTATTACTGGTAGTAATGGTAAGACAACGACTACAACGTTAATTTATGAGATATTAAAAGAAGCAAAACTACCTGTAACTTTGGCGGGTAATATTGGTTATCCACTTAGTAGTATAGTTGAAAGAACCAAATCTAAAGATATATTAGTGCTCGAAATATCTGTACAACAATTATTTAATTTAGACAAATTTAAAACAAATATATCAGTATTAACAAATATATATAATACTCATATAGAATTAACTGGTACTAAGGAGAGATATATTGAGTTAAAGAAAAAGATATTTAATCATCATACAACGGATGACTATGCAGTATTAAATTATGATAATGAAGATGTAACAAATATGACAAGTGACATAGTGTCACATAGGCTATATTTCAGTACAAAAGATAATGTTGATGGTTGCTATATTATTAATAATTCAATATATTATAAATCGGATAAAGTCATTGATTTAAATGATATATTTATAAAGGGTATGCACAATTATGAGAATGTAATGTCTGCAATTGTAGTTGCCAAAATACTTAATGTAAATAACGAAGTAATATGTAAAGTGTTAAAAGAGTTTAAGGGTGTAGAACACAGAATAGAATATGTTAGAGAATTAAATGGAATAAAGATATATAACGATTCTAAATCTACAAATATGAAAGCTTGTCAGACTGCACTATCTTCTTTCGATGAGCCAACAGTATTAATACTTGGCGGTATGGAAAGAGGAGGAGATTTTAACGAATTAAAAGAATATTTTAATAATGTTAAGATTGTCACTGCTTATGGTGAGACTAAGAATAAAATAAAAGAATTTTGTGATACAATGAATATAGAATGCATAGTTGTTGATAATTTAAAGGAAGCAACTGAATTAGCATATAAAAATGCAGTTAATGGTGATATTATTTTATTGAGTCCTGCTTGTGCTTCATGGGATCAATTTAAAGACTATGAAGAAAGAGGAAGACTCTTTAAAGAATATATAAATAATTTATAGGAGGAAATATGAGTAAAATAGTAAATGTAATAGGAAGAGAAGTGTTGGATTCAAGAGGAAATCCAACGGTTGAGGCTGATGTTATATTAGAAAGCGGTATAGTTGGAAGAGCAATAGTACCAAGTGGAGCATCAACTGGAGAAAGAGAAGCCTTAGAACTTAGAGATGGTGGAACTAGATATTTAGGTAAAGGAGTTCTAAAAGCAGTTGAAAATGTTAATACAATTATAAAAGATGCAGTAGTTGGAATGGACTCACTAGATCAAAAAGCATTAGATATGAAAATGATAGAACTAGATGGAACAAAAACAAAAAGTAAATTAGGAGCAAATGCCATATTAGCAGTATCTATGGCTAATTTAAGAGCTGCTAGTATATATAAAAAATTACCATTATATAGATATGTAGGAAATGGTAGTGAATTACCAGTACCAATGATGAATATAATAAATGGTGGAGCACATGCAGATAATCCACTTGATATTCAAGAATTTATGATAATACCACAAGCAACAACAATTAAAGAAAGAGTAAGAATAGGCGCAGAGGTATTCCATAACCTAAAGAAGATATTAAAAGAAAAAGGAATGGTAACTGCTGTTGGTGATGAAGGTGGATTTGCACCAAATATAGCATCTACTGAAGAAGCAATAAAAGTAATAATAAGCGCTATAGAAAAAGCTGGATATGTTGCTGGAAAAGATGTAAATCTTGCATTAGACGTAGCGGCTTCTGAATTATTTGATACTGATCATTATGTACTAGAAGGTAAGAATTTAAGTTCTGTTGAATTAGTAGATTTTTATGAAAATTTAGTTAATAAATATCCTATAATTTCAATAGAAGATCCCGTTGATCAAAATGATTGGGAAGGATTTAGAATGATTACCGAAAGATTAGGAAACAAAATACAAATTGTTGGTGATGATTTATTTGTAACCAATAAAGAATATCTACAAAAAGGCATAGATAATAAATGTGGAAATGCTATTCTACTTAAAGTAAATCAAATAGGAACTATAACTGAAACTATAGAAACTATAGATTTAGCTAAAAAGAATGGATATAAAACAGTAATATCTCACAGAAGCGGTGAAACCGAAGACAGCACAATTGCTGATTTGGCAGTAGGGTTAAATTTAGGACAAATAAAAACCGGTTCTTTATCTAGAACTGATAGAATATGTAAATATAACCAATTAATAAGAATAGAAGAAGAAATAAATAGGATTGCATAAATAATTCATTTATGATAAAGTATATGCGAAGGTGATTTAGATGGAAACATTAATAATGATTATATCAATATTACTTATTATAGTAGTATTATTACAAAGTAGTAAAGCAGAAGGTGCTTCACAAATATTAGGTGGAGGATCATCTGATTTATTCAGTAAAAGAAAAGAAAGAGGCAGTGAATTATTTATAACTAGAGTAACGGTTTTATTAGGTACTGCGTTCTTTATTATATCTTTAATAATATCATTTTAATAATATTTAATAAAAAGACTTATAAAAAGTCTTTTTTTATTTTATAATATACTTGGAGGTTTATAATGAAAGATGAAATAATAGAAGTATTAAAGAAAAATAGAACCCCTTTAAATGAAATTGAAATTCAAAAGAAACTTAAAAATAAATTAGAACTAAGTGTATTGACTAATACATTAAGAGAAATGGAAAAAGTTGGTAGTATTTGTCTTACTAAAAAGAATAGATATACTTTATATGAATATACTCATTTTAAGATTGGAAGACTATCTGTTAATAGAGTTGGATATGGATTTGTTATACTAACCAATGAACCCGACGTACATATTAGAAAAGAAAATATGAATGGAGCAATTCATAATGATTTAGTTGCGGCCGAATATATATCTAGATATGAAGGAAAAATAGTAAAAGTAATTAATAGAACATTAAATACTTTTGTTGGTGAATTTGAAGTAGATGCAACTGGTGCTGGTGCAATAATAATTGATGATTCTAGAATAAAAATGAAGATAATAGTTGATGAAAACCATAGAAATACTGCTATGCCAGGTCATAAAGTTATAGTCAAGCCATATACTCAAATAGATAACAATACTTATTATGGAGAGATAATTGAGATATTAGGACATAAAGATGATGTTGGAATAGATATATTATCTAAAGTATATGAATGGGATATTAATCCTAATTTTAGTGATGCAACAATGGAACAAATAAAAGAAATACCACTAGAAATAAAAGAAGATACTATAGTTGGTAGAAAAGATTTAAGAAAAGAAAAAATAATAACAATGGACGGTGATGATGCCAAGGATTTTGATGATGCTATAAGCATATCAAAATTACCTAATGGAAACTATAATTTAGGAGTACATATTGCGGATGTATCACATTATGTTATGGAAAATACACCTTTAGGCGAAGATGCAAAAGAAAGAGGAACTAGTGTATATTTAGTTGATAGAGTTATACCTATGTTACCACATCAATTATCTAATGGTATATGTTCTTTAAATCCAAATGTAGATAGATTTACTATGACTTGTGAGATGGAAATAGATAATAATGGTAAAGTAGTTAAATACGATATATATAATAGTGTTATTAAATCATCTTTAAGAATGACTTATGCTAAAGCAAACATGGTATTAGAACAAAATACCACTCCAGAAGGATATGAAAACTTTGTAAGTGAATTAAATTTAATGGCTGAGTTATCAAAAATATTAAGAAGAATGAAAGATCAAAGAGGACAAATAGATTTTGAAGTATCAGAAGTAAAAATATTAGTTGATGAAGAGGGGAAACCAAGTTTAATAAAAGAAAGAGAACGTGGAGTTGGAGAAAAATTAATTGAAGACTTTATGATAGCTGCTAATGAGACAGTAGCAGAGTTTATTACTAATAAAGGTTATCCAATGATGTATAGAATACATGAAATACCAAAAGAAGAAAAAATGATGGAATATGTATCGCTTTTAAAATCTTTAGGACACAGTGTAAACCTTAAAGGAAAACTAAATAATGTTAGACCAAAACAAATACAAGAACTGCTTAGAAGTTTAAAAGGACAGAACGACTATGAAATGCTTTGTGAACACGGTCTAAGAGCCATGAGAAAGGCTGTTTATAGTACAAACAATCTAGGACACTATGCATTAGCAAGCAGCTGTTATTGCCACTTTACTAGCCCAATAAGAAGATATCCGGATTTAACAGTACACAGAGTACTAAAAATGTTAATAAATGGTGAAAGTAATGACTTGAAAGAACTAGAAAGAAAACTAGCAGTAGAAGCAGAACATTCATCATTAAAAGAAAAGAACTCTGTAGAATGTGAAAGAGACGTAGATGAAATGAAAATGGCAGAATATATGGAAAATCATATAGGAGAAGTATTTGAAGGAAAAGTCTCTGGTGTAATACCCTCAGGAATGTTTGTTAGGTTAACTAATAAAATAGAGGGAAGAGTACATATAGAATCATTTGTAGGAGACTATTATGTTGTTGATGAAATAGCACAAAGAATCTATGGAAAAAGAACTGGGAAAAAATATAAATTAGGGGATACTTTAAAAGTAAAAGTAATAGGTGCATCCAAAGTTGAAGGAACTATTGACTTTGAAGTATATATTGACAAAGGGGATGTTAGCGATGAAAAGAAAAATTAAAAAAATACCAGTATTATTCACATTTATAATTTTAATAGGATTAGTATTTGGATGTTTATATTTCTTCAAAGAATATTTTGAAAAAGAAATAAAAGTAGAAAAACCAACAGAATTAGAAAAAGAAGAAATAAAGAGATATGAAGGATCAATAACTGTTGCAGGAAATGTACTAGTAAATAGTAATATGTGGTCTGATACAATGAATGCAAATAGTACATATGATTTTGATTACGTATTCGATGGAATAAAAAACAAAGTAAAAACATCAAACGTAAATATTTATTCACAACAAAGTATATTGGGTGGAAAAACATTAGGAGAAAGTTTAAATGCAAATTATAATTCTCCACCAGATGTATTTGAAAGTATGAACAAATTAGGTTTTAACGCTGTATCATTAGCCAGTTATCATTCATTTGATAAAGGTATAACTGGTATTAATAATACAATAGATTACATAACTAATAAAAATTCAATATACTCTGGAATAAGTAATAGTGAAGAGAACAGACTAATAAACAATATATCAACAAAGAGCGATATAAGATATGGATTATTGTCTTATACAATTGGTACAGATACAACATTAACAAGTCCATATTTAGTAAATGTATACTCAGACGATTTAGCAAAAAGAGATATTGAAGCAATAAAAAGTAGTGTAGATATATTAATAGTAACAATAGATTGGAGTAATATTACTTCATATACAATAACAGAAGAACAAAGTAGAATAGCTAATTATTTATCTGGATTAGGCGTAAATGTAATAATTGGTAATACAGGATATTCTATTCAACCAATAGAACTAATTGATAATACACTAGTATTTTATTCAGTAGGTAATTTATTATCTGGTCATACATCAATTGATTCAAGAATAAGCATGATATCAGATTTTAAAATAAAAATAACTGATAAAGAAAAAGAAAGAACAATAGAATTTACTGATATAAATGTATCATTACTATTTGCTTATAATCAATTTAAGACAAACTATAAAGTTATTCCATTTAGCAAAATAACTACAGAATTACCATCATATTCAACATATTACGAAAAATATAATAAAGTATTAACAGAAAACAAAGATTATATTAACGTATATAAATTAGGTGAATAATATGGAAATAGAAAATAGAAAAGCAAGATTTGATTATTTTGTTGAAGATACCTATGAATGTGGAATAGCATTAAAGGGTACAGAAATAAAATCAATAAGACAAGGTAAAGCAAATCTAAAAGATAGTTATGGAATAATAAAAAATGATGAATTATATGTTCTAAATATGCATATATCACTATATGATGAAGGTAATATATTTAATCACGAAGAAACAAGAACTAGAAAATTATTGGCTCATAAAAGTGAAATACTAAAAATGAAAACTAAATTAAATGCAGAAGGATACACTTTAGTACCTTTAAAGTTATATATAAAAGAAGGTAAAGCAAAAATCCTTATGGGTATAGCAAAAGGTAAAAAAACATATGATAAAAAAGAAGTAATAAAACAAAGAGATATAGATAGGTATAATAAAAAGACTATGAATTATTAGTCTTTTTTGCTATAATTATAGCAGTTGGGGTCGTTATGGTTTCGACGGGAATATTTGAGCATAGATGGCAAATCGTAGGCATGCGTTAAATCCAACAAAATTAAATGCAAACAAAAATCAATTAGCTTTCGCTTAATAAAAGGTTAGCTGCTCTTACTATTTGTTTTCTTACGACGAATTTTAAGGGCTCGATAAAGTAAGATATATTATGTATATGATTAGGGTATATAATGAAAATTACTAATCTAGTTAGTGACTTATTTGTTTATTTGTATATCATTAATGAAATTAATAAATAAACTAAATTTGTAGAGGTCTATGTAGCTATATTTTCGGACATGGGTTCGAGTCCCATCGACTCCACCAAATTATTAAAAATATTATGATTTCATTATATTGATTTAATTACAAATATGTAGTTATAATAAATTTAGATAAGACATTTTATAATTAAATGTCTTTTTTTTGTTATAATAATATTGTAGTATGTAAAAATAAAAAGGAGTTATTTGTATGCAAGAAATAGTTAAAGAAAGAGAAGTCAGTGGATTTAAAGATTTTATAAAAATAGTAGACGGGTTAAAAGATGAACAAGATATACAACAATTTGTATATGAAAGGCTAGCTATTTTGGAAGCGCAATCTTCTGAAGAAACCATATCATTTATTAGTAATGAAAGGATGAATGGAAAAATTGTTTCTGGTTATATAAATTCTGAAAGTCCGATTGTTTCTTCCTTTTTAGTAAATCCATTTTATATGAATGATGCTACTCTGTATATTGAATTTATTAAATTCATAAAAGGACAAGATTTTAGTGATCCTCTACAGCTCTTGCATTCTTTACAAAACTTTAATACAGAAGCATTTGGGTATAGAGGAAATCAGCAAAATCGAGTGAATGTATATTTAAACAATGATAAAGAAAAAATTTCGATTGGAGATTTTTATAAAAACAAAGCTGCTTTATGTAGCGAAAGAAGTGCCGCTATTCAAAACTTAGTTTGCTTTTCCGGAATGGATTGTTATATGGTATTAGGGAGATTAAGCGCATCTGATGGTACCAAAGAACAACATGCGTATAATATATTAAAAATGAAAGATGGAACATTGATTCTATTTGACTCCACCAATCCCGTTACTTTATTAAATGGTGAGCAGGGAGCTTATATACCTGCCTATCATATATTTGAAAAAGGTGTAAAGATTGAAGAAATAGGTGAAGTAAAATTTGATTTGCAAAAATTATCAAGTTATTATAATTTGCCACTCCACGCTGATGAACCAGAAAGGACTTATTATACGCCATCGTATTATCTTGCTGGTGAACAAACGGAAGACGAAAAAGTGATTTAAAATTTTTAATTTAAAGTTATACATGCGTACATCGACTCCACCAAATATAAATAAAACTTCATATGAAGTTTTTTATTTTGCATGTAAATTGAATTAAAACAAATATGCTTATTGTTAATTTTAATTTTTAATAGTAGAATAACATTATATGATATGGAGGTTATAATGTGTTTTTAATTTCATTAATACTAGTAATATTTGGTGGAGTTTCCTATGAATTAATAGCAGATTATGCTCCAAAAAAAGAAAATCATTTTTTTTATCTTGTCATAACGTATATTTCTGCATTTGCTTTAGTAATAATATATTTATTAGTTACAGGATACAATTTTAATAATATATCAAGTGATATCAGTATATTTAGTTTTCTAGTAGGTGCTTCGGCGATGTTCTCGGACTATGGTCTAATACAAGCATATAACTACGGATGGAAATTAGGTAAATTAAATATTACATACGCTATATTTGTGTTTTTAATTCTTTTAATAATTGGACTAATGTTTTATAATGAAAAAATATCAGACTTAAAAGGTATTGGAATAATTTTATGTATAACTTCATTGTTTTTAATGAATTATAAAAAGAAAAGAGGTTAACTATGTATTTTATATCTATAGGAATTGTAATAATAGCAAATGTTTTATATAGTCTTTTTCAAAATATTATTCCTGCAAGTGTTAATCCAGCAATTGCTCTTTGTTGTATGTATATAGGTGGACTAATATTTGCAATACCTTTTTATATAAAAAACAATAAAAAGCATATTAAAACAAATAAAAATATTTGGAAAAGAGCAATAATATTTGCATTAATAAATATAGTTTTAGATTTAGGATTCTTTTTAGCATTTAAATCAGGATGGTCTATAGGATATTTTAATATCATTACCAATATTTCAATATTAATACTACTAATATTAATAGGCTTATTATTTTATAAAGAGAAGATAATCTTAATAAATTTTATTGGAATAATTATTGGAATAATAGGCTTGTCTATTTTAAATCTGTAGTTTTATTCAAATATCGTTAAGTAATAAATAAAAAACTATTATATTTTTATTTTAAGTGATAGAATAATAATATAGTATATAAATAGGAGGAAGATTTATGGCTAAAATTGTAAGTATAGAAAATGATATTGTTAAAATTAGTGAAGATAATGGAAATTTAATTGAAGTTAAAAGGACTGACTTAGGTTTTGATTCAAAAATAGGAGATGAAGTAAGTATATCTAGAGGAGAGGGTGCAACAACAGTGGTATTATCTACTATTTCAGCGCCTGTTGTTTCTCAAACGGAACAAGTACCAGTTAGTTCACAACCAACAACATCTCAACCAGAACAAATAGAAACGGTTAGTTCAGTGCCCGTTTCTCAAGCAGAACAAGCAACAGAGATTAATACAACACCTGCTGTGTTACAAAGTGAACCAACAGCAGAAGTTAATTCGACTCCAATTGTTAATAAAGAGCCAACACCCATAAATTCGGGATCTGGTAAAACCGTAAGTAAAGTCACGTATTGTATACTTTGTTTCTTTTTAGGGTTTTTAGGAGTTCATAAGTTTTATGCGGGCAAAATAGGAATGGGAATATTATATATATTAACAATTGGTTTATTTGGAATAGGAACAATAATTGATTTCTTTGTTGGAATATTTAAAAAAGCAGATGCAAATGGAAATATAATAGTTTAATTATAGAAAAAACATAAAATTTATAGTATAATATTTTAGTAAGAAAAGAGGTAAATATGAAAAATAATGAAAATGGCACAAGCTTAAAAAAAGTAAAAGATTTATTATATGTAATAATAGGACTATTAGTAGTGAGTCTTATAATTGGAATAATAAATACATCTAATATAGTTGCTTTATCAAAAGATGATAATACTAATACTGAGGAAGAAACAGAAGTTGATCCAGATTACGATGTAAGTGAGTTTACTGAAGTTGATTTTGATGGATTAAAATCTGCTATTGCCAAAGATGGATATGTAGTTGTTTATATGGGAGTTGCATCTTGTCCAAACTGTGTTAATTTTATACCAGTTTTAAAACAAGCACAAACAGATTATAAATATACAACATACTATGTTGATATGGATAAAATAACTCAAGAAGAAGTAACATATATTTATTCTTTAGATGATTATTTTGATGAAGAATTTGGATATACTCCATTAATAGCTATATTTAAAGATGGAAAGTTTGTAAATGGTAGAACTGGATATACTGAATATGCTAGTTATGCTGCATTCCTAGAACAAAATGGACTTAAAAAGTAATCACAAATGTGATTATTTTTTTTAAATTATTGAAAAAAAAATTATATTATGCTATCCTTATACTAGGAGGCGTGTGATATGAATAGTATATTAGAATTTTTAGCAGAAAATTATCTTTATGTTGCTATGGGATCTTTATTTGTAATAGTATTATTGATCGTTATAATAATAGTAAGTAATAAGAAAGCTAATAAAAAAGAAAAAGAGGAAATGGTAAATATTGGTGATATAAAAACAGGAAGTATTGATGAAGTTGCTGGCAGTATGAGCATGGAAAATGATAGTGAGTTACAACCACAAAGTATTGGTGAATTAACTCAAAGTATTCCAGTAATAGAAAAGGCTCCTGAAGCACCTAAACCAGTAGAGACTGCTCCAATGGTTGAATCAAAACCAATGGAACCAGTTATGTCAGTTGAGGTAAAAGTGGAAACTCCAGAAGTTGCTTCTGCTCCAGTGGTAGAACCAACACCTGTTGTTCCAGAAATACCTACAGTTGAACCAACACCAGTAGTAACTCCAGCTCCAGTAGTTCCAGAAATACCTGTAATGGAACCAAAGCCAGTAGAAGTTACACCAGTAGTTGAGCAAAAACCAATGGAACCAACTATGCCAGTAGAAGAACCAAAACCAGTTATAGTTCCAACACCGGTTATTCCAGAAATACCTGTGATAGAACCAAAACCAGTAGAAGTTGTTCCAAAAGAAGAATTAGAAGTTTTTGGAGTTGAAAATAAAACTAATGCAACACAAGGATTTAGTTCTGTAAATATAGAAAAATAGTTCTCTTTGAGAACTTTTTTTATTTAAGATATAAGTATTATATGTTATAATATTTTTATAGTAAGGAGGGGCATATGAAGGGGAAACTTTTTTTTCTAATTTGCTCAATATTTTTATTATCAGGATGTACCTTGAACTATGAAATAAGTATAGATAAAAATAATGTAGTTAATGAGAATGTTTCTATTATAGAAACAAGCGCTAAACTTAGTACATATACACTAGATGCAGAGCAATATGTTCAAGATTCTTTAGACATATTTAAAGAAGATGAAAAATATTATAGTTATTCTTTATCTACCAAAAATGATAATGATAATTACTATGGTATGGCTAATAGAAAATATTTGGATTTGGAAAATTTTAAAAATAATAGTATAATTGTTAATGAAATGTTTAGTGAAGTTATAGTAAATAATAATAATGGAATTATAACATTTGAGATGAATCCTAAAGATAATTTTGAATACTTTAATAAAGATACACAGAATAGTGCTTTAATTGATGAGGTGAATATTAAAATATATGTTCCTTATGAATTAATTGGTAGTAATAATGATACAGTCGAAAATAATGTATATATATGGAACATAAAAGAAGATGAAAATTTACAAAAAATATATATTAAGTTTGATACTAATAAAAAATTAAGAACACCAATTCCAAGAAATGTGTTAATTATTTCTGGTATGATAATATTCAGTCTAGGATTAATCATTTCAATATATATAAAATATAAGAGAAACGGAAGGTAAGTATGAATACAAATTTAATTTTTACTATAATAAAGAATATAATTGATATATGTTTAGTGTGGATAATGATATATTATGTACTAAAAAACATTAAAAACAATGTTAAAATGACAATGTTATTTAAAGGATTAGTAATATTGTTGATAATAAAAGTATTAGCTGATGTATTAAATTTATTTACAATAGGATTATTGTTAGAATATGTAATAATGTGGGGACCTTTAGCATTAATTATTATATTCCAACCAGAAATAAGAAATACTCTTGAACAATTAGGCAGAACTCAATTGTTAGGAAGACATAAGACATTAAGTGTTAGCGAAAGAGAACGAATTGTATCTGAAATAATTAATTCATTAGAGTACATGAAAAAGAATAGAATAGGTGCATTAATAGTAGTTGAAAGAGATTATAGTCTAAGAGAATATATAGAAAGATCTAAGAAGATATATGCAGATGTGTCTAGTGAATTATTAGAATCTATATTCTTTCCAAACAATCCATTACACGATGGCGGGGTAGTAATACAAGGTGATAAGATAACTAGTGCTGGAGTAGTATTCCCAACAAGTGTAGATATGAAAATAGGTAAAAGACTTGGTACTAGACATAGGGCTGCAATAGGTATTAGTGAAGAATCTGACTGTATATCAATAATAGTATCAGAAGAAACAGGAAGAGTATCTATAGCAATAAATGGAGATTTAAGTTATAACTTAACTTTAGATGATGCGCGTGTAATATTATTAGAAGAATTACAACCTAAAGTAGAAGTTGAAGAAGAAGAATTAGAAACTCATGAAGAGGCAGGTGAAAATAATGAACAAGATAAATAACCTCTTTAGAAAAGTATTAAGATTTATAGATAAGAAAATAATAACCCCAATAACTAAATTCTTTGTATGGTTGTATGAAAAACTAACTAAAGGCGGCAAAGGATTTGAAAGATTATTTTCTAGAAAAAGTAGTTTAATAATTATCTCATTAATATTATCAGTTGCATTTTTCTTATTTGTAGATAATAAATCTACAAATATATTAGAAACTTCAGCAGAAGTTCTATATAATCAAAAAGTAAATGCAATATATAATGAAGAGGCATATGTAATAGAGGGAATACCTGAAAAAGTAGATGTTACAATGGTTGGTAGAAAATCAGATTTATATTTAGCAAAACAATTACCAATCGATGCAATAGATGTAGATTTAACCAATTTAAAAACTGGTACACATAAAGTATCATTGAAATATAAAGGAACAATAGATACTATTAGTTACAAAATTGATCCTTCTGTAGCAACAGTAGTAATTTATCCAAAAATGTCTGAGGTAAGAACACTAAGTGTTGATATATTAAATCAAGATAAATTAAATAGTAAATTATCAATATCAAGTGTAGAAATAGATAGACAAGAAGTGATAATCAAAGGAGCTCAATATAAATTAGATCAAGTAGCAACAGTAAAAGCATTAGTTGATATTAATAATATTGTAAATCCTGAAGAAGGAAGTATGACTTTATCTGATGTACAATTAATAGCATATGATAAAGAAGGAAATATAATTGATGTTGAGACTGTACCAAATAAAGTAACGGCAACAGTAAAAATAGCATCACCAAGTAAGGTCGTTCCGTTAAAGATAATACCAACTGGAACACTAGAATTTGGTAAAGCAATAAGCAGTATAGTGTCATCTGTAGAAAGTGTAACTATATATGGAGATGAAGCATCTCTTGCTGATGTAATAGCAATAGAAGCAGAAATAGATGTAAAAGGATTAGATTCAAATAAAAAATATACTGTAGCAATTAAAAAGCCTAGTGGAATAAGATACATTAGTGATACAAGTGCAACAGTAAATGTATCAGTTGAAAGTGAATCCTCAAAAGAAATAAGTAATATTCAAATAGAATATGAGAATCTTGCTAGTTCATATACATTAAACGCTGCTAGTGATTCAGATAAATATGCAACAGTAGTAGTAAAAGGAGTTAAGTCAGTAATAGATGCAATAACGGCAGAAAACATTAAAGCATACGTTGATTTAAATGGTTATAGCACAGGCACACACGAAGTAAATGTAATAATTGAAGGTGCTGATTTAAGAGCAACTTACACTCCAAAAGTTAAAACAATTAATATAATAATAAAAACGAAGGGTTAAACCCTTCTTTTTTTAACAAAACATTGACATTTATGGCTATATTTAGTACAATTCTAATCGGTACATTTACACATCCCAAGAAAAACATGGTTTCCGGCTATTGTTTTATAATGAAGGGAGAAAATAATATGACAACATTTATGGAAAAGAAAGCAGATGTTAAACGTAGTTGGTTCATACTAGATGCAACAGATATACCTTTGGGTCGTCTTGCTTCTAAGAGTGCACATATATTACGCGGAAAACACAAAGTTACTTTTACTCCACACATTGATTGTGGAGACAACGTTATAATCATTAATGCTTCAAAAGTTAAACTTACAGGTGATAAACTTGATAAGAAGATGTATTACAATCATAGTAGATACGTTGGAGGTTTAAGAACTAGAAGCGCAAGAATGATGAGAGATAGTTATCCAGAAGAAATGGTTGAAAGAGCAGTAAAGGGAATGTTACCTAATGGAAGATTAGGAAGACAAATGTATAAAAAATTATTTGTTTATGCAGGACCTGAACATAAGAATGAAGCTCAAAGACCAATAGAAATTAAGGTTGATTAGGAGGAATTATGGCAGATAAAAAAGTATATACTGGAACTGGTCATCGTAAGAGTTCTATTGCTAGAATTAGAATGACTTCTGGTAAAGGAAAAATAACTATAAACGGAAAAGATGTAAATGAATATTTACCATTTCCAACATTAGTTATGGACTTATGCCAACCACTAGATGTAACTAACACTAGAGATAAATTTGATATCGAAGCGGATGTTAATGGTGGTGGATTCTCTGGTCAAACTGGAGCAGTTCGTTTAGGAATAACAAGAGCTCTTTTAGAATATGATGGTAATACAGATCCAACTAGCGATACTTCATTTAGAAAAGTATTAAAAGCTAATGGTTTTATTACTAGAGATTCAAGAAAGAAAGAACGTAAAAAACCTGGATTAAAGAAAGCTCGTAGAGCACCACAATTCTCAAAACGTTAATAGTAACAAAAAAGACACTTATGTGTCTTTTTTTATGTTAAAATATAATTAATATAATAATTAAGGGTGATAACATATGACACGTGAAGAGATAAACAAAAAATTACCAGAGTTAAATACGGACGAGGAAATATTACAATTTGTTTTGTCACGACTAAATGAACTTGAAAAAGAAAGTGAAGAAAAAACTGTCGGACAAAACTATGGAAATAGTTTTAGAGATTATATTTCAATTAAAGTTCATTTTAAACCTACAGAAGGTATAGATGGAAAAGAATGCCCCGATTTAGTTTATGATGATAGAAAACCATATTGCGATTTAATAAAAAGCATAAAGGAAACTGGTGGATATAATCTACAAACATTACTTACGGCTGTTTTCTATTTATTACATGAATATTTACCAAATGATAGAGATTTGTGGACTAGATTTCAATTATATAATTCTAACACTAGTGGAAGAATATCAATAAAGGAAGTAAAAGATAAAAAAGCTGGATATTGTTCAGAAACTGCTGGATTAGCTCAAAACTTGTTAAAATTTTTAGGAATTGATTCAGAATTTACATCTGGGACAAAAAATGGCGGCCCTCATGCATATAATGTTTTATATCCAAATGGATATGATAATGAACCGATGGTTTTATTTGATCCAAGCGACTTTATAAGTTTTGTTAATGGTAACAATAAAAAATCTTTTGCATTTTATGATATTCTTAAAAAAGAAGAATACGATAAATTTATATCTGGAAAACCTTTAAAAATAGATTTAAGTCATGCCGCAGAAGACTATAAAAGAGTGTATGGAATAACTGGTTATTTAGATGGTTACAATTTAGTTCAAGAGGATATTGATTATACATATGGTATTCCTGATCTAAAAAAAATTGATTAAAAAGAATATTAAAAAAAGGCACTAATTAGTGTCTTTTATATTTTTAAAATAATCATTAGATATTACTGCATCATTAGTTTTTATCAACGTATTAACTAATTCGTTTTTTCTATTTAATTCATCTTCAGATATTGTCTTATAATTTGTTACTAATCCATTATTAACATATACATTTCCATCATACCAAGAATAATCATTAAAGAATACTAGACTCTCATGGTTATCATCTAATGCATCATCCATTAAATAATAATTTTGATGGTATTCTAATCCTAATAAATTTAACATCGTAGGCATAATGTTTAACTGAGAAGTAACTGTATTAATATTCTTTTTCTTCATATCATTACTCCATATCATCCATGAAGTATTATTAATTAAATTATTATCTGTTTCTTTAAATTGATCTAATAATGTTTTATCATTTAATGTATATAAATAGTGGTCTGAAAATAATACTAATACTGTGTCGTCCAATAACTCTTTTTCTTCTAAGTTATCCATTAATAACTTAATCATATCATCTGTTTCTTTTGCTTGTATTTTTAAACATTCATATTCAGTCAATACTTGAGTTGTATCTTCCACTAAAAGGCTACAAACACCCTTATCTGCTTGATAAGGCATATGAGCCGAATAAGTTATAATATAACTCATAAATTTCTCATCAGGGTTATCTGTATTGAATATTAGTTTATTAAATTCTTTATCATTAATTAATTCAGTATCTAACCAATAAGATTTATCCACATATTTATTATTATCCTTTAAACTATTAAATGAATCATAACCAAAACTCTTATAATTTACATCCCTTGAATAATAACTAGCATTATTCATATGAAATGCATTAACCGTATATCCTGCGTCTTTTAATAAATTTGGTAATGAATAAGAGTAATCATTCTTATTGTATGTATATGCATTTTGATTTAATTTAATTGGTGTTGTATATCCAGTATTAACCATATATTCAGAGTTAAATGTAGATCCCCCACCACTAACAAATGAATAATGATTATTAAAGTTAATTGAATTATTTTTTAAATCATATAATGTTGGCATAATTTCCTTTGTTACTAAGAAATTATCTATGCTTTCTAATTGAAGAAATATGACATTTTTACCCTCAAACATACCGGTAAATTTATTTTTATGCTCAACATTTGAATCACTGAACTTACTTTCTAATAGTGCTTTTGAATCATCTGTTTCACTAGTTTGTTTTTTAAAATAATTAAAATAGATATCTCTAACATTATATTCATACATACCGGATATTTGCATACTTCTATTTGCATCATTAAATATATTATATATATTTCTTGGCTTTCTCCAAGCGTCCCAAGTAGTTACACTTCTTCCTAAAAATAAAGGAGTAATTAAATGCAATAATATAAATATAGGTATTACGATTAATAATCGTTTATAATTATTTTTATTATTTTTTGGTGTATATCTAATAGAAAAATATATTAACGTAATTTCAATGAAAGTAATTACATATACCCAAGGTTTACAACTCTTTATAGCATCAACCATGTAACTTGAAGCCTCAGATGCGTATTTAATAGATTCAAAATCAAAGAAATTCTTAAATGATGAATAATATACAGCATGTACTAAAAACAAACTTAAAGAAACTACTGAAAATAAAAAATAAATTACTTTTGAAACTTTAGATTTAAAAGTTGTTATTATTCCCATCATTAAAAATACCCAACCTATAGTAAATAGATTTGGTGCTATATTATATATTTTATAGAAATTTATACTTCTAGTAAAAAACCTTAATGAAAAATCTAATATTAAAAAAGATAGAGTCATTAAAATTATATGTTTATATTTAAAAATGAAATCTTTTATTGATTTAATGATTTTCATATCTTATCAACTCCAGATAAAATTATATCATATTTAATGCCACTTTTAAATCGTTTTTATTTACTAAAAATTATGTTATAATTATGTAGAATGGAGATAGATAATATGAAAAAGTTTAGTCATAGAGATTATATTAATATATTTATTCTTATAATTATATTCTTAATTATATTGTTTTCTGTTGTGGGATTTAAGTACGTAAATGGATCAACCGTAGATTGGTCTTCACAACATTGGATAATACCAGAATATTTTAGAAATCTATTTTATAAGACAGGAGATATATTTCCAAGTTTTGCATTTAATATAGGTGGTGGACAAAATATATACAATTTATCTTATTATGGTTTACTAAGTCCATTTATATTAATTTCATATTTATTTAGCTTCATATCTATGGCAAATTACATAATAGTATTAATGATACTAGTAGTAATAACTAGTATAATATTAATGTATTATTGGTTACACAAAAGATTTGAAACGAAGTATGCATTTATAGGAACATTATTGTTCTTGTTGGCTGCTCCTTTGATATATCATACCCATAGACATATAATGTTTATAAATTATATGCCATTCTTGTTGATGGGATTAATTGGAATAGATAAATTATTTGAAAAAAATAGAAAAACATTATTAATAATAAGTATATTTTTAATGATAATGACAAGTTATTATTATAGTGTTGGCGGAATAATTGCTATATTAATATATGGAATGTATAGATATATTGAGCAAGATAAAAAGAAGAAATTTATAGACTTAATTAAGACTACGTTTAAAATAATATTGCCAATATTAATTGGTGTATTAATGTCTGGTGTGTTATTATTACCTACTTTTTATGCACTATTAAATGGAAGAGGAGATATAACTAATTCAGTAAATATAGTTAGCCTGTTAATACCAACATTAAACTTTAAAGAAATGATTTATGGATCATATACTATAGGATTAACATCTGTATTATATTTTGCTATATCATATGCGATAGTTGCAACTAAAAAGCAAAATAGATTCTTATCTATAATATTTATATTATTAACAGTATTTCCAATAGTAATATACGTATTAAGTGGATTTATGTATGTTAGGGGTAAAGTATTAATACCGTTATTACCAATTGCAATATTATTAGTAACAAGTGCATTAAATGATATACATTCAAAGAAGAATATAAAGTTTTTAATATCATTAATAATTATATCTTTAGCACAAATAATTACTTACGTTATAACAAAAGAGTACTTATATTTAGTAGATACAGTTGTATTGTTAATAGCATTCTTCTTGTATAGAGAATATGGAAAGAAGAACATATTAATATATGTAATAATATTTGCAAGTCTAGCCGTATGTCTAGTTAATAATTATACAGACAAATTAGTAACCAAAGATGATATGTCCTTACAATACAATACATATAACTATACAAGGTTATCAGATTTAATTGATAAAGAAGCAACTGTATATAGGGTTGGTAACGATATATTGGGCTTAGAAACAATTAATAGAGTACAAGATATAGATTATTATTTACCATCAATATATTCTTCAATTGAGAATCAAAACTACTATAATTTTGCTAATAATGAAATAGGAAATGAAATGCAAGATAGGATATCTACAGCTATATTTCCATCAAAGAATATATTATTTAATACTTACATGGGAATGAAATATTTAATAACTAATTCAATGGTTCCTATTGGATATTCAAATATAAAAGATAGTAATATATATATAAATGAAAATGTATTTCCAATTGGATATTCAACTAGTGATTTAATGAGTAAAGATGACTATGACGAATTGTCATATCCATATAATATGCATGCCCTAATATCAAATATTATTATTAATGGTGAAACTGAATCTTCATTTAAATCAAAAGTAAGAGAAGAGACAATTAAATACACAATAATAGATAAAACTGTTGATATAGAAGAAAAAGACAACGTGTACATTATCAATAGTGATGATAACGGTAAATTAAATTTAAAATTAAATAAAGTTTATGATAATAAAATATTATTCATATCATTTAATATGAATTATTCAGAATCATGTGATGTTGGTAATACATCAATAACAATTAATGGTGTTAAAAACACATTATCTTGTAAAGGATGGACTTATCCAAATAATAACTATAAATTTGATTATGTTATATCATCAAACGATGAAATAAATGAATTAAATGTAGAATTTGCTAAAGGAAGATATGAAATATCAGATGTTAAGGTATGTTCTTTAGATTATAGTTATGTATTAGAAGCAATTGATAGTGTAGATGAATTTATTATAAATAAAGATTTAACTATAGGTGATAAAATAGTTGGTAATATTAATGTCACTGAAAATGGATATTTTGCATTATCTATACCATATGATAGAGGATTTAGTATAAAGTTAGATAACAAGGAAGTTAAATACGAGAAAGTAAACAATGCATTTATAGGATTTCCTATAAATGAAGGATCTCATGAAATAACAATAAATTATATATCACCATACTTATTTGAAGGATTAATAATATCTTTAGTAGGATATATGATATTTATACCAATAATATATTCAGATTATATAAAGAAAAAGAGGAATAAATAATGAAAGATGAATTATTAACTTTTTATAGCAATAACTCAACTATAATGAATATTGTAATAGCAACATTATTAATATTAGTAATAGCAACATATATAATATTTAGAAAAAAAATAAACGAAATATATAAAAAGAATAAAGAAATTATTAATTATGTATTAGTTGGTGGCTTGACAATGTTTGTAAGTATTGCAAGTTATTGGGCGTTTAGATTAATAATAAAAAATTATGTAGTACTATCAATAATATCTTGGATATTAGCAGTAACATTTGCTTATGTTGCAAATAGAAAATTTGTATTTGAAAGTAAAAGTAACAAAATAGTTGAAGAAGTAACAAAATTCTTTACATACAGACTAATAACATTGGGCCTAGAAGTTGCATTAATGGCACTATTTGTATCGGTATTAAGTATGAATGATATGTTATCCAAAGTAATACTACAAGTGGTTGTATTGGTGCTTAATTATGTGTTTAGTAAACTATTTATATTCAAGGAAGATAAAAAGACTACATTGTAGTCTTTTATGCTATAATTATAATAGGTGATTTATATGGGTGGCCGTACAAAAGAATTTAAAACAATAGATGAGCAAATAGAAATATTAAAAGAAAAAGGCTTAATAATAAAAGACGAAACAACAGCTAAAGAAATATTGTTAAGAGAAAATTACTTTTTTTTAAGTGGATATAGATATATGTTTTACAAATCAGATAGAGATAAAGCATTTATACCCGGAACAACATTTGAAGAACTGTATGGATTATTTCAATTTGATAGAAATGTAAGAAATACATTCTTCAAACATCTATTAATAATAGAAAATAATGTTAAATCAATATTTAGTTATCAATTATCACTAAAATATGGTTATAAAGAAGCAGATTATTTAAAATTAGAAAATTTTACTCAAGATACAGCAAGAACTAGACAAGTATCAGATGTAATAAATAAAATGAAAAGACAAATAAGAGTAAATGGTAGACAAAATGCAGCCACATTACACTATTTAAATAATTACGGTTATTTACCTATGTGGATAGTAGTAAAAGTACTATCATTTGGAATAATAAGTGAATTATACACAATATTAAAGAATGAAGACCAAAGAAATATATCAGATTTTTACAAAATGAGTGAAATAGATATGGGAATATTCCTACCATTAATGTCAAATTATAGAAACTTATGTGCACATGAAGATATATTATATGATCACAAGACACAAAGAGTTATACCAAATAATAAATATCATGAAAAATTAAATATACCAAAAGAAGCAGATGAATATATATATGGTAAAAACGATTTATTTGCACTACTAATTATGCTTAAATATATGCTTAGAGATGAAGAATTTAGATTACTAGCATATGAAATAGGTTATGAAATAGATTTATTAGATGGAAAAGTAAATGCAATACCATTAAATAAAATATTAGAAAAACTAGGTTTTCCAACTAATTGGAAAGATATAGTAGAAATGTAGTTTACTACATTTTTTATTTGACAATTAACGCTAAACCTTGTAAAATTAGATATGTCCTTAGGGGTGTAGTTAAATGGTATAATAATGGTCTCCAAAACCACTGTTGGGAGTTCGATTCTCTCCACCCCTGCCAAATATGGATTTAGTTGAACT
>Ga0209373_10001470_pt1 | contig 27324 bp, 23 predicted proteins | sample Higcelweek5metaG_FD_187173 | JGI IMG/M metagenome (GOLD analysis project Ga0209373, IMG submission 187173) | Freshwater pond sediment microbial communities from the University of Edinburgh, under environmental carbon perturbations - High... | ecosystem: Environmental > Aquatic > Freshwater >... | reverse complement strand
GAGAGCCCAGTTGCCGCCCACGATGAGATGCAGGCGGCCAGGCTCCGGGCGCTCCAGGGTGATGCTGGGAGGAGGAACGGAGCTCATGCCGTCTTTCCCCTGGCAGCCGCAACAAAACGCAGGACTGCTTCCCCGTGGCGCATGGCGAGAAGCGCATTCACGGGCGTGTTCATGGCCGCGCAGAGGGCAAGCTGTCTGCGTTTGCGGGCTTTCTTGCGCCGGGGCGATGGCGGCAGTGCGGGCCGCCGCAGGCATGCGGCAGGCAGGCGGCCCGCAGTGGCGGCCCGGCTTTTGCCGGCCTCAATGGCAGTGGGGAAGGAGCTGCAGTCCATAGTTCTCCGTCGAAACAAGGAATGGCCCGGTCCTGCCCGTCCGGTCGGGCACCCATTGACAGATAGCTGAAAGGCCTCGGCGAAGCCTCTGCGCTTGCCGCCACGTGAAGCGGAACGGTCCGACGGCCCGTCGCATGGTGGCCTGCCCTCAGTCCTTGTAGCACTCGTTGTGAGCGCCTGTATACGCCCTGGAGAGCACCCAATTCCGGGGTCAGGCAGATGGCGGAACTTCCGGCGCTGTGCGCCCTGCCCACTAGGTCGTCGTGGGGGCGCCGTGCCTTGCGCGCTCCGGGCAACGTTTCCGCCGCGCCTTGCCTGCTCCGGTCCCGGCGCTTCCGGCATTGCGGATGGCTCTCTGTTTGCGTTATGATTGCCACTCCCGCTCCGCTCCACCAGCGGGCGGCAGCTACCAAAGCATAAAGCATGGGGGGAGGGGGCTTATGTGCGCTGAAGACCATGTCCGCGCTTTTGGACAGCGCTTGCGGCAGTTGCGCCGCCAGGCGAAGCTGACGCAAGCGATGCTGGCTGAACGCTCCGACATCTCCTGCGTCTATGTGAACAAGCTGGAGCGCGGTCTTGCAGCGCCCTCAATGCATGTGCTGCACCGCCTTGCCCAGAGCCTGGGCACAGACGTCACCGACCTGCTCTCGTCCGACGGGGAGGGCGCCGCGCCAGCAAACGGAGACGCCCGGATAAGCCCGTATCTGTCCCTCTATCTCTCCAGAGGCGGCGGCCGCACCCGTCAGCTTGTCTTCAATTCCACGGATGACTCCATCCCGGTGCCGACGTCCCCTGAGGACAAGCCCAAATAGCATCCCCGTCGCCGGAGCCTCGCGCCTCTCCCAATTCAACGGATCCCTTTGACGCCGCAAAACACATACTCTCAGTATCTTGTCCCTTCAAACGTCTCTGATGTAAAACGCTGGCATAGGCCGAGCCCCCTGGTAGCGCCGGGACAGACGGAGGAGACTCGATGCAGCGCAAGATCACGCTACTTATCATCGATGACGACAGCAACGTCTGCGAGACGCTGAAGTTACATCTTGAGCGCACCCATGGCTTCAGCGTCCACACGGCGCAGGATGGGCGAAGCGGGCTGCGCCTTGCGCAACGGATTGTTCCTGATGTCATCCTGCTGGATGTGATGATGCCCGGCATGTCTGGCGGCCAAGTGGCGGAAACCCTGCGCGAATTCCGCAGCACCGAGCGCATTCCCGTGATCTTTCTCACCGGAGCGCTCACGAAAGCGGAAGCGGAGGAACGAGGAGGAGAGTTCGGCGGCGAGTTGTTTCTCGCCAAGCCTGTCAGCGGCGACGAAATCGCCGCCACCGTCCGCTCCGTGCTGCAGCGCGCCGCGAGCGGGCGCGCATAGGAGGCTGTCATGGTGCGAAGGCTATACGTTGCGCTTCTGCCATTGGTTTGGGCCGTCGTCGCGCTGGTGGACCCGGCTTATGCCGAGGTGCTCACCATCGCCGGAACAGGATCGTCAGCGCCGCTCATCCATTTGCTTTTCGAGGAATTTCAAAAGCAGGCCCCGGCTGTGAAGCTGCACCTGGTCACTCCTCCCCTGGGGTCCAACGGCGCGCTCAAGGCGCTGTCTCAGGGCCGCATCGATATCGCGGTCATCGGGCGCCCCATTCCGCAGGAGGAATTGCGCTCTTTTGGACAGTACATCGGGCTGGCGGATACGCCTTTTGTCATGGCTTCCCGCGATGGTCAGCGGGTCAAGGGGTTCACCCTCCGGGAACTGGCCCAGGTCCACGAGGGAACCCTTCAGAAGTGGGATGACGGTTCGCCCATACGGCTGGTGGTGCGCGGCAGCTTTGAAAGCGACACTCTGCTTTTGAAGGAAATGTCGCCGGAGCTGGACCGGGCCCTGGGCGTCGCCGCCCGCCGTCCCGGCATGGCCGGCGCGGTCAACGATCTCGAAACAGTCACCCTCATCGGCAAAACCCACGGCTCCCTCGGCCCCACCACACTGGGACTGCTGACCACCATGCGGGTCCATCTCAAGGTCTTTCCGCTCAACGGCGTGATGCCCAGCATCGAGAACCTGAGGGACGGCCGCTATCCTTGGCGCAAGTCCCTGGGGGTTGTGCTGCCGCGCAATCCCAGCAACGCCGCCTTGAACTTCGTGGGCTTTCTGCGTTCTCAAACAGCCCAGGATATTATGAAGAACAACGATTACCTCCCCGTGGCGCCATGAACAGGACCGGCGATCATACCCCCGTCACCGTCCTGGTGACCCGCTTGGCGTTGCTGCTGGCGATAATCGTCGGCGTCACCCCGATTCTCGTCTACGGAACGTACACGCTGATCCGCGTCCAGGCCCAGCTGGAGAGCAATCTGCGGTTGCAGGCCCACGCCCTGACCGACTTCATCACCGACCAGCCGGACACCTGGGATGTCGCCACCGACCGGCTTCTTGGCACCATGGACCGCTACATGTCCCGCGAGAAGGGCTACCGCGTGGTGGATGAGAAGGGAAACGTCGTTGTGCAGGCCAAGCCGACAATCCACGGACCTTTTCTCACCAGCAGCCAAACGGTCTACGCCTTTGGGGTGCCCGTGGGGCGCATCGAGGGCCAGGAATCGGTGTCGCGGGAAGTTGTGTTCGGCCTGGTTGTTCTGGGCGCCAGCCTGATCTGCGCATGGATGCTTTGGGGGCCGATACGGCGTTTGCCCCTGGCGGCCCTGGCCGCCGCGGAATTGAACCTCAAGGCTCGCGACAGGTACCAGCGGGCGTTGCTCGACAATTTCCCCTTCCTGGTCTGGCTGAGGGACGTGGACCGCCGCTACCTGGCGGTGAACGCGAAATTCCTGGATGCAACCGGGCAGGGCTCGGATGGAAACGTGATCGGCAAAACGGAAGTGGAGAGCGCCACCTCGGATCTGGTCAAGAGCCTGCAGAATGACGACCAGACCGAACTGGCCAACGGGCTCGCCTCGCAGGTGGAGGAGTGGGTGGAGATCGGCGGAGAGCGCCACTGCTTTGAGATATTCAAGTCTCCGGTCTCCCTTGATGGTCAGATCATCGGAACCGTGGGGTACGCCCAGGACATAACCGCCCGCAAACAGAACGAGGAGAAGCTGCGCGACACTCTGCGCATGCTGGAGGAGACTCAGGCCCTGAGCCGGTTCGGAGGGTGGGAGTACGATGTCGAGGCCGGATCGATGATGTGGTCCAACGAGCTCTATCGTCTGTATGGCGTGACCAAGGACTTTGAGGTAAATGACATTGAAAATAGGATTAATCTCTATAAGCCGGAGTACCGTGAACTTGTCAGGGAGTCTTTTCTGCAAGCTGTGGAGATGGGAATACCATATGAAATAGAAACGCAGCATGTTGCGCGTGGAGGCGAGGTTATGTGGGTGCGCACCATCGGCACCCCGGTGAAGGTTGATGGAAAGGTCGTATGTGTCCGTGGCAACGCCATGGACATAACAGACAAGAAAAGCATGGAGCTGAAGCTGCAGCTTGCAAACGACATGCTCGAGAACAGGGTGCTGGAAAGGACCAAGGAACTGGCGATAACCAACAGGGACATGAACCAGATCCTTTCGTCGATTTCCTCTATCCTGTTCACCATCGGCACCGATGGCCGCGTGAACAAGTGGAACAACTCCGCAACGCACATTTTGCGCAAGCGCGACGCGGATGTTCTTGGCCGCAACTTGCATGACCTGCAGCTTGCCCTCGATATAACGCCCCTGGAGGAGGGCATGGAGAAATGCAGGGAGGACAAGCAGCCTGTGAAGCTCCATAATCTCCACTACACAAGCAATAGCGGCCGGGACGGCTTCTTGGCGTTCAACGTGAATCCCATCCTCTCCGAGGGCGGGGAGCTTGAGGGCTTTCTGTTTCTGGGCGAGGACATCACGGATCTCAAGGTGCTGGAGTCGCAGCTCGCCCAGGCCCAGCGGCTGGAATCCATCGGTCAGCTTGCCGCGGGCATAGCGCATGAGATCAACACCCCCATCCAGTTCATCGGCGATTCGGTGACCTTTCTCAACGACGCCTTCATGGAGGTGCAGCAGGTGCTGGAACGCTGCAGGCAGTTCGAGAGCAGCGGCGGCATGGGCCAGGAATCCTGCGAGGCGCGGAGCAAGACCGTGAGCGAAGCCCTGGGCGACATCGACTACGCCTTCCTTCAGGTGGAGATTCCAAAATCGTTCAACCGGGTGCTGGAGGGCATCGACCGCGTGAGCACCATCGTTCAGGCCATGAAGCGCTTTTCCCACCCCGGCGGACAGGAAAAGCGCGCCATGGACATCAACGGCGCGGTGCAGAGCACCCTGACTGTTTCGCACAACGAATGGAAGTACGTGGCCGAACTCACGACCGATCTGGCGCCGGATCTGCCCTCGGTGGTCTGCTTTCCCGGCGATTTGAACCAGGTGCTGCTGAATGTCATTATCAACGCGGCCCACGCCATTGCGGACGTGGTTCGCGGCACGCCGGACAAGGGCCGCATAACGGTCACCACCCGGCTCGACGGGGAACATGTCGTGATCGCCATTTCGGACACAGGCACGGGCATGGGGCCCGGCGTGCGCGAAAAGATCTTTGATCCGTTCTTCACCACCAAGGAAGTCGGCAAAGGCTCGGGCCAGGGGCTCGCCATCGCCTACGACATCGTGGTGAACAAGCATGGCGGCACCATCACCTTTGAAACGGAGCCCGGGCGGGGGTCAACCTTTTTCATCCGTCTGCCCATAGGCAGCTGAGCGAATATGGAAGCAACGCAAAGCGAAAGAACAAAGCCAAAGATCCTGTTTGTGGATGACGAGCAGGATATTCTGGAGGGGCTGCGGCTCATGCTCCACTCCAAGCGGGCTGAATGGGACATGTCTTTTGTGGCGAGCGGGGCCGAGGCCATGTCTTTGCTGGAAAGGGAACCACAGGATGTCGTCGTGACCGACATGCGCATGCCCGGCATGGATGGGGCCCAGCTGCTGCAGCAGGTTCAGGAGAGGTCGCCGGAAACGGTGCGCATGATTCTTTCGGGCTACTCCGACCAGGAAAGCGTCATGCGCACGGTCAAGCTCGCCCACAGGTACCTGAGCAAGCCCTGTCCGCCGTCCGAGATGAAGCTGGCCATTCAGAAGGCCCTGCGCCTGCGCGACATCATCCTGAGCGTGCAGATCAAGCAGCTCATCTCGAAGATCGAATCCCTGCCCGCGCTGCCGGAGCTGTACCGCATGCTGACCATGGCCTTGATGAACGAGGGATCCTCGCTGCAGCGGATCGGAGACATCATCGCCCAGGACGTGGGCATGTCCACGAGCATTCTGCGGCTGGTCAACTCAGCCTTTTTCGGGCTGCCCACGCGTGTGGCCAGCGTCCAGCACGCGGTGAAGCTGCTCGGCACGGAGACCATCCGGGTGCTCATCCTCTCCATCCATCTGTTCTCGACCATCAGCCCGCGGCATCTGCCGGGCTTTTCGCTCAAGCTGCTCTGGGAGCACAGCACCCGCGTGGCCTGCTTTGCCAAGGCCATAGCCGAGGTGGAGAACGCGGGAACAGACGACCGCGACAATTGCTTCATCGCCGGCATGCTGCACGATGTCGGCAAGCTCGTCATCGCCACCACCATGACCCCGGACTACAAGAAGGTGCTTGCCCTTGTGCGCGACAAGGAAATCCGCCTGTGCGAGGCGGAGCTGGAGATTCTGAAGACGACCCACGCCGATGTGGGGGCCTATCTTATCAGCTTGTGGGGCTTCAGCGACACCATTGTGGAGGCCGTTTGCCTGCACAGCACCAGCCGGCCCCTCAGCTGTCGGAATTTCTCGCCCAGCGTGGCCGTGGCCGTGGCCAACTGGTACGACCATCAATACGTCTACATCGGGCCGAACCAGGGCAATGTGCGCAACGATGTCGCCCAGAATTCCCGGAAGCCGGACACGAAATTCCGCTTCGCGGACCGCATGGAGTACCTGCGCGAGATGAGGAACTGGCGTTCAATGTGTCCGAACGTGCTCCACGAGGATTGAAAAATGAGCGAGAGAATCCTGTTCATCGACGATGACGCCATGATTCTGGACGCCCTGCGGGTCAGCCTGCGCAAGCGCTTCGACGTGACCGTCGCCCTCGGGCCGGAAGCGGGGCTGGCGGCCATGCGGAGCGACGGCCCCTTTGCCGTGGTGGTGTCCGACCTCAGGATGCCAAGGATGGACGGCATCGCCTTGCTGACGCAGATACGGGACATGTCGCCGGACACCGTGCGCATGATGCTGACCGGGTTCGCCGACGTTGAGGTGGCCATCGACGCGGTGAACGAGGGGCAGGTCTTCCGCTTTCTCACCAAGCCCTGCCCGCCGGAGACCCTTGCCAAGGCGCTGGAGGCGGGGCTGGAGCAGTTCCGGCTGGTGACGGCCGAGAAGGAGCTGCTGCGCGGCACGCTGCGCGGAAGCATCCGCGTGCTGACGGAGGCCCTGAGCCTTGCGAATCCTGAAGCCTATGGCCGGTCCGAGCGCATCAAGGTCCTTGTCCGCCAGCTGCTCAAGACCCTCTCGATCAAGGGCGCCTGGGAGCTGGAGCTCGCCGCGATGCTTTCGCACATCGGCTGCATGGCCCTGCCCAGGACTGTTCTGGAGAAGATCGCCACCGGGCAGAAGCTCAGCCACGACGAGCGCAAGCTGTACGCCAGCCATCCGGCTGTAGGCGCGGGGCTCATCGAGCACATTCCGCGCCTGGGCAAGGTGGCGGAGATCATCGCCAGCCAGCACAAGCGCTATGATCCCTCGCAGCCTCAGGGCGTCAGGATTCTGAAGATCGTGGTCGACTACGACACCCTGGAGAGCAAGGGACTCACCCCGGCCAACATCTTTGTCCGCATGCGCTCCTGCGGGGAGTGCTACGACCCCGTCATCCTGGATGCGCTGGAGAAGTCCCTCGGCCTTGAGGGCTCTTACATGCGCAAGAGCGTGATGGTGCGGGAGCTCACGGACGGCATGATTCTGGACGAAAGCGTGGTGACCAAGGAAGGGCTGCTGCTGCTGGCCAAGGGCGTGGAGCTGAACGAGACGAGCATTTACCGCCTGATCCAGGCCGCCAAGAGCTTCACCGTCATCGAGCCTCTTTCCGTGCTCACGCTGCCTGGTTCCGCAGCGCAGCGGGAATAGGAGGACGCCTTAGGAAGGCGCATGTTGTCGGCGTCCCGCTGTCCGCTTCAGCGTGTTGGCTTTTCAGCCTGCTGCTGCGGACCGTGGCGCGCGCCCGGAGCTCCAGGCCCCTTCCGCAACAAAAAAGCCCCTGCGACGACGAATCGCAGGGGCTTTTTGCCTCATTGTGAATGTCGGGGCGGTTTAGCGCTCCGCCTCCCGCTCCTCCGCGCAAACCACGCACTGGCCGCAGCCGGGCACGGCTTTGAGCCTCGCCTCGGGGATGACGGCCTCGCAGTCCGCGCAGTGGGCCACTCCGTCGATCATCAAGGCCACAGGGCCCCGGTCGATGGATGCCGCGCCGGCAAGGGCGACCGCACGGCGGCTGGATTCAAAGTCTTGGGCATCGTCTGCCGCGTCGCTCATGGGGCTTTCCTCCTGGCTTTGCCCGGCGCAAGCCGCAGGGCGTTCCTCATAGATAAGCAGTTTCGCCAGGACGGCAAGGGCTAGGCCTCGCCGGAAAGCTCCTTTTGGCGCGCCTCGGCCGCTTCCCAGCGGGCAAAGGCGGCTTCCAGCTCCGCTTCCATGGCGGAAAGCTCATTGCGCACGGAGACGAGAACCTTGGGAGCCTTCTTGTACAGCTCCGGGTTGGCCAGGCTCGCCGTGGACTGGGCGATGTTCTGCTCCAGGGCTTCTATGCGCGCGGGGAAGGCGGCCAGCTCCTCGCGCAGCTCGTTCAGCTCGCGCTGCTCCTTGAAGGAGAGCTTGCGCGGCCTGCCCTGCGCTGGGGCGGGAGTTTCCGGCAGCTTCACCAGCGCGGGCTTGGCCGAGGTCTTGCCCTCGGCGGGCTCCACTGGCTCGGGCCGCTGGCGCAGCCAGTCGTCGAAGCCGCCCACATATTCGCGCACTTCGCCGTCGCCCTCAAAGGCCAGGGTGCTTGTGACCACGTTGTTCAAGAACGCGCGGTCGTGGCTCACCAGGATGAGCGTGCCGGGGTACTCCAGCAGGCGGTCCTCCAGCAATTCCAAGGTCTCGGCGTCTAGGTCGTTGGTGGGTTCGTCCATGACCAGCACGTTGCAGGGCCGGGTGAACAGCCGCGCCAGGAGCAGGCGGTTGCGCTCCCCGCCGGAGAGGATGCGCACCGGGCTGTTGGCGCGCTCGCCGGAAAAGAGGAAGTCCTTCAGATAGCCCATGACGTGCCGGGTGACGCCGCCGATGGTCACCTGGTCCGAGCCCTCGGCCACGCTTTGGCGCACGGTCATGTCCGGGTCCAGCTCCTCGCGGTGCTGGTCGAAATAGGCCACCTCCAGGTTGGTGCCCAGGCGCACCTCGCCGCTGGTGGGCTTGAGCTTGCCCAAGAGCACCTGAATGAGCGTGGTTTTTCCTGCGCCGTTGGGGCCGATGAATCCCAGCTTGTCGCCGCGCATGATGGTCAGGTCCAGGTCCTTGAACACGGGCTGGGCCACGGGGCTCCAGCTGTAGCTTATGTTCCGGGCCTCGATGACCAGCCGGCCGGAGCGCTCGGCGTCCTGCACCACGATCTTGGCGTTGCCGGAACGCTCGCGCCGCTGGGCGCGCTCCTCGCGCAGCTTCTTAAGTTCGCGCACGCGGCCTTCGTTTCTGGTGCGGCGGGCTTTGACGCCCTGGCGCACCCACACTTCCTCGCGGGCCAGCTTCTTGTCGAATTCGGCCCAGGTCTTTTCCTCGGAGGCCAGCACGGCCTCCTTGCGCTCCAGGAAGGTGTCGTAGTCGCAGGTCCAGTCGGCCAAGTGGCCGCGGTCCAGCTCGATGATGCGCGTGGCGATGCGCCGCAGAAACATGCGGTCGTGGGTGATGAAGATGAGAGTCTTCACGTGGCGGAGCAGAAAGTCCTCCAGCCAGGCGATGGAGTCGATGTCCAGGTGGTTGGTGGGCTCGTCCAGAAGCAGCACGTCCGGTTCGCCCACAAGGGCGCGGGCGAGCAGCGCGCGGCGCTTGAGCCCGCCGGAAAGGTCCTCGAAACGCTGATCCGGGTTCAGCGCCAGGCGCGACACGGCCGTGTCCACGTCGGAGAGCGCGCCCCAGCCGTTCAGCTCCGTCAGGTCCGACTGCGCCTTTTCAAGCAGCGCGTCGTCGCCGCTGGTCTGGGCGCGGTGATGGTCGGCCACGGCGCGGCCCACCTCGCCCAGGCCCTGGGTCACCACTTCGTAGATGGTGCCGGTCAAGACCTCGGGCACCTTTTGCGAAAGCCGGGCCACGCGCAGGCCCACGGAGCGGGAAATATCGCCGCTGTCCGGGGTCAGGTCGCCGGAAAGCAGGCGCAAGAGCGTGCTCTTGCCCTCGCCATTGCGGCCCACAAGGCAGACGCGCTGCCCGGGCTCGATCTGGAAGGAAATGCCGTCGAGCAGCTTGGGGCCGCCAAAACTCATACACAGGTTGTTTACGCTGATAAGTGCCATGCCGGAGTTCGTATGCTGGCGCGCGGTTCTGGTCAAGCTGCGGCCATAGCCGCCCGGCGCTCACAAACTCGGCAAAAGCTTCCGCAGCCCGCTCAGCGCAACGCATTCGATGCCCATGCGCGAGAGATCGTAGACGTTGGCGGCGGCCACTTCCGGGGTCTGGGCCGAGCAGGCGTCGGTGACGACGATGGTGCGGTAGTCGCGGGCCATGGCGTCCACGGCCGTGCCGCGGATGCAGTTGGGATACTGCGTGCCGCCAAGCACCAGGGTGGAAATGCCCAGGCGGCGCAGCAGCGCGTCGAATTCCGTGAACATAAAAGCGCTGAAGCGGAGCTTTTTCAGAACGTGCTCATCCGGCCGGGGCGTCAGCTCGGCCACGATCTCCGCGCCTTTTGTCCCGGCCACGCAAATGCCCTGGCCCTGGGCGAAGGCGTCGCGGCGGAAGAGCTCCACGTCGCTGCCGTCGGCCCGGTGTTCGCGCAGCACATGGATGACGCGCCAACCCTGGTTGCGCGCCGCCTCCCGCAGTTGGCGCAGGGCGGGCAGGGTGGCCTGGGCTCCGGCCACGCAGGCGGGGGCGCCGGGCAGCACAAAGTCGTTCTGCATGTCGATGATGACGAGGGCGGTGTGGCTTGGCATTGCTTCCTCCGTGTGCTGGCGCACTGTAGCCCAGGCGGCGGGGCGTGGGCAAGCGTGCGTGGAGGGGGCGGGCGACTGCGCCCCGCAAGCACTGTGGAGGAAGCCGCTGGCTTGGTGCAGGGCCGGCGCAGGCGATTGCGTCCGGCTGTCAGGTCCTGTATGAAGAGCGGAGTGGCGCGGTGGCGTTGTCGCCCTGGCGCGGCGCGCACGGTTGCGGGCGGCCTGAAGCGCTGTTGCGGCAAGCGCGGGGTCTGCCCGCCTGCTGTTCGGGAATGCGGTTTTCTCTGTTCAGCCTTCTGTCCAGCAATCTGGCCCGCGCTCAGGCCAGCAGGCGCCGGTACAGGGTGCGCTCATAGGCTTGGCTCAAGCGCCGGGCCAGGTGCTCGGCGACTCCGGCCTCCAGCAGGCGGCAGTACAGGTGCAGTGGATTCAAAATGTGTTGCAGATGGCGGCGCAGGGTGTGCATGCTGGCCCCCTCCTTGGCGGGGGACGTGTGTTTGCTTTTTTGAAGCAAAGGTCGTGCCTGTTGTGAAATCGCGAATGAATCCGAACAAGCCGGCAGGGCTGCCCTGGTCGCTCGCCGCGCCGTCCTGCGTGTTGCCCGCAGGAATCGTCGAAAATTGCGCATTTCTTGCCCAGAGCTTTGACGAAATCGCCTTGGCGTTCTTTGAAACCGAGACCTGCCTCGCCTACACCGAGCAGGAATTTCCGGCCGGGCTTGCGCAATTGCCGGTAAGCTGGCACATGCACCTGCCCCTGGATTTGCCGTGGGCGGCGGGTGTGGACCGCGTGGCCGAGGCTGTGCTTGGCTTGCGGGACCGGGCGGCGCATGTTTCGCCCAAGCAGTTCGTGCTGCACCCCCCGCGCGAGCCGCAAGCCCTGGCAGAGCTTATGCATAGGCTTGAGGCCGGGGGCGTTGCGCCCGCGCAGGTTCTGGTGGAGAACATCGAAGGCCGCGACCTGGCGCTGCACTGGCCGGTCATCGAGGCCGCCGGGCTGGGCGTGTGCCTGGACCTGGGGCACATGCTGGTGCACGGCCAGCAGGAATTTCTCGCCTTGCCGGGGCTGAAAGGCCGCACGCGCATGCTGCACCTGAATGCCCCTGACCCGGCCCGGCCCTCGCGCCACGCCGGGCTTTCCGCGCTCGGCGCGCCGGGCCGCGCCCTTTGCGGGCGCTTGCTCGACAACCTCGCCCCCGGCGGCGTGGTGGTGCTGGAATTGTTCAGCGAGAACGCATTGTTCGATTCCCTGCGTGTGCTGGAGGACATCCTTGGCAGCCGGGCGGGAGAACTGGAGGCGCACGCGTGATCACATTCGTCATCGGCGGCAACAAGTCCGGCAAGTCCGACTACGCCATGAGCCTGCTTGAGGCCGCGCCGGGACCGGCGCTGTTTCTGGCCACGGGCAAGGCCAAGGACTTGTCGTTCCGCAATCAGATAGCCGCCCACCGCGAGCGCCGCGACCCGGCCCTGCCTGTTGTGGAGGTGGGCGCGGACTTGCCACGCGCCCTGCTGGAGGCTAAGAGGGAATATCAGACCATTCTGGTGGACAGCCTGGACTTCTGGCTGTACGTTTGCTCACAGGAAAGCTGTGACCCCGGACTGGTGGATTCTTTCCTTGATGCACTGCGGCATTGCCGTGAAGGCAACGTCATCCTGGTTTCCTGCGAGATAGGCTTCGCGCCGCTATCGGCTTCGAGCGAGGCCAGGACGTTTCTGAAAAAACTCGGACGGCTCAATCAAGCCGTGGCGGCCCTGGCCGACGATGCGTATCTCGTCGTGGCAGGCCTGCCGCTGGCGCTTAAAAAGGCGGAACATGGGCGTATCGAAGCTGACTGACGAAAAGATCCAGGCGCTCCTGCCCTTGCTCAACAAGGACGAACGCTGGCTCATCGTCATCAACGCCGACCCGGACTCCATGGGCGCCGCCCTTGGGCTCAAGGCCATCCTGTCGCGCCGCGTGCGCGATATCGGCATCGGCCACATCAACGAGATCAACCGGCCGGACAACCTGGCCATGATCCGCTATCTGCGCGTGCCCACGCGCAAGCTTATTCCGAACCTTGTGGCGCAGTACGACCGCTTCGCCCTGGTGGACTCCCAGCCGCACCACCACCCGGAGCTGGGCAAGCTTGAATACACGGTGGTCATCGACCACCACCCCATTTTGCCCGACAAGCCGGTGATCGCGCCCCTGGTGGACATCCGGCCCAAGTTCGGGGCCACCTGCTCGCTTTTGACCGAATATCTCCAGCGCCTGAAAATACGCCCGCCCAAGCTGCTGGCCTCCGCGCTATTGTACGGCATCAAGGCCGACACCCTGAACTTCCAGCGCAAGTTCATCGACGCGGACATCGACGCCTTCAAGTATCTTTCGAAATACGCGGACCACACGCTCATCACGCGCATTGTGCGCAGCGAATACCACCTGGAGTGGATGCGCTACTTCTCCCGCGCGTTCTACAACCTGCGGCGCATCGGCACGGGCTTGACCGCGCACCTGGGCAAGGTCATGAGCCCGGACATCCTTGTGGTCGTGGCCGATTTCTTCATGCGCGTGCACTCCATTTCCTGGGACGCCGTATCCGGCATCTCCGGCGACAATCTGGTGGTCATCTTCCGGGGCGACGGCATCCGCAAGGACATGGGCAAGTTCGCGGCCTCACTCTTCGGTGACATCGGCTCCGCCGGCGGCCACAAGGGCGCGGCCCGCGCCGAGATTCCCCTGGAGGCGCTGGATGGCAAGGACCCGGAAATGTACGTGCTGAAAAAACTCTCGCGCGGCAAGACCACCGGCTTCCAGCGGATCTGACGCATGTCGCTGCGCGCCCGCTTGAACCTCTCCGGCCAGGCCGATCCGCTGTTTCTGGTGGACGGCACCAGCTTTCTGTACCGCGGCTTCTACGGCTACCCGGACCTGAAGCGCTCCGACGGCCTGCCCACCAACGCCATCTTCATCGTGCTGCGCATTCTGCTGCGCATTTTGAAGGAAGAACGCCCGAAATATCTGGGCTTCTTCATGGACGGCAAGGGCCCAACCTTCCGCCACACCATGTTCGAGTCTTACAAGGCCCAGCGCCCCAAAATGCCCGAGGACCTGGCCGTGCAGATAGAGCCCCTGCGCGAGGCCGTGCAGCTTCTGGGCCTCAGCCTCACGGTCTCCGACGGCATAGAGGCCGACGACTGCATCGCCAGCCTGGCCGCCGCCAACCATGAGGAGCGGCCCGTCGTCATCGTGGCCTCGGACAAGGACCTGAAGCAGTGCCTTTCGCCCAACGTCTACCTGTGGGACCCGGCGGGCAAGGCCGAAAAGGTCACCAGCGAGGCGGACTTCATGGCCGAGCTGGGCATAAAACCCTCGCAATGGCCGGACTTGCAGGCCCTCATGGGCGACAGCTCGGACAACATCCCAGGCCTGCCTGGCGTGGGGCCGAAAACCGCCCTCAAGGTCATCCACGATTTCCCAGACCTGGAAGCCCTGCGCGAAGCCGAGGAGCGGGGGGACAAGCGCCTGCCGGAAAGCTTCCGCAAAAAGCTCGCGGGCCGCATGGACGATGTGTTTCTGTACCGCGAGCTGACGCGCCTGCGCCTCGGCTGCTGTCCCGACCTGACCCTGGACCAGGTTGCGGTGCGCCCGCCGGACGTGGACAAGCTGGCGGAATTCTTGCGCACCTATGAGTTCAAGAGCCTGCTGCGCGAAATTCCTCTGCCGCGCCTTTCGGCCGAGCAGGAGGCGCTGGAGATTCAGCCCACCTCCGCCGGGTACGCTGGCCCAGCGCCCTGGGAAGGGCAGGGCGGTCCGCTGATCGCCCAGGCTGGCCTGTCTGCGGAGCTGGCTCCCGCCATTTCGCCGTCCACGTCCTCTTTCGCCGCCTTCGGCCCGGCGGGGGGCGGCGCGGCGGGCCCCGGCGCTTCTTCGCCAAAGGCCAAGTCCAAAGCCGCAGCGGCCGGACAGCTTTCCCTTTTCGGCGCGCCCGCAGAGACCGAAGGCTTAACCGCCTCCGGGGTCAAAGCGCCAGCGGCCTCTGCAAGCCTGCTTGCCCTGGTGCCCGCGCCGGAGGCCCTGCCCCTGCGCCATGTGGCCGATGCCTCGGCTCTGCCGGATTTCACCGGCCTCGTGGTGGGTCTGGTGCCCGTGGGCGACGCCCCGCAGCCGGGCGCATTGCCGGGCACCTTGCCGGGAACAGCTGGCGGGTTCCGCTTGGCGCTGGAGGGCGATGGCGAGAGCGAGGGGGAGATTGTCTTTACCGGCACGGACGAGGCCCTTGCCGCGTGCCTGACCCAGGCTGAGGCCATCGCCGCGCCGAGCCTGCAGGACCTGCTGCGCCGCCGCCGCGCCTGGGACGCCGTGCCGCTCGACCGCTGGTTCGACCTCGGGCTGGCCGCGTATCTGCTGAATCCCGAAGACCGCAACTATTCCTTTGAACGGCTGCGGTTGGCGCTGTTCATCGCGCCAGATCCCTTTGCCGACCCGGATGACGTGGAGGCGGATGCCGACGCCGGGCCGAACGCCGAACCCGCGCCGCATCCGGACGCCCAGGCCCAGGCCGCCCTGGCCTGCCGCCGCGCCCTTGCGCGCCGCCTGCACGACGCCGGGCTCGACGCGCTCATGCGCGACCTGGAGATTCCGCTCATCCCGGTGCTGGCCGCCATGGAGCGCCGGGGCGTGCGCATCGACTTCGCAGCGTTCAAGAGTTTTTTGGCCGAGGTGACCACCGAGGTGGAGACGCACACCAGGCGCATCCAGGAGCTTGCGGGTGGGCCGGTGAACGTGCGCTCCAGCCAGCAGCTTTCAGAGGTGCTGTTCAAGAAGCTCGGCCTCAAGCCCGCAGGCAAGACGCCGGGCGGGGCGCTCTCCACCGGCAGCGACGCGCTGGAGAAGCTGGCCGGGCAGCATCCCATCGTGGAGGAGATTCTGGCCTTCCGCGTGCAAGAGAAACTGCGCTCCACCTATCTGGAGCCCATGCCGCGTTTGGCGGACGCCTCCGGGCGGCTGCACACGCGCTTCAACCAGCTTGCCACGGCGACCGGCCGGCTTTCCAGCTCTGGCCCGAACTTGCAGAACATTCCCATCCGGGGACCGCAGGGCGCGCGCATGCGGGCCTGTTTCGTGGCCTCGCCGGGCATGCTTTTTGTCGGGGCGGACTACTCCCAGGTGGAGCTGCGCGTCTTGGCGCACTTCTCCAAAGATCCTGCGCTCATCGACGCCTTCCAGAAGGACGAGGACATCCACAGCCGCACGGCGGCGCTCTTGTTCGACAAGGACGCGGCCGCCATCACGCCCGACGAGCGGCGCGGGGCCAAGACCATCAACTTCGGCCTCATCTACGGCATGGGCCCGCAGAAGCTGGCCCGCGAACTGTCCATCACCACCAATCAGGCCAAGGAGTTCATCGCCCGCTACTTTGAGAAGCTGGGGACGCTCAAGGCCTTCTACGAGGACATTGTGCTGGAGGCGCTTTCGCGCGGGTATGTGACGACCCTGGCGGGCCGCCGCAGGCTCCTGCCGGAGCTGTTCTCGCGCAATCAGCAGGTGCAGGCCCAGGCCAGGCGCCAAGCCATCAACACCGTCATTCAGGGCAGCGCGGCCGATGTCATCAAACTGGCCATGCTGCGCGTGTTCAACAGCCCGGAGCTGGCCGCCCTGGACGCCAAGCTCATTTTGCAGGTGCACGACGAACTGCTGCTGGAGGTGCCGGAGGCGAACGCTCCCGCCGCCGCTACGGAGCTCGGACGGCTCATGCAGAGCGTCACCACTCTGGCCGTGCCCCTCAAGGTGGACGTGGGCCAGGGCCGCAACTGGGCCGAGGCGCACTAAACTCCCCGACGCCTTCAGCCGGGACGCGCGCGCATGGCGGCCCGGCTTCCCACTTGTCTCTCCCTAATAGACCTCATGCCCTGAGGACATGTCGAGCAGCTCGCTGTCCTCTATGGTGACAACTTCGAAATCGAGGTTGAAGTCGCGCTTCATGTCGGCAAGCTCCTCGAAGATATCTATGGCGTATGCCGAAGTGATTATGACGCGGTCCGGCTTCATGTCGCGGATGGCCTGCGGATTCAGGATGGGATAGCCCGCGATGGCCGAGCCCCATTTTGCGGAATCGTTGTCCGCGACGCCGAGGATTGCGCTGGCGGGGACAGCTTCGCGGATTTCGTCCACGAGACTTTCAAAGCGGCCGCCCGCGCCGAAGAAAATGATCTTGTCCCCCTGCATGTCCAGCTTGTGGCTGCGCACGTCGCTCCAGCAGCAATCGTAGCATTTGGGGGCGAGCCGGAAATTCGTGATTTTCTTGGCCGCCCCGGCCATGGTGGAGCCCGCTTCACCCACATGCTGCCGGAACACCTCGAACCCGGCGGTGGAGAGCCAGTCGTTCAGGCACAGCAGGTTTGGAATGTACCAATTGCTCCACACGTTGGCGTGGCACTCGCGGGAGAAGAGCGTGAGGGGGATCTTGTCCACTATGGCCTCAAGCTCTTTTTTGTATTTCGCCATGCGCCGGTCGATCTTGTAGCTGTATTCGAGGATGTGGCCGCTGTAAAAGACCGTGCCGCCATCGTTCAAGACGTTGTAGATGTTCTGGAACGCCAGAAGCGGATGCAGAATGTGATAGTAGACGCCGAGGAACAGGACGATGTCGTACTTGCCGTGCTTTTCCGGCGACAGGTTGGTGACGTCTTCCTGTATGTGCTTTGCCTTAGAATTGTTGATTCTTTGGGCTGTGGAAAAACCGGTGTGGTCCTTATTCTGAATGTCCATGACGGTGACGATGCCGCCGCGGCGCTCCAGCTCAAAGGTGTACGCGCCGTCCCACGCGCCGATTTCGAGAATGCGCAACCCGCTCACGTCTTGGGGAAAGCCGTAACTGTCCAAGATTACTTTGGCATCCAATGGCACTCTGCCCGGGGTGATGATGCCGGGAGACACCTCGAATTTGTGGTACCACTTCTTGGACGCGACGAGTTCAGTAATTTCTTCGTTCGTCAGCTTATGGCTTTCGCCCATGGTCGAAACTCCGTTTTATTTGATTGTTGGGGAGCAGGCGGAGGAATTGTCCTTTCGCACCGCGTGATTCCGTGCTGGACGTTTGTACCAGAACTGCACTGCAATGTCTTTCGGCATGATCGGATCGGACCAATAGACTTGAGGCGGCTTTGCGTTTGATTTTCCAACGGTGGCCCTGGAACTTGATGCCGTTGCGGCTCTTCGCGGGGGAGAACGGAAGGCGAATCCGTCTCTTTGCCCCCGGCTGCGAGAAACCTCTTTCGGGCCGCCCTGTTCTGCGCTACACCTTGGGCCGCATGCAAGAATCCCAGAACGCCATACTCCTTGCCGCCTTCGGCTCGCGCCTGCCCGGGGCCGAGAGCTCCCTTGAACTTTTGCGCCAGCGCACCAGGGAACGCTACCCGGACTTCCGCGTGGAGACGGCGCTGACCTCCGGCACGGTGCGCCGCCACAAGGGCGCGGCGAGCCGCCAATCGCGTTCTCCCGAGGAAATTCTGAAGGGCCTTGCGGACGAGGGCGTGAAGCGCCTGGCCGTGCAGTCCCTGCACGTGATTCCCGGCGACGAGTACAAGGGGCTGGAGCGTCTGGTGAACGGGCTGAAAGGCGCTGGCGGGTTTGAGCGCATCGAGCTTGGGCGGCCGCTTCTGGGCAATGCGGCGGACGTGGCCCTGGTGGCGCGCACGCTGCTTTCCGTGCTGCCGGTGAACCGCGACGCGGGCGAGGCCGTGCTGCTCATGGGCCATGGCACGCGGGGCAGGGCCAACGGCGTGTATCAGGACTTGGCTGACGAACTGCGGGTGCTTGATCCGTGCGTGCTCATCGGCGCGCTGGAGGCCGAGCCGGGGCTGGCGGCCAAGGTGGACGAACTGCGCGCCCTCGGCGTGCGCAAGGTGCATCTGATGCCGCTGCTTTTCGCGCGCGGGGTGCATGTCACCCGCGACATGGCGGGCGAGGGCAAGAACTCCTGGCGGGCCGGGCTTGCCACGGCGGGCTTCGCTTGCGAGGCCCATGTGCGCGGCGCGGGCGAGAATCCCGTCCTGGCCGAGATATGGCTGGACCACCTGCGCGAGGCCGTGGAGAAGCTCCTGACCTGATGAGGAGCGCGGCTGCGCGGCTTTGGCCGCTAGGCCAGCCCGGCGCGCTTGAGCTTGCGCCAGAGCGAGGCGCGGTCGATGTCGAGAATCTCCGCCGCGCGGGACTTGTTGCCCCCAGTCTGCTCCAGCACCCACAAAATATGCTGACGCTCGTTTTCCTCCAAGGTGGCCATGCCACCCTGGCGCGATGTCTTGAGCTGCTGCTGATCCAACTGGAGATCCGGGGGCAGGTGGCGCAGCTCGACCACGGGGCCTTCGGCCAGCACCACGGCGCGCTCCATGAGGTTCTCCAGCTCGCGGATGTTGCCGGGGAAGGGATAGGCCGCCAGGGCCTGCAGCACCTCCGGCGCAATCTCGCGCACATCGCGCCCCAGCAGTTCCGAATACTTGAGCAGAAAGTGCCGCGCCAGAAGCGGAATGTCCTCCCGCCGCTGGGCCAGGGCGGGCAGCCGCAGGGTGATGACGTTCAGCCGGTAGTAGAGGTCGAGCCGGAACGCGCCCGTCTCCGCCTCCGCCGCAAGGTCCTTGTTGGTGGCGGCAACGACCCGCACGTCCACGGGAATGTCCGCCGTGCCGCCCACGCGCATGAGCTTGCGCTCCTGCAGCACGCGCAGCAAGCGCACCTGCATGGAGGGCGTCATCTCGCCCACTTCGTCCAGAAAAAGCGTGCCGCCGTCCGCGGCCTCGAAAAGTCCGGCCTTGCGCTCCATGGCGCCGGTGTAGGCGCCTTTCTCGTGGCCGAAGAGCTCGCTGGCCAGCAGATCCTCGCTGAAGGCTCCGCAGTTCACGGCCAGAAAGCGCTTGCCCGCGCGCTGGCTGGCCTGGTGTATGGCCCGCGCCACCAGCTCCTTGCCGGTGCCGGTTTCGCCCAGGAGCAGCACGGTGGACGAGGTGGGGGCCACCTGGGCGATGGTCATGAGCAGGCTGGCCATGGCCGGGCTTTTGCCCACCAGAAGCGGCGGGGCGTCGCGGTCCTTGAGGCGCTGGCGCAGGTCCAGCACTTCGCGCCGCAGGCGGCTCGACTCCACGGCCTTGGCCGTCAGCGCGCGCACCTCGTCGAGATTGAGCGGCTTGGCCAGATAGGAGAACGCGCCCCGGTTCATGGCCGCGACAGCGCCGGGCACGGTGGCGTAGCCGGTCATGACCACGACCTCCAGGCCGGGGAACAGCTTGCGCGCGCGCTCCATGAGCCCGATGCCGTCCAGTTCGCTGGCCTCACCCAGGCGCAGGTCCGTGAGCACAAGATCATAGGCGGCGTTGGCCAGCTCCGCCAGGGCGGCGCGGGAATCGCTCACGGCCAGGGCTTCGTACCCGGCGCGGGAAAGGGCGTGGGCCAAATTCTCGCGGGCGATGACCTCGTCGTCCACCACCAGCACGCGCCCGGCGCTCACGCGGGGGCTCCGGCTTCGGGCTGCGGGGCGGGCAGGGAAAGGGGCAGGCGCAGAATGAAGCGCGCACCCTGGCCCGGGGTGCTTTCCACGGCGATTTCACCCTGGTGCTTTTCCACGATGCCGAAGACGATGGACAGGCCGAGGCCCGTGCCTTTGCCCACTTCCTTGGTGGTGAAGAAGGGATCGAAGATGCGGGCGATGTCCTCGGGATCAATGCCGGCGCCCGTGTCAGCCACGGTGACGAGGGCCTGATCGCGCTCGGCGTCGCGCTCGGCCGTGATGGCGATGCGCCCCTGGCCGCCCTTGCGGCTTTGCAGGGCCTGGAGCGCGTTGATGAGCAGGTTGAGAAAGACCTCCTGCATGCGCTGGGCGTCCATGGGCAGAATCAGGTCGGCTGGAATGGCGCGGGTGATCTCCACCCCGGCGGGCACCTGGCTGGAGACCAGACGCACCGAGCGTTCCACCACGTCGGCCAGCGACGTGGGCTTGCGCTCAAAGTCCTTGGCGCGGGAGAACTCCAGCAGGCCCTTCACGATGTCGCGGGCGCGGGCCACTTCCTGGTCGATGTTGCCAAGCAGCTTGCGCGAGAAGGCCGGGTCGGCCTCCTGGCCTTCTTCCATCAATATCTGGCAGGAGGTGGAGATGTTGTTCAGCGGGTTGTTCAGCTGGTGGGCGACGCCGCTGGTGAGCACGCCGAGGGACGAGAGCTTCTTTTCGCGCACCAGCTGGTCCTGGCGCTTCTGCAGTTCCGCTATCATGTGGTTGAAGGCGCCGATGACGCGCTCCACCTCGTCGTCGGAGCCGGAGGGCGCGAGGGTCTTGAAGCGGCCCTTGGCGATTTCCCGCGTGGCCGCCTCGATGCTGCGCAGGGCGGTGACGGTCTTGTGCCCCAGCACGAACAGAAAGCCGCCGCCCAAGGCCAGAAACACCACCACGGAGAACAGCAGCTGGCGCTTTAAGGACTGCACGATGGTGAGGATGCGCGCGCGCTCGTGGGTCACCAGCCGCTGGGAAAGGTCCACCAGCTGCTTGCCCGTGTCGCGCAGGCGGTCGCGGTCGGCCTGAAGGGCGGCTCTCGGCGGCCCCTGGCCCTCGCCGCGCTCCACGAAGAGCCGCCCGCTCACGGCCTCGTAATCGGCCAGCACGGACTTGAGCGAGGCATGCTCCTGCGAGAGGCCGAACTCCGCCGCGTTGCCCTCAAGCTTCACCAGAATGTCGCGCGCCTTGGCCGCGTACTCCCGGCTCTCGTCAAAGTCCTCATGATGGCCGTAGAGCATGAAATTCTTTTCGTAGCGGCGGATTTCAAGAATGGTGTTGCCCAGGTCGTCGATGACTTCGACGAAGCCCATCTTGCGCTCTATCTGCGCCAGGGAGTGGTAGGAGAAGGTGCCGATGAGCCCCACGGCCAAAACGGAGAGCAGCATCCCCAGAAGGACGCGGCGGCGGATGTTCAGTCGGAGAAAGGGCTTCGGCGGAAACAAGGGGGCTCCTCTTGGCCTGTGGATTCCATGATCGCGACCTCACTGCATATGCCCAAGCCGAAAGCGCAGTCAACCTCAAGAGTCGTCGCCTGGCCCGCGCGCGCAGCAAAACCGCCGGATTGCGGGCTGCGTGCCTGGTTCTCTTTCCACCATCATTGCCGCTGGCCAGGCTGTTGCTTGAGCCATGGCAGGGCGCTGCGCGGCCATTGCGCGTTGGCCGCCACGCCGCGGCTTCGCGCCATTCGCCAGCGGCGCAGGGCACGCCGGGGGCGCTGGCAAGCCACAGGAACACGTAAATTATATGAAGCGTGTCGCACTGGTGGACCGCGCTGTTCTTGTCCAGAGTGCAACCAAAGAGCACAGCGGAGAAAACGGCGCGCCAAGGGCGTGGGCGAAGCCGCGCGCGGGTTCACTCTCAATAATTTATTTTAATTATTGCACCAAGATAATGGGGGCATCATGCGGGAGCATTTCATGGAGGCGCTGCGGCAAAAGGCCGCCGGGGTGTGGGAGGAGAAGGGGTTGCTCAGCGAGCCCATATCCGTGCGCGCGCGCACGCTGTCGGTCACGGAGGCCATCGGCGATCCCGAGGGCGACGACTTCCCGCTGCAGAAGGGCAAGGAGCGTCTCATGCAGGCCGAGTTCCGGGGCGCCAAGGGCCAGGCCTTCACGGACATGTTCGGCGACTTTTCCGGAACCCTTGCCGATGTGGCGGCCATGCCCCTGGAGAACAACTTCCGCCGGGCCGTGTTCGTCTCCGCCCTGAACGCCAGCATGCGCAGCCTGGGCCTGTGCGACCGCACGGTGCACTGCCGCGACGACGGACCCTCCCAGTGCGCGCTCAAATTGCGCGAGCACATTGCGGAGCGCTACGGCGACGTGCGCATCGCCCAGGTCGGCTTCCAGCCGAAGTTCGTCGCCGCGCTCTCTCCGGCGTTCAAGCTCCGCGTGCTTGATCTGGATCAGGACAACATCGGCAAGACCCTGCACGGGGCGCTCATCGAAGGGCCGGAGGCGCAGGCCGAGGCCATGGCCTGGGGCGACCTGCTGCTTGTCACCGGCTCCACGGTGGCCAATGGCACCTTGGGCGGCTTTTTGGGGAACAAGCCCGTGCTGGTCTTTGGCGTCACCGGCGCGGCGGCCTGCGGCATCTTGGGACTGGACCGCTTCTGCGCCAGCGCGAGCTGAGGAACGGCATGCTTTCGGCCCAGGTGCGCAAGAAGCTGCCGCATTTCACCCTTGATGTGGGCATAACCTGTCCGGACGGGGCCATCCTGGTGCTCACCGGCCCGTCGGGCTCCGGAAAAACCACGCTTTTGCGCCTGCTCGCCGGGCTGGACCAGCCGGACGAGGGGCGCGTCACCCTGGGCGAAACCGTGTGGTGCGACACCGCCGCCAAGGTGCGGCAAAAGCCGCAGCAGCGCGGCATCGGCTTGGTGTTCCAGGAATATTCCCTGTTCCCGCACATGACCCTGGCCCAGAACGTGGCCTATGCCACGGCGGACAGGGAGTACGCGGCCTCGCTGCTTTCCCTGTTCGGCATTGCGCACCTGGCCCAGGCCAAGCCCGGCGGCATGTCCGGCGGGGAGCGCCAGCGCGGGGCATTGTGCCAGGCCCTGGCCCGGCGTCCCAAGGCGCTTCTGCTCGACGAGCCTTTTTCCGCGCTGGACGCGGCCACCCGCGCGGCCCTGCGCGGCGAGCTGCTGCGCGTGCGTGACCGCTTCGCCATGCCCATCATCCATGTGACCCACGATTTGGCCGAGGCCGCGCTGCTCGGCGACACGGTCCTGTCCATCAACAACGGCTCGGTGGACCCGCAATGGTTCGCAATCCAGGCGGCTCAGCGTTTGGAGGAGGAGGCGGCCCTGCGCGGGCGTCTCGCCCGGCCTGCGCCGCCAGCGTTCCCACAGTCTCCAACCACACAAGGAGTCCAAGCATGAGAAAGTTCGCATTGGCACTGTGCCTAGTGTTCGCGTTCGCCACCCTGGCCCAGGCCGAGCCCCTGATGGTGGCGGCCGGGGCTGGCTACAAAAAGCTCGTCACCGAACTGGCCGGAGCCTACGAGAAGAAAAGCGGCCAGAAGCTGGAGCTGGTGTTCGGCAACATGGGCCAAGTCATCGCCCAAGCCAAGGGCAGCGGAAAAATTCAGATGATCATCGGCGAAAAAAGCTTTTTGCAGCAGAGCGGCGTCGGGCTGGCCTCCTTCCACGACCTGGGGCACGGCGCGCTGGTGGTGGCCTGGCCCAAGGGCAAGAGCCTGACCCGCTTTGAGGATTTGGCCGGTCCTTCCATCAAGCGTCTGGCCATGCCTGATCCCAAGAAGGCCATTTACGGCGTGGCGGGAACCGAGGCCCTGGCCAAGGCCGGGCTGACCGCCAAGGTGCAGGACAAGCTGCTGGTGGTGGCCACGGTGCCCCAGGTGACGACATACCTGGTGTTGGGCGAGGTGGACGCGGGCCTGACCAACCTGACGGACGTCATGGATCTGGGCGGGCAGATCGGCGGCTATTTTAAGGTGGATGAGCGTCTTTACGCGCCCATCGTCATCGGGGCGGGCGTGCTGGCCAGCGCACAGGACCATGCTGCCGTGAGCGGCTTCACCGCCTTCCTGGCCTCGCCGCAGGCCAAGGAAATCGCCCGCAGGCACGGATTGTAGGGCATGTTCGAGTCCTGGCTGGCCGCGGCCATGGACCCGGCCGTGGGCTTTTCCATAGAGCTCACGCTCCGGGTCATGGCCGTGGCCGTGCCGCTGCTTTTCGTGCTGGGCGTGCCCCTGGGCTATCTGCTCGGCCGTGGCCAGGGACGGCTGGTGGCCGTGCTCGACGTGCTGGTGTCCCTGCCGCTCATCCTGCCGCCCATGGCCGTGGGCTTTGGGCTGCTCATGCTCTTCGGCAGGCAGGGGCCCCTCGGAGCGCCGCTTTTGCGCCATCTCGACGTGGAGATCATCTTCAGCTTCGCGGGGCTGGTGCTGGCGGCGGTGACTGCGGGCATTCCGCTCATGGTGCGGCCCATCCAGGCCGTGGTGCGCGGAGATTTGAGCCGTCTCATCGAGCTATCCACCGTGCTGGGCAAGCCCTGGTTCGTGACCTTTCTGCGCGTGGTGCTGCCCCATTGCCGCCGCAGCGTGGCCGCCGGACTGTTTCTGGCCACGGGCCGCGCCCTGGGCGAGGTGGGCGTGAGCCTGCTTCTGGGCGGCGACATTATCGGCCGCACCAACACGGTTTCGCTTGAAATCTACAACGCCGTGTTCTCCGGCGACTTTCCCCGCGCGGGCGTGCTGGCCTGCCTGCTGGCCCTGGTTTCCATCGCCCTCACCCTGGCGCTTAAGCGCACGGGACGGGAATAGCGCCGGGCTTTCCACCCGTCCGCAGGCTGCCGCCGTCCGCCAGGCGTGCCTGCTCCCGGAGAAGAAGGCCACGGAGGCTTACCCGCCCCACTCCCTCTCTGGAATTCAATCTTCTCAAGCCAACCTTCGAGGACCCGGCTTCAGGCCTTGGGCTCCAGCACCACGTCCACCAGCTCCCACGCTTCCTCAGCCAGCACGATCGTGATGGCCGCGCGGATGTCCGCCTCAAGGGTTTCGGCCTCCGGGCGGTTGCCCGCGGGCAGGGCCACCGTATGCACGCCGCCGCGCTGCGCGGCCAGGATCTTTTCGCGTATGCCCGCCACGGGCAGCAACGTGCCGCCAAGGGACATCTCTCCGGTGAGCGCCACGCCGGGCTTGGCCGGGCGGCCGGTCAAAAGGGAGAGCAGGGCCATGAGGATGGTCACCCCGGCAGAGGGGCCGTCCTTGGGAATCGCCCCGGCCGGGATGTGGATGTGCAGGTCCTGCGCGGCGAAGAAGTCCGGATCGAGCCCGAAGGCCTCGGCGTTGCCGCGGATGTAGCTCAAGGCCGTCTGGGCGGATTCCTTGAGCACCGCGCCCAGTGATCCGGTGAGCAGAAGCTGCCCGGTGCCGCGCATTTTCGCCGCCTCTACCAGCACTATTTCGCCGCCGGAGTCGCTCCACACCAGGCCGTTGACCACGCCGGGGCGCGGGGCTGGCCGGGCGGACTCATGGGTGAAGCGCCTGGGGCCGAGCAGGCTGGTCACCAGGGGGGCGTCCACCGTGGCGGGGTAGCTCCCGTTCGCGCCGTCCTTGAGGGCCATGCGCGCCAGCTTGCGGCACACCCCGCCTATCTCGCGGTCCAGGTTGCGCACGCCCGCCTCGCGCGTGTAGTCGCGGATGATCAGCCGCACGGCCTCCGGCGTGAAGGCGGGGTAGGGGTGCGTCAGGCCATGCTCCGCGCTCTGGCGGGGAACCATGTGCCGCAGGGCGATCTGTTCCTTTTCCGTCTCTGTGTAGCCGGGAAAATGCACCACCTCCAGACGGTCCTGCAGGGGTGCGTCCAGGCGGGAAAGATCGTTGGCCGTGGCGATGAACATCACCTGCGAGAGGTCGAACGGCACGTCCACGTAAAGATCCATGAACTGGCGGTTCTGCTCCGGGTCCAGCACCTCCAGGAACACCGCGCCGGGATCGCCCCGGAAGTCCTGGCCCACCTTGTCTATCTCATCCAGCATGATGACCGGGTTGTTGACGCCGAGCCTGCGGATGGCCTGGATGATTTTGCCCGGCATGGCGCCCACATAGGTGCGCCGGTGCCCGCGCAGCTCCGCCTCGTCGCGCATGCCCGCCATGGACATGCGGTGGAATTTGCGGCCCAGGGACTCGGCGATGGCCATGCCGATGCTGGTTTTGCCCGTGCCCGGGGGGCCGGTGAAGCAGAGCACCGGGCCGCGCGCCGGGGCAAGGGTCTTCCGGTTGCCTATCACCTCGCGCACGGTGGCGCGCAGGCCGTCCAGGCTGATGGGCTTGGTGAGATAGTGCGCCGCGCCGGTGCGCATGGCCTGCACGGCGGAGTTCACCGTGGCGTAGCCTGTGACGATGATGATCTGCGTGGAGGGCGACAGCCGCCCGGCCTCGGCCAGAAGCGTCATGCCGTCCATCTTGTCCATCTTGAGATCGGTGACGATGAGGTCGAAGCTCCAGGCGCGCAGCAGCTCCAGCGCCTCCACGCCGTTGGCGGCTGTGCGCACGGCGTAGCCCTCTTTCTTCAGCACATGCTCCAGGTTCGAGCGGGCTATCTCCTCGTCATCCACCACCAGCACATGCGGCGGCGCGCTGGCGGCCAGCGTGCGCCCGGCCAGGTATTCCAGCAGCCGCTCCTTCACGTGGTCCAGGCCGAAGTGGCGGCCGCTCAAGGTCTGCTCGACCTTGGGGAAGTCCAGGCAGTCCTCCGTGCTTTTGTCCCAGGGCAGGGCGCTCAGCCAATCAATGTAGTTGAGGCCAATGGCGTATTCGGCCACCGAGGGGTCGGTCTTGTCCAGGCGCTCCAGCTCCTTGGCCACGATGGCGGCCACAGGTTCCGGCAGGCCCGCCGCGCGCACTTGGCCGCGCAGTTCGTCGAGCCCCTTGGCTGGACCCGTGGCGGCCTCTTCCTCGGTCTTGCGGAAAAAAATCATGTCAGCTCCTTGTCCACGCCCTTAAAACGGCGGGTTCTCTCGCCAGTTACGCCCTGCTTACCCCCGCTTTTCCCCTTGTGTCAAAGCGCCTGGGCAGATGCCTGTTGTCTTGCCAAAAGTGCTGTGTTGCATATCGCAACATAATAACCTTGCGGGTGTTGCACAAATAATATCTTTAAAAATTAGCGTATTAATAAAATTTGCTCCGCTATGTGTTGCGATATGCAACGTCATGGCGAAGGCGCATTTGATTGCCATTGTACGAATACTGTTTTGTTTCAGTTGGTTGTAAATATTCCGGCGCGCGGCACGTCCCTTGAAAAGCACAGCACAAT
>Ga0209373_10001469_pt1 | contig 27368 bp, 28 predicted proteins | sample Higcelweek5metaG_FD_187173 | JGI IMG/M metagenome (GOLD analysis project Ga0209373, IMG submission 187173) | Freshwater pond sediment microbial communities from the University of Edinburgh, under environmental carbon perturbations - High... | ecosystem: Environmental > Aquatic > Freshwater >... | reverse complement strand
CGTCGAGGAATTGTTCGAATGAGGGCTCAGGCTTTTGTCGGGGATCACCTGGTTACTGAAGGCGAAATGATGGCTCAGGTAATAAAAAATAAGAACTCAAATATTTAGCTCAATGATACATCCTCTTGCGAATGTCCATCCCGAAGCCCGCATTGCTGCATCTGCCACGGTGGAAGCCTTTTCCTCCATCTGTCAGGATGTGGAGATCGGTGAGGGTACCTGGATCGGACCGCATGTAACCATTTTCGATGGTGCCCGGATCGGCAAAAACTGCCAGATTTTTCCGGGTGCCGTGGTCTCCGCAATTCCTCAGGATCTGAAATACAGAGGCGAACATACTCTGGTTGAGATTGGTGATGGAACAGTTATCCGCGAATGTGTGACGATTAACAAAGGGACAAATGCCGTCGGAAGAACCGTAATCGGTAAGGACTGCCTGCTGATGGCCTATAGCCACGTTGCGCATGACTGCAAGCTGGGAAACAACATTATCCTGGTGAATTACGTCGGCTTGGCCGGTGAAGTTGAAATCGGTGACTATGCCATCCTGAGTGGAATGACACTGGTTCACCAGTTTGTACGCATCGGTGCCCACGTGATGCTTCAGGGCGGATCGAAAGTTGGAAAGGATGTGCCTCCGTTCGTTACTGCCGGCCGCGATCCACTCAGATTCGAAGGCCTCAACCTGGTTGGCTTGCGCCGAAGAGGCTTTTCAGAAGAACTTATCGAAGAGATCCACGAAATCTACCGGTATATCTATCAGAGAGGCTTTAATACCAGTCAGGCCCTCGAAAGAATTGAGAAAGACCTCGTTGGTAACGGCGAAAGAGACATGATCATCTCCTTTGTTCGCGACTCACGCCGCGGAATCATCAAAGGACCTTTTGAAGATCTATAGTTTCTCCCATCTCTGATTTGCATTCCAGCCTTGTGATTCCATCTGCATGGTACTCTTATCCCCGAGCTCCAGCAGGTGACCGTCGGCTTTGCCTGTGATGATCCCGATGACCGAAATCCCTTCGAGGGACTGGATTCCGGCAAAATCTTCGGGCGATACGGTAAAGAGTAATTCATAATCTTCACCACCACTCAACGCTGCAGTTACAGGATTGATATCCAGATGTTCAGCCATCTTCCGGGTTTCGGGATGTACCGGAATCTGTTCAGTAAACACCCTCGATCCGACTCCTGATTCCTCACAGATATGAAGGAGATCCGAAGATAACCCGTCAGATACATCAATCATCGAAGTCGGCCTGATATCCCAATCGAGTAAAAGTTTTCCCAAACCCCGGCATGCTTCGGGTTTCAGTTGCCTCTCCAATATATACTGATACCCTTCGAGATTGGGTTTGTGGAGAGGATCTGCCAAAAACAGCTTGTTCTCCTGCTCCAGCAACATCAATCCCATGTAAGCTCCACCCAGATTGCCGGTTACACAGATCAGATCCCCCTTTTTTGCCCCACTCCGGTAAACCACCTGTTGCGGTTGCGCTGTTCCCAGTGCTGTAACCGATATCGTTAACCCGGTGTAACTGGCACTCGTGTCACCACCAATCAAATCAACATCGTAATGGTTGCAGGCCAGTTTGATCCCGTTATAAAACTCTTCAATAGCCGACAGCGAAAGTTTAGAGGAAATCCCAATACTTACCGTGATCTGCCGGGGAGTGCCGTTCATGGCATAGATGTCGGAAAGATTAACCACCACCGATTTGTATCCCAGGTGCTTCAACGGAACATACGTAAGATCGAAGTGAATCCCTTCGAGCAACAGATCGGTAGTGACCAGCGTTAGAAAGCCATTGTGATCAATGACTGCCGCATCATCACCGATCCCTTTGCGGGAACCGGGATGGCGGAGAACGATATCCCGGGTCAGCTGACGGATCAATCCAAATTCTCCAAGCTCCGATAATGTTTTTGTTTTCTGATTGGCCATGAGTGAAATTGTAATAGCGGCCTCAAAATTAACATATCCCTGAGGGAAACCAAAAACAGGCGGCTGTAACACCGGCTGTTCCTGACCGACACAACTAATCCTGCAGGGATATATACGAGCTAAAAAACTCCTATCTTTGTTTCCTATTTAGAAATAATCTAAATAACTTTGCGCCCATTGTTATTTCTGTATTTCATGTGATTATGAACGGCGATCAGGATCCTATTATAAATCAGGTTACCCAGGGAGAATACAAGTACGGTTTTGTGACGGAGCTGGATAACGATGCTCTGCCCAAGGGGTTGAATGAAGATATCATACGACAGTTATCGGCCAAAAAAGAGGAACCTGAATGGTTGCTGGAGTTCCGTTTGAAAGCCTACCGGCACTGGCTCACCATGAAATTGCCGGAATGGGCCCATCTGAATATTCCTCCTATTGATTATCAGGATATTATATATTATTCTGCACCCAAGAGTTCGAAGCCGGAAGGGAGTTTTGATGATGTTGATCCGGAGCTGATCAAAACCTTTGATAAGCTCGGAATTCCGCTTGAAGAGCAGAAACATCTCTCCGGTTTTGCGGTGGATGCCGTGATGGACAGCATTTCGGTGAAAACCACCTTCAAGGAGTCGTTGGGTGAACTGGGCATCATTTTCAGCTCTTTCAGCGAAGCGGTGCGCGAACATCCCGACCTGATCAGGAAGTATATGGGTTCGGTGGTTCCTTACCGCGATAATTATTATGCTGCCCTGAACTCGGCAGTTTTCAGCGACGGATCGTTCGTTTATATTCCCAAAGGAGTGAAATGCCCGATGGAGCTCTCTACCTATTTCAGGATCAATGCCGCCAATACCGGTCAGTTTGAAAGAACGCTGATTGTGGCGGAGGAGGGCGCTTATGTGAGTTACATGGAAGGCTGCACGGCACCTCGCCGGGATAAAAACCAGCTCCATGCCGCCATCGTCGAGATTATTGCAGGTACCGATGCCGAAGTGAAATACTCTACCGTCCAGAACTGGTATCCCGGAGATAAGGACGGCAAGGGCGGTATCTATAATTTTGTCACCAAGCGCGGACTCTGTCAGGGCGACCGGTCGAAAATCTCCTGGACACAGGTGGAAACGGGATCGGCAATCACCTGGAAATATCCTTCCTGCATTCTCAGAGGGGACTCGTCGGTCGGTGAGTTTAACAGTGTCGCGGTAACCAATAACCACCAACAGGCCGATACCGGAACCAAGATGATTCATATCGGAAAAAACACCCGTAGCACCATCGTTTCAAAAGGGATCTCGGCCGGAAAGAGCCAGAACAGCTACCGGGGTCTGGTGAGAGTGGCCAAAAGCGCCGAAAATGCCCGGAATTATTCACAATGTGATTCACTGCTCCTGGGTGACCAGTGTGGCGCTCATACTTTTCCGCTTCTCGAGGTGAACAATCAATCGGCCGTGGTCGAACATGAGGCAACTACTTCGAAAATCGGGGAAGACCAGATATTTTACTGCAATCAGCGGGGCATCGACACTGAAACCGCTATCGGCATGATAGTCAACGGCTATGCCCGTGAAGTACTGAACAAACTACCGATGGAATTTGCCGTCGAAGCTCAGAAGCTCCTGCAAATCAGCCTTGAAGGAAGTGTCGGTTAATCTTAATTCGTAAATAGTCAATCGAAATATCCGCATGTTATCAATCAGAAATTTAAAAGCGGCAATCAATGGTAAGGAGATTCTCAAGGGAATCAACCTTGAAGTGAATGAGGGTGAGGTTCATGCAATCATGGGCCCTAATGGTTCTGGAAAAAGTACATTGGCCTCGGTTTTAGCCGGCAAGGAACTTTTCACGGTTACCGGCGGTGAGGTGCTTTTCGATGGAAAACCGCTGCTTGGACTGGCTCCTGAGATCCGGGCAAGAGCCGGAATATTCCTTGGTTTTCAATACCCCGTTGAGATCCCGGGGGTTTCCATGGTAAACTTTATGCGCACCGCCGTGAATGAACAAAGGAAATATCGTGGTTTGCCCGAAATGAGCGCCTCCGATTTCCTGAAACTCATGCGCGACAAAAAAGCTGTCGTGGAGATGGATTCCGCTCTCGCCAGCCGTTCGGTGAATGAAGGCTTTTCGGGTGGAGAGAAAAAACGGAATGAGATATTCCAGATGGCCATGCTGGAACCCCGGTTAGCGATCCTGGATGAAACCGATTCGGGACTCGACATCGATGCCCTGAAAACCGTGGCAACCGGTGTCAACCGCCTGCGCCGCCCTGACAATGCCATGATCGTGATCACGCATTACCAGAGACTGCTGGATTATATTGTTCCTGACTTTGTACATGTGCTTTCAGGTGGACGGATTATCAAATCAGGGGATAAAACCCTTGCTTATGAGTTGGAAGAAAAGGGCTACGACTGGATCAGGGAGGAAAATCAGGAGTAACATGGAAACCATTACAGACATACAACTCATTAATGACCAGCTGGCGGATTGGTACCTGGATAGCCGCGATCAGCTTATGAGCTCGTCGGGTGAGGTTCTCAATTCATTCAGACCGGCGGCCATGGAGAGTTTCCGCAAGCTCGGGATTCCTGACCGGTCGCCTGAAAATTACAAGTTTACCGATATTCAAAATGCTTTCAACTTTCCGCTGAACCGCTATATCGAGCCCCGTAAAATTCTTTTTGCCGTCGAAGATCTGTTCCACTGCGACATACCGGAGCTGGATACCGAACTGGTTCTGCTGGTCAATGGCTGGTTCTATGAGAACAGACCTAAATTGCAGGAACTTCCGGGCGGAATGATCGTCGGCAGTCTGGCCGAAGCAGCCCGCCAATATCCGGATCTGGTTAAAAAGTATTATTCACAATATGCTGATTATGAAAAAGATGGATTGGTCGCCCTGAATACGGCTTTTGCTCAGGATGGCACCTTCATCTATGTTCCGCGCGGAGCCGTTAACAACCGGGCCGTTCAGATCGTAAATGTTCTGCTTTCACCTGAAGATCTTTTTGTTCAGCACCGGAACCTGATTGTGGTTGAAGATGGCGCCAGCGCCCGTGTGCTGGTGTGCGACCACTCCCTGTCGGCCCGCCACTTTCTGACCAACTCGGTCACTGAAATTCATGTCGGAGCCAACGCCCATCTGGATTATGTAAAACTTCAGAACGAGAACAATACCAGCAACCAGATCTCAACTTCCTGCCTGGTGCAGGAGCGCTCGAGTGAAGTGGTCTATAATACGATCACGCTGCACGGCGGGATGATCCGGAATAATGTATATGCCAAACTCAATGGCGAAGGGGCATCCAATCAAACATTAGGATTGTTTCTGGCCGACAAAACCCAGCACATCGACAGCTATACTTTTGTGGACCATGCGGTTGCGAACTGCTCAAGCTGGCAGAACTTCAAGGGTATCCTCGATGACCAGGCGACCGGCGGATTTATGGGCCGGATTCTGGTAAGGCCCCAGGCTCAGAAAACCTTGGCCTATCAGGCTAATAACAATATACTGCTGACCGATGAGGCTAAGATGAGCACCAAACCGCAGCTGGAGATTTATGCCGATGATGTCAAGTGCAGTCACGGCGCTTCGGTCGGACAGCTGGATACGAATGCGATATTTTATATGCAAAGCCGGGGAATATCGGTCCGCGAAGCCCGGTTATTGTTGATGTATGCTTTCGGCCACGAAATTTTGGGTAAGATCATGGTCGACCCGCTGCGTGAACGCCTGTCGGACCTGGTTGATAAAAGATTACGCGGTGAACTTACCCGTTGCAACAGCTGTCCGCTGCATTGTCAGGAAACCTGTTAAGCTATGAATGATTTTCCAATTGATCTGATCCGTAAAGACTTTCCAATCCTTGATCAGCTGATCTATGGTCAGCCGCTGGCCTATCTCGATAACGGTGCTACCACGCAGAAGCCGGTGAGGATGATTGATGCAGTTGATAAAATCCATCGTGAACAAAATTCATCGGTCCACCGCTCGGTGAACTATATGAGCGAAAAAATGACCGAAGCTTATGAGCAGGCCCGGCAAACCGTTCAGAAATTCATCGGGGCTCCGGAATCCTCCCAGGTAATTTTTACTTCGGGAACAACCGGTTCGATTAATCTGGTGGCCTTTTCAATGGGTGAAGCAGTGCTCGAGCCCGGTGACGAGGTGATTCTGTCGACCATGGAGCATCACTCCAATATCGTTCCCTGGCAGATGGCCTGCGAACGATATGGCGCCAGTCTGAAGATTATCCCGATAACCGACGAGGGCGATCTGGATATGGATGCTTACCGTAACCTGTTCAGCAAAAATACCCGGATAGTATCGGTTACCCATGTTTCCAATGTTCTCGGAACGATAAATCCGGTTAAGGAGATTGTCAGAATCGCTCATAGCCACGGGGTTCCGGTACTGCTCGACGGCGCTCAGGCCATTCAGCATGAGCCGGTTGATGTGGTAGACCTGGATTGTGACTTTTATGCCTTTTCGGGTCATAAAATATATGGGCCAACCGGGATCGGCGTTCTGTACGGCAAGCAGGAGTGGCTCGACCGGATGCCGCCGTATCAGGGCGGGGGAGATATGATCGACCGGGTGACCTTTGAAAAGACTACCTATAACATCAGCCCGTTTAAATTTGAAGCCGGCACCACCAATTTCATTGGCGCCATCGGTATGGCCGAATCCATGAATTACCTTACCGGCATCGGGATGGATAAAATTGCCGGTTATGAGAACTACCTGCGCGATTATGCCACTCAAAAGCTGAGCTCCATCAGCCAGCTCCGGATGTACGGCACGAGCGCCAACAAGGCGGCCATTTTTTCGTTTGTACTGAATGGCATTCACCCTTACGACACCGGCATGATTATCGACAAGTACGGTGTTGCTGTGCGCACTGGTACCCACTGTGCCATGCCGCTGATGCAGCGCTTTGGCATCGAAGGCACCCTGAGGGCATCGCTCTGTTTCTATAATACCAAGGATGAAGTCGACCGGCTGTATGACGCTTTGAACAAAGTGATCGAGATGCTGGCCTGAAAGATATATTGATATGAAAATTAGCGAGATACAACAAGAGGTCATTGAGGAGTTTGCCGGTTTGGGCGAATGGATGGAACGTTACAATTACCTGATCGATCTGGGTAAAAACCTCCCGATGATCGACCAGGCTTTCCGCAATGACGAATACCTGATCCGCGGCTGCCAGTCGCGCGTATGGCTGAATGCCGAGCTCTGCGAGGGTTTGGTTCATTATACCGCCGATTCGGACGCCATTATCACCAAAGGAATCGCTGCCCTGATGGTCCGTGTTTTCACCGACCATTCGCCTGATGAGATCCTGAATGCCGATATGAGTTTTATCGATGAGATCGGACTGAAGGAGCATCTTTCACCAACCCGGTCCAACGGTATGGTATCGATGATCAACCAGATGCGCTATTATGCAATGGCCTACAAGTCAAAACTCGAAGCAAAATGATACAGACCGAGGTTCAGATAGTCCGCATGCTGCGGAATGTTTATGATCCGGAAATTCCGGTGAATATCTATGATCTCGGACTGATCTATGAGGTCAATGTCGGTGATGAAGGGAAAGTGGATATTCTGATGACGCTTACCTCGCCCGGATGTCCGATGGCGGATCAGCTGGTTGCTGAAATCCGCGAACGGATACTGGAGATTGAAGAGGTGAAAAGTGTAAAAGTGAAGATTACCTTCAATCCTTCCTGGAACCGGGATATGATGACCGATGAGGCTAAACTTGAACTCGGTTTTCTTTAATCATACTTGTCTGAATCTTTTGAAATAGCCCGATCCATTGAGAGAAAAGCCCTGGAACTGGGCTTTTCGGCCTGCGGTTTTGCCCATGCCGAAACTCTGGCTGACCGGGAACCGGCCTATCGCGAATGGTTATCCGGGGGCAGGGCAGGTGAGATGGGTTATATGGCCCGGAATATCGATGTCAGGCACAACCCGGCAAAACTGGTTGTAGGGGCCAAAACCATCATTTCCCTGGCGGCTTCCTATTATTTTCCTCTTCCGCCGCACCAGGATGGGAGTCCCCGGATCAGCCGTTATGCCATGGGTAACGACTATCATCTGGTTTTAAAATCGATGGGTCATGAACTGCTTGCCTGGATACAGTGCGAAATCGGCCCGGCCAACGGCCGCGTTTTCACTGATTCGGCTCCTCTCCTGGAACGCGAATGGGCCAGGCGTGCGGGTATCGGATGGATCGGAAAAAACGGATGCCTGATTTTACCGCACCAGGGCTCCTGGTTTTTTCTGACCGAGATCATTCTCGACCGGGAAATTACGTCGGAGCCAGTGCCAGCGGTCAACCGGTGCGGTAATTGCCAAAAGTGCATGGATGCCTGCCCGACACAGGCCATCGGGATTGACGGAGTCGATCCCCGGAAATGTATTTCTTATCTGACTATTGAGCATCGCTCAGCTATCCCTGAAGAGTTCCGTGGTTGCTGGCACGACTGGGTTTTCGGGTGTGATGTTTGTCAGGATGTATGCCCCTGGAACAATAATCCGGCAACTTCTGCCATAAATGAACTGCAGCCCCGGTTGAAATTGGCTGAAATTGACCGATCTTTCTTTCTCCATCCTGATCAGGACAAATTTGGTGAACTGTTTGGGGGAACTCCTGTTGAACGCGCCGGATGGAAAGGAATTTTGAGGAACTTTAGCTTTTTAAAAATGGAGATTCCTGATCGGGATCTTAATCAATCTATCTGACCGTTTTTGCCATGTCTGTAAAATCGTCATCCTATAAACGTGAAAACCTGCGGACGCTGGTTGAAACGGTGCCTTTAAATCCTCCGGTAACGTATGCTGACCGGATCATGCTCATCGGGTCGTGTTTTACCGAGCATATCGGTAACCGTTTGAAGACACTGAAGTTTGCTGTCGATCTGAATCCGTTCGGCATAGTTTATAACCCGCTCTCCGTTGCTGGTCAGCTGCGGCTACTGTTGAACCCCGAACCTTTTTCCCCGGATGATCTGGTTTTTAATCAGGATTTGTGGCACTCCTGGATGCACCACAGCCGGTTTTCTGATCCTGATTCTGCAAATCTTCTCCAATCGGTTAATGAGAGTCTTCATCAGTCTTCTCAATTCCTGAAACAAGCCCGGTTGCTGGTACTCACCTTCGGAACGGCTAACGCTTACTATCTGAAAAGTAGTAACCGGCTGGTGTCCAACTGTCATCAGCTTCCTGCAGATTTTTTTTACACGAAACAGGCCGAACCCCAGGAACTGGTTGAGTGTTGGATTCCGGTGGTCACTGCGCTGAAGGAGCAAAATCCGGATATCCGGATCTGTATGACAGTGAGCCCGGTACGTTATTTTAAAGAAGGGCCAACCGGCAATCAGATGAGTAAATCGACCCTTTTCTTGTTTATCGGAAAACTGATAGAGGCCTTTCCCGATCTGTTCTATTTCCCATCGTATGAAATATTCATGGATGATTTGCGGGATTATAGGTTTTACGACGCCGATCTGATGCATCCGGGGCAGGAGGGAGTGGAATATGTATGGAAAAAGTTTACCGATACCTGTCTGGATCCGTCGGTTTTTCCGCTGATGAATGAAGTTGAATCCATTGTCAAAGCTGCGCATCATCGTCCGGGCAGGCATCTGACCGGGGCGCACCGTAGGTTTGTGGCTCAGCAGATGGAGCGCATCTCATCGGTTTGTGAAAAAAATCCTTTCCTCGACTTCCAGGAGGAGATGGAAATCCTTGAGGGGAAGCTTCGGTCAGATCAACCCTGAATTCACCAGTTCTGCCAGATCTTCGGGAGTGTCGACGCCAAATCCGGCATAATCCGTTTCGCTGCAATGGATTGATAATCCGCTCTCCAGCCATCTGAGTTGCTCGAGTGATTCGGCAGTTTCGAGCTCTCCCGGTTCCAGCCGGCTGATTTCGTCAAGGACCTCTTTTTTGAAAGCATACATGCCGACATGCGAATACCAGGCTGTGCCTGCATTTCGGTAAAACGGGATCGGCGACCGCGAAAAATAGAGCGCAAAACCCAGCTTATTCAAAACGACTTTTACGCGGTTGGGATTGAGAAATGCCACCGGGTCGTTTTCGGGTCGTACCAGTGTGGCAATGCTGGTTTCAGGCCGAAGGATATCAGCCGAAACAGCGGTTATGGCGGAAACGGAGACCATCGGTTCATCCCCCTGAATATTCAGGACTGCCGAAAAAGCTGCCCCCGATTGGTTTGCCCAGGTATTCATTGCTTCGATGCAGCGGCTGGTTCCAGATGTATGATCCCCCCGGGTCAGGATGAAACGTGCACCATATTTTTCTGCGGCTTCCCCGATTTCCGGATCACCGCTTGCAATGACCACATTCTGAAGAACCTTAGAGGCTTCCCGGTAAACATGGATTACCATCGGAACATTTTGAATAAGCACCAGCGGTTTGCCCGGGAAGCGGGTTGAAGCCATCCGGGCAGGAATAATTCCTAATATATCATTGGTTTGCAACATGTCGCTGAGTTTGTCGTTAAGGTAATTGAGCCCATTAAGTTATAAAAAACGCGGAAAGTAGTACCTTTACGCAATTCATTAACAGGTTTGCCCGGCTTTTTATTAAAGCAAGATATGATTTCATTGGTATGGAAGTAAATAAAATTAAGCAGAGATTCGAAATCATTGGCAATTCGCCGGCCCTGCACCGGGCTATCGAAGTGGCAGTACAGGTGGCTCCAACTGATTTATCGGTATTGATTACCGGTGAGAGTGGTACCGGAAAAGAGTTTTTTCCTCAGATCATCCATCAGTTCAGTACGCGCAAACATGGTCCGTACAGCGCTGTGAACTGCGGTGCAATTCCGGAGGGGACCATTGATTCAGAACTATTCGGTCACGAAAAGGGTTCCTTTACCGGAGCTCATGAGGCCCGTAAAGGGTATTTTGAGGAGGCAAACGGGGGAACCATCTTTCTGGATGAGATTGGGGAGCTTCCGCTTTCAACGCAGGTGCGCCTGTTGAGGGTTCTCGAAACCGGCGAGTATATCCGGGTAGGCTCTTCAAAGGCACAAAAGACCAATATCAGACTTGTGGCAGCTACTAATGTCGATATTCAGAAAGCTGTTTCTGAAGGGAAGTTTCGTGAGGATCTTTTCTATCGCTTGAATACAGTACCTATCCAGATAGCCCCTTTGCGAAACCGGAAGGAGGATATTCATCTGCTGTTCAGGAAGTTTGCACAGGATTTTGCTGAAAAATACATGATGCCGGTACTCCGCCTTGATGAGGAAGCCCAGCTGATACTCGAAAATTACAAATGGCCGGGAAATATACGGCAATTGAAAAATGTCACGGAGCAACTGTCGATTATCGAGCATGACCGAATCGTTACCGGTGAGCGGCTGAAACAGTATTTGCCCGTAGATCATCGTTCAAATCTGCCGGTTCTTCTGCCGCACGATGGCGAGGAGCGCTCATTTAAATCGGAGCGGGAGATACTCTATCAGATTCTGTTTGACATGAAAAGCGATGTCAACGACCTGAAGAAACTCGTCAATATCCTCATGGAGAGGAAGGATGAGGCAGCCGGGATGGAACCCGAAGAACAGAATCTCCTTCACCGGCTTTATGAGGAGCAAAATGTCAGGATTGATACACCCGTGGCTGCTGCACAGCAAATGCATGGCAAACGGGTTGATGAATCGCAGATCGAAGATACTGAAGAGATCGTTGAAGAGTCACTTTCATTGCAGGATAAGGAGATTGAGCTGATAAACAAGTCGTTGCGCAAGCATCAGGGCAAACGTAAACTGGCTGCCCAGGAACTTGGCATCAGCGAGCGCACGCTATACAGAAAAATCAAAGAATTCGGCATCGAAGAATGAAAAACCTGAGCAGACTATTATTGGTTGCAGCATTGCTGGCCGGGCTGGGCGGATGCACCGTCAAATATACCATGACCGGCGCTTCCATTTCTGCAGATACCAAAACCATCTCGGTAGCCTATTTCCCGAACCGGGCTCCGATAGTTTATACACCACTCAGTCAGGAGCTTACTGAAAAGCTTAAGGATAAGTTTATCTCACAGACCAGTCTGAATATGGTCAGCGATAACGGAGACCTGAGTTTCGAGGGAGAAATCACGAGCTATGATACCAGGCCGGTGGCTATTACAGGAGGAGATCAATCGGAGAAGGCTTCGATGAACCGGCTGACCCTTACCCTTCAGGTAAAGTTTACTGATCAGAAGAACCCTAAGAACAATTTCGATACCAAGTTCTCGGCTTTTGAAGACTATAGCAGTGACAAGAACCTGGATGAAGTGGAGGGAGAACTGGTCCCGCTGATTCTTGAGAAACTGATTGAGGACATTTTTAACAAGTCAGTGGTCAACTGGTAAAATGAAAGCAGAACAGTTCACTGATTATCTCAATAATCCAGATAAAATCGACACTTCATCGGTTGCTCCTCTGGATGAAATCGTTCGTGAATATCCGTTTTGTCAACCTGCCCGGATGCTGTACCTGAAAAGTTTGCAAGGTGGTGAAGCTATCAGGTTTAAGCGTCAGTTGAAAATTGCTGCTGCGTACGCAGCTGACCGGAAGGTGCTGTATGAATTGCTGAACCATATTGCCAATAGCGAAGTTCCGCGTGCTGAACCCCTGGTCGCCGATTCGCAGTTGCTGTCTGAAGAAATTGAAAAGCCGGACCGGGTGAACCGGGTTGAGCGGTCTCTTTCTCTGGACGATATCGATCTGGTCATGTTTGATTTTCCGGCTTATTCAGATCCGCTCATTACCACCGACCCTCTTCAGCAGCTGACGTTACCCGAAAACCTCACGGTCAGAAAATCACCTGCCGATGAACTTATCAATCGTTTTATTGAAGATCCGCGTCCGAAAATGATGAGGCCCGACCAGGCTCCTGTTCACGATCAGGATGTATCGCTCAACAGCTTAAAGGAAGATGATGAGTATCTTACGGAAACACTGGCCAAGATATATGTACAACAGGGATATTATCTGAAAGCAATTCAGGCTTATGAAAAACTAAGTTTGAAAATTCCTGAAAAAAGTGTTTACTTTGCCAGTCAAATTGAGATAGTTAGGGATCTAATTAAGAATCAATAATATAAAAGAATATGTATATCTTTCTTTCTATTCTGATACTGATTGTATGTATCCTTTTGGGTCTGATCGTGTTGGTGCAGAACTCAAAAGGTGGTGGTTTGGCTTCTAATTTTCAGGCATCGAGTCAAATCATGGGTGTTCGCAGAACAAATGATTTTCTGGAGAAAGCAACCTGGACGCTGGCAATAGCCTTGCTGGTATTGTCGATTGCAGCCAGTTTGTCGATTCATCATGGAGATTCATCGACCGGACAATCTGCCATTGAGGACCAGATTCAGAATACTGTTGATCCGAGCGGAGTTCCGCAGATTCCGACCAGTACTCCTGAAGCTCAGCCAGGCGGCAGCACGGAAACGCCAAAACAATAACTGATTACAATGAATTTAAGCATCCCCGCTCCGGCGGGGATGCTTTTTTCATGTCAGCCTGTCAGTTTTCTGCAGATGGCATGCAATATGATGTGAGACCCATATCAGTATAAATTACATCAATAATCAAAATAGTGTATTATGGCAACAGTTAAAGTAAAACCACTAGGAGAAAGGGTTCTTGTTGAACCTCAGGAAGCTGAAGTGAAAACAGCATCCGGTATCATTATCCCGGACTCAGCTCAGGAAAAACCGCAGAAAGGTAAAGTTTTGGCAGCCGGCCCTGGCGTGAAAGATGTTACGATGGAAGTAAAAGTCGGAGACATCGTTCTGTATGGCAAATATTCAGGTACAGAAATCAAGGTGGAAGATAAGAACTACTTGATTATGAAGCAGTCTGATATTCTTGCAATTATTGGATAATTCAACACTTTAAAATCTAAACAGAAATGGCAAAAGAAATAAAATATGATAGCGAAGCCCGTGAATTACTCAAAAGGGGTGTTGACGAACTGGCAAATGCTGTAAAAGTTACACTGGGGCCAAAAGGTCGCAATGTGGTTATCGAGAAAAAATTTGGTGCTCCGCAGGTCACCAAGGATGGTGTTACCGTAGCCAAAGAAATTGAACTGCCGAACAGATTCGAAAATATTGGTGCACAGATGGTTAAGGAAGTTGCTTCCAAAACTTCTGATGACGCCGGCGATGGTACCACCACCGCTACCGTTCTTACCCAGTCGCTTGTTACCGTTGGGCTGAAAAACGTTACAGCAGGTGCAAACCCGATGGATCTGAAACGCGGAATTGACAAGGCTGTTGTTAAAGTTGTTGAAAGTCTGAGTGCACAATCCCAGACTATTGGCGACGATTTCAAGAAAATTGAACAGGTTGCAACTATATCGGCCAACAATGATCAGGTTATTGGAAAACTGATTGCCGATGCCATGAGCAAGGTTAATAAAGAGGGTGTTATTACTGTTGAAGAAGCAAAAGGTACCGATACCACTGTTGAGGTTGTTGAAGGTATGCAGTTCGACCGTGGCTATTTGTCAGCCTATTTTGTGACCGACACTGAAAAAATGGAAGCTGTTCTGGAAAATCCGTATATCCTGATCTATGACAAAAAAGTGTCATCGATGAAGGACTTACTGCCACTTCTGGAAGCCTCCGTTCAAACCGGACGTCCATTGCTGATCATTGCCGAGGATGTTGAAGGCGAAGCCCTGGCAACCCTGGTGGTTAACAAACTGCGCGGCAGTCTGAAAATCGCAGCTGTTAAGGCTCCCGGATTCGGAGACCGCAGAAAAGAGATGCTTCAGGACCTGGCTATCCTCACCGGAGGTACCGTTGTTTCTGAAGAAACCGGAATGAAACTGGAAACTACTACCCTCGACATGCTGGGTATAGCTGAAAAAGTCACTATCGACAAGGAAAACACCACTATCGTTAACGGAAACGGCGCTAAAGAAGTAATTAAAGCCCGTGTTAACCAGATCAAGGCTCAGATCGAGACAACCACCTCTGATTATGATCGTGAAAAACTGCAGGAACGTTTGGCTAAACTGGCCGGCGGAGTAGCAGTTCTCTATATCGGGGCTCCTTCGGAAATCGAAATGAAAGAGAAAAAAGACCGGGTTGATGATGCTTTGAGCGCAACCCGTGCCGCAGTTGAAGAAGGTATTATCCCTGGCGGTGGAGTGGCTTACCTGCGTGCAATCAAAGCTCTTGATGGCATGAAAGGCAGCAATGATGACGAAACTACCGGTATTGCAATCGTTCGCAGGGCTCTCGAAGAACCATTGCGCCAGATTGTTGCCAACGCCGGAGTTGAAGGCTCTGTAATCGTTCAGGAAGTAAAAAAAGGTAAAGGTGACTATGGCTTCAATGCCCGCACTGAAAAGTACGAACACCTGTTTGAAACCGGTGTTATCGATCCTACCAAAGTGGCCCGCGTGGCTCTGGAGAATGCCGCATCGATTGCTGGTATGATCCTGATTACCGAAACGCTGATCGCTGATATCGCTGATGAAAAAGATAATGCCGGAGGTGCTCCGGGCATGGGCGGTATGGGTGGAATGGGCGGAATGATGTAACCCGGATCCCATAACTAAACAAAAAGTCCTCAGGCAATAGAGCCTGGGGACTTTTTGTTTATATTTGTTATAACCAACCTGAAGAGATAATACTAAACCCGGAAAGTCATGAAAAAACTTCTGTTACCCCTTGTAGTCAGCGCTGTTCTGCTCAGTACAGCCGGTTTTGCTCAGGATAAATATCTGCCTTCGTTGCTGAAGGAATCGCTGAAATATTCACACCAGCTCAAATCGGGTATCGTTGGAAGTTATCCGCGTCATACCGAGGAGTATCAATGGAATGAAACCTGGGTGCTCAACAGAACCCTCGAAACCAGCTATACCACTTTTGGGCAACCTTCTGTTATTGAGTATCATCAGGGTGAAAACCTGTCGAGGGATCTGTTTTCCTATAACGATCAGCACAATGAAACGGAAGTGATCCTGCAAAATAAAGTGGGTGATGCCTGGGTAAACAACATGCGGACAGTGACGATATATACGGCTACCAACCGCATTCAGGAATACCATACGGATAATTGGACGGGAACGGCCTGGGTTATTAGCGATGGCTCGCAGATCAGTTATGAAACTGACGGTGGCAGGGTGACGGTAATGACCACTAAAAGCTGGAATCCGGAAACATCAACCTGGGATAACTCGATGAGAGAAACCTATACCTATTCAGGCTCGGGCTCCCAGTATGCAACGTCCGTTACTGAAATGTGGGATAATGGTTGGGTTAACATGGCTAAATATGAGATGACATGGACCGGTGACGATATTACCCAAACCATCAACTACGCTTTTGACGGGGCGGCCTGGGTACTGAGCGGCAAAACGGTTTATCAGGTTCTGGAATATGATTCGCTTGTTATGACCAACTACTCCTACGTCGGACCCGACAATTGGATGGGTACTTCGCGAATCACCAGTACCAATGATTCTCATGGCAATGAAATATTTGAGCAGGTGGAAATGTATATGATGGACTGGACGGTATTTTCTGCCAGTCAAAGTGAGCTGACCTACGTTGAAAATAACCTTACCCAGAGAATCAGACAGACCTATTCGATGTTTTCGCCGGTAGCTCAGGGTAATAAATTGGTTACCTGGATCAATGTGTCGAAGGAGGTATTCAGCAATTTCGCTTCCATGGGGACTGATGTTACCTTGCTGCCTGATTCAGGCATTCGTATTTTCCCCAACCCTGCCGGACAAGAGGTTCTCGTTCGTATGTCGATGCTCAAAACTGGCACGGTGACCCTTACCCTGTTTACCACCACCGGTCAGAAAATTCTCGAAGAAAGTATCTCCACAAATGGTTCCGATATAAACTACCAGATAAACCTTAACCGGGTATCGCGCGGTACCTATATCCTGACGGCCCGAGATAAGCAGGGTAATGAAATTGGCAAAACCAGACTTATTAAAGAATAGTGAATATGAAATCAAGATTAGTAGTTATTTGTTTTTTGTTGCTTGGATTTTCTGCATGTATGGCTCAGGACCTTGCTCCCAAACCTATTGCCCCCTATCGTCCGGCAGTTATGGCTAACGGAACGCTCTATATTTCAGGGCAGATACCTCTGGTAGCTGAATCCGGAGTCATGATTAAAGGGGATATTACCAAAGCTACTGAACAGTGTATGAAAAATGTTGGCATCCTGCTCAAACAGAATGGATTGGATTATAAGGACCTGGTTATGGTTAATATCTATATGACCAACATGGATAATTTTGCTACAATCAACAAAGCTTACGCATCTTTCTTTAAAAATGTGGAATTTCCTGCCCGTGCCGCCATTCAGATAGGACGCCTGCCGATGGATGCAGAGGTCGAAATCTCCGGTATTGCCGTAAAGCAAAAATAGGCTCCGACCAGTCTGGGAGCTCGTGACGCGTTACGCGTAACGCGTCACGAATTTGACTATCTTTGCGCAAATTTTAGCCCCTGACGTAACGCATGAAGAACCTTCGAAATTTCTGTATCATTGCCCATATCGACCATGGGAAAAGCACCCTGGCCGACCGTTTGCTTGAAGCTACCAAAACAGTTACAGGCAAGGACATGCAGGAGCAGGTTCTTGATGACATGGACCTTGAACGCGAAAGAGGCATTACCATAAAGAGCCACGCCATCCAGATGAAATACCGGAAGGATGGTCAGGATTATATTCTTAACCTGATCGACACCCCCGGGCATGTGGATTTTTCCTATGAAGTGTCGCGTGCCATTGCTGCATGCGAGGGAGCATTGCTCGTGGTGGATGCTACACAAGGCATTCAGGCTCAGTCGATCTCGGTTCTTTATCAGGCTCTTGATCATGATCTCACCATTATTCCTGTATTAAATAAGATGGACCTTCCGGCTGCCATGCCGGATGAGGTAACCGAGCAAATCATCGACCTGGTGGGATGCAAACACGAGGATATCCTGCAGGCCAGCGGTAAAACCGGACTTGGCATCGAGGAAATCCTGGAACGTATTGTCGACAGGATTCCGGCACCGGTTGGTGACCCGGATGCTCCCCTGCAGGCGCTGATCTTTGATTCCCTTTTTAATTCCTATCGCGGGGTGTTGGCCTATTTCAAAATTATTAACGGGCAGATACATACCGGCGATCGGGTGAAGTTTTTCAACACGGGTAAAGAATATGACGCTAATGAGATTGGAGTACTGAGCTTGGGGCTCATTCCGAAAGATACGCTGAGTACCGGCGATGTGGGGTATATTATTTCTGGAATTAAGGCTTCCAAAGAGGTGAAAGTGGGTGATACCATTACCCAGGTTGACCGCCCCTGCACTGAGGCTATATCCGGATTTGAAAACGTGAAACCCATGGTTTACGCGGGATTGTACCCGATCGATACGGATGATTATGAAGATTTGAGGGATGCACTTGAAAAGCTCGTGCTGAATGATGCTTCCCTGACCTATGAGCCTGAATCTTCGGCTGCACTTGGATTTGGTTTCCGGTGTGGTTTCCTCGGTCTCCTTCACATGGAAATCGTACAGGAAAGGCTCGACCGTGAATTCGATATGAATGTCATATCCACGGTACCAAACGTGTTCTATCACGTTTATGGTAAAAAGGGCGAAAAAACCGATGTGTATAACCCATCCGGATTGCCCGATCCGACTGAAGTTGACCATATTGAGGAGCCGTATATCCAGGCACAGATCATTACAATGCCTGAGTTTATCGGCACAATCATGAAACTTTGCCTGGATAAAAGAGGTGAACTGAGATCGCAGGTTTATCTGACCCAGGATAGGGTGGAGCTTTCCTTTGAACTCCCTCTTGCCGAGATTGTTTTCGACTTCTACGACAAACTGAAATCCATTTCACGCGGATATGCCTCGTTCGACTACTTTCAAACCGGTTTCAGGCCGGGCAAACTGGTCAAACTCGATATCATGCTCAACGGCGAATCGGTGGATGCTCTGTCGACTCTGATTCATGTCGATAATGCTTACCGGTTTGGCCGGCGGATGTGCGAAAAACTACGTGAACTGATCCCGCGACAACAGTTTGATATTGCCATTCAGGCTGCGATTGGCGCAAAAATCATCGCGCGTGAAACCATCAAGGCTTTCCGTAAGGATGTGACCGCAAAATGCTATGGCGGCGATATAACGCGTAAACGCAAATTGCTGGAAAAACAGAAAAAAGGGAAGAAGAGAATGAAACAGATTGGCAACGTCGAGGTTCCGCAATCTGCTTTCCTCGCTGTTCTTAAGCTCGATTAATCCTTTGCCGTGAGGAGCTTGTAGCCTTTCCCGTGAACATTCAGAATCTGAATATCCGGTTCATCGCTCAGATGTTTCCTGATTTTCGTAATGTAAACATCCATGCTCCTGGCATTAAAGTAATTATCATCCTTCCAGATGGATTTCAATGCATAGTTCCGCTCCAATACCTGATTGGGATGCTGGCAGAGCATTTTAAGCAGGTCAGATTCCTTGGTCGTCAGATTGATGGTTTTGTCGGCACACGTCAGAATCTGTTTATTGGAGTCAAAAATGTATTTACCCAAAGTGAAAACCGGTAGTTGCTCCGTGCGGATTGTACGGCGTAAAACGGCTTCAATTCGCAGCAGGAGCTCTTCCATACTGAACGGCTTGGTCATATAATCGTCAGCACCGGCACGGAAGCCTTCGAGAATATCTGTTTTCATCGATTTGGCGGTTAGAAAAATGATCGGAATGTCCGGATTCTGGATGCGGATATCCTGGGCAAGCGAGAACCCATCCTTGATCGGGAGCATGATGTCCAGGATGCACAGGTCGTAATGATCTTTTTTGAAAGCACGGTAACCCTTTTCACCATCAGTTTCGAGGTCGGCTGTATATCCCTTGGCTTTCAGATAATCGCGCAGGAGACTTCCGAGGTTAATGTCATCCTCGACCAACAGAATTCTGGCATTGCTTGTCGTCATGATTTTGGTTTTTTAGGGATGATCATGGTAAAGGTGGTTCCTGCATTGGGTTCACTACTTACCGTGATGGTTCCGTGATGTTGCTCAATTACTTTCTTAACATAACTCAATCCGATGCCGAAACCCTTTACATCGTGAACATTACCGGTGGGAACCCGGAAAAATTTATCGAAAATCTTATTGATATACTCTTTATCGATACCGATTCCGTTATCGCTGATTCTCGCCTGAATTGACCTGGAGGTTGAAGTGGTGACAATTTTGATGATTGGATCGCTCTGGCAGTACTTCATCGCATTATCGATCAGGTTGAATACGACATTGGTCAGATGGGTTTCATCTCCGTATACGGGATCATCCCCGATGTTCAGGTCGAGTTCGATTGAGCCGTTTCGTTTTTCTACCTGAAGGGCGATTTTCTCAACTGCCTGTCTGACCAGGTTGTCGAAATGGATGGGCTGTGATTTCAGGTTCATCTTGCCATCCTCGAGAATGGATATCTGAAGAACCCGTTCAACTTGATTGCCAAGGCGTTTGCTTTCCTGATGAATCAGTGAAGAGATGTGTTCCAGGTTTTTTGCATCATTGCTGAGGCTTTTATCTGACAGCATTTGCGAAGCCAGTGAAATGGTTGAGATCGGAGTTTTCAGTTCATGGGTCATATTATTGACGAAATCATTTTTGATCTCCGAAAGTTTTTTCTGCCTGAAAATGACATAGATAGCAATCGATGAGGCGATCAGTATAATGAGGGCGAGTGCCAGCGAGGCTCCGGCCATGGTGCCCACTGACCGGAACAAGTAGTTCTCCCGCGTTGGAAAATAGACCACCAGGAAATTCGGAGAGGCTTTGATATCATGCGGAAACAACAGTGATTTGTATTTCTGAAACTTGACCATGGGATTGAAACCGGCACTGCGAAGCGTGTATCTGACATTACCGGTACGGACGGCGAATTCAAAGGGCAGCATAATGCCTTTTTCATCGAATTCGCCGCGTATCAGGCTGTCGAGCGAGTGATAGCTCAACCGCTCCTCAATACGCCCCTCGTTTTGCAAAATCTGGTCAAATACTCTTTCGAGATATACTTTCTTATTGGTCTTAAGCAGGGTGTTGGTTCGGTCAGATTCAGTTCTGACCGTGGTTTTCCGGGAGGCTTTCACTGCAGAGTCGCTCTGGTACAGTGAATTGTCGTGAACGTTGAGTGCAGTATCTCCGGAAATCAGGTCCAATTGGGTTTCAATGTTTCCTATATTTTCATCCTGATAGGCATAGTAGCTCTGGCTGATCTCAGGCGAATCATACACCTGATTGTCTTCGGTGGTGGAGATGGTTTTCGGGAGGTTAAGATTACCCAGCCCCAGACTGTCGCCGGATCGTTCCAGCTCGCCCTGGATCTGGTTGTAGGTTTCTTTCAATTCGAGCTTTGAGGTGACCTGCGTCAGGCTCTTGTTAATCAAAAGGTTGAATTGTTGTTTCTGCACCTCGAAAGCATCCTGTATCCACATTACCTGAATGAAGATGAGTGCAATGACTGCAGCAGAACTGAAGAAAGATAAAATCCAGATAAAGGTTTTCCTCATGCCATCAAAGATAGCAAAAGGATGGTAAAGGTAATTTGAATAACCCTCTGATCTGCGGGATCTTTGTTCCGATACTGGATTTAAGTTCATCCAGAAACAGCCCTGAAGGATCCTGAACGGATGCTGCCAGCAGGAAATCTACCTGATGATAATCGGTCAGCCAGGTACCCTCCTTTGATCGGTTTCCGATGATCCTGATCTCAGGCAGCTGCCCGTAGCTACTTGAAAAACAGGGATACGACTGGGCAATGGGCGATTTTTTATCGACGTACACCATATCGTCCGATCGCACCAGTATCCACGGGAAATGCTGGTTCAGGAGCCAGCAAAGGCGGTAATCACGTTCATCACTCAGGAATCCTAATCCGAAAACCGGATCTCCGGCATTAGGCTGTAGCGGAAATTTCCTGACTTTGTTCATGCTAATACATTCAGTTCCTTGAGCGTTTCGAGTGCTGCATTTTGTTCGGCCTCTTTTTTGGAGATGCCGCTGCCGCCGCCAAAAAGGGTATCCCCGATCCCGACGAATGAAATGAAGTGCGTAGGGTCATACGGTTCGATATCGGTATAGAAGGTGATCTCCTTCCTGTTTTTCTGGGCCCACTCGATGAGCTGGCTCTTAAAATTAGTTTCATTTTTCTCCATCTCGGCCAGATCGACATACTGCCGGAGTACCCTGCGGAGAATAAACTTCCTGGTTTTGCGATATCCTTTATCGAGATAGATTGCGCCGGTGAGGGCTTCAAAGGCATCGCCAAGGATATGCCGGTTTGCCTGTTCGTTCTGAATGCGGTTGTCGAGCAACAGATTGAGGCCCATTTGCTGGGTCAGTATCGAGAGATGATCGCCGTTCACAATTTTTGACCGCATTTTGGTGAGGAAACCTTCGTTTCGGTCGGGATAATTGCGGTACAGGAATTCGGCTATGACCACTCCCAGAACGGCATCGCCCAGATATTCAAGGCGTTCGTAATTAAGTGGATTTCCTTTTGAGTCGGAAAGGGAGGCGGATTTGTGTATAAAAGCAAGCTCATACAGTCCGATATTTCCCGGAATGAATCCGAGAATGCGGATCAGGCGAAAAAAGAGGATCTTTTTTGGAGAGCCCTTCACGGGTCAGGCATCCATTTTTTTCAAAATCACAGAGGCGTTGTGTCCGCCAAAGCCAAAGGTGTTGCTCAGAGCATATCTGACTTCACGATCTTTTGCTTTGTTAAAGGTAAAATCCAGGTTGTTGTCAATTTCCGGATCATCGGTAAAGTGATTGATCGTCGGAGGGATTCTGTTATCCTGGATGGCAAAAATACAGGCAATGGCCTCAACGGCGCCTGCGGCACCCAGCAGATGGCCATGCATGGATTTTGTTGAGCTGATGCTCAGCTTGTAAGCATGATCGCCGAATACCGAGACTATAGCTGCCGGTTCGGTAACATCGCCAAGCCCGGTTGATGTGCCATGCACGTTGATATAGTCGATTGCATCCGGCTGCAGGTTGGCATCCTTCAGGGCATTGGCCATTACGAGGGCAGCGCCGAGGCCTTCAGGGTGGGGTGCCGTCAGATGATGGGCATCGGCCGACAGGCCTCCGCCGACAACTTCGCAATATATTCGGGCTCCCCGTTTGACTGCGTGCTCATACTCTTCGAGAATCAGCGCGCCGCCGCCCTCTGCCATGACAAATCCGTCGCGGTCGAGGTCAAATGGCCTCGAAGCCGTTGCCGGATCATCATTTCGGGTGGATAAAGCGTGCAAGGCATTAAAACCGCCTAATCCAGCAGTGGTAATCGGTGCTTCAGAACCGCCGGCCACCATGAGGTCGGCACGCCCCAGGCGAATATGGTCGAATGCATTCACCAAAGAGATGGTGGAAGATGCACAGGCAGCAACCGTGCAGTAATTCGGGCCACGAAGGCCGTATTTGATCGAAACCTGCCCCGAGGCGATATCGGAAATCATCTTCGGAACAAAGAATGGGTTAAATCTTGGAGTGCCGTCGCCCTTGGCAAAGGCAGCTATCTCATCTTCAAAAGTACCCATGCCACCTACTCCGGATGACATGATCACTCCAAACCTGTTCTTGTCAATGATGTCAAGGTTGAGGCCGGAGTCGAGAATAGCTTCATCTGCACTGATAATGGCGTACTGGCAATAAGGGTCCATCTTTCGGGCTTCTTTTCGGTCAAAGTAATTGCCGGCATCATATTCTTTCAGCTCGCAGGCAAATCTTGTCTTGAAAAGGGAAGTATCAAAACGGGTAATCGGAACGGCACCGCTGACGCCTTTGAACAACGATTCATGGAACTCACTGACTGAGTTACCTATCGGTGTCAAAGCACCGATACCTGTTACAACTACCCGTTTTAATGCCATATTCCTTACCCAAATTATGGTTAAGTTACCCTTTTGTATTTGCTTCTACATAACTAACCGCATCACCAACAGTTACGATGGTTTCAGCCTGATCATCCGGAATAGCAAGGTTAAATTCCTTTTCAAATTCCATGATCAGTTCTACCGTATCCAGTGAGTCAGCTCCTAGATCATTCGTGAAGCTGGATTCTAGAGTTACTTCGGATTCGTCAACGCCCAGCTTATCTACGATAATCGCTTTAACTCTGGATTCAATGTCTGACATAGCTTTAAAGTTTTAATTAATAATAAATTAAGCAGAAATCCTGATAATTTTTGCCTTGCAAATAAAGCACTTCTCTACCTCATTATCAAAAAAAATGACTTTTTTTATTTTGAACGGGGTAAATCCTGCCGAAATATCCAATTTTACAATTCCCTGAAAGTGATCCGGAATATGGGGTGGATAAATTTTATAATAAGCAATAGATGAGTAATATAGCAATTTTTGCATCCGGTTCAGGTACCAATGCTGAGGCAATCATCCGCTACTTTTCAGGTGACCCTGAGCACTCGGTAAAGATGGTCCTTGCGAATAAGCCTGATGCTTATGTGATTGAACGGGCCAAAAACCTTTCGGTTCCAACAGTCGTATTTAACCGCAATACCTTTTATCAAACCCGCGAAATTCTTGATATTCTCACTGGTGCGGGTATTGACGTGATTGTTCTGGCCGGGTTTTTATGGCTGATTCCGGATTACCTGTTGATAACTTTTCCCAGACGGATCATCAACATTCACCCGGCCTTGCTCCCCGATTTCGGCGGCAAGGGAATGTACGGAATGAAGGTACATGAGTCGGTGATCCGTGAAGGACGTAAGAAATCAGGAATTACCATTCACCTGATCGATGAACAATATGACCGGGGGGAGATTCTGTTTCAGGCAGAATGCCCTGTATTACACGGGGATACGCCAGATGACCTGGCTGGCAGGATACATCAGCTCGAACACCGGTATTTCCCGGTTGCCATTAAGTCTTATTTGCAGAAGCTGAGCCCTCTTTCTTGTAACGGTCAAACTCGCCCCGGTAAACCTTGACGATTGAGTCAAAGGCATGCCGCAGTTTCGGATCTACCGGTTCAACAGGCGGCGATTCCACTTTCAGAGGATCTACCGGCTTGCCGTTTTGCCAGATCCTGAAATCCAGATGCGGACCCGTTGAAAGCCCGGTTGAGCCCACGTAGGCAACCACATCTCCTTGTCTGACAGCTGCACCGACACTAATCCCCTTGGCATATCCCGAGAGATGCATGTAACCGGTGGTGAATGTATTGTTCAGCTTTATTTTCAGCGTGTTGCCACCTCCACCGTTATGCCCTTTTTCAATCACTTTACCATCACCGATGCTGACCACGGGTGTACCGCTTGGCGCTGCATAATCGACACCGTAATGCGGACGACGGATTCTCAAAATCGGATGCATGCGGCTGTTGGTGAATTTTGAGGTTATATGAACTGAACTTAGCGGTGCTTTCAGGAAGGCACGACGAAGGCTTTCGCCCTTTTCATTAAAGTAGCTGATGACCCCATTCTGCTCAAACTGATATGCCTCAAACCATTTTTTCCCGTATAAACATTTACCTGCATAGATATCCCCTATGCCAATGGATTCATCATTTATCGTCAGATTCTCATAAATGACCTCAAAACGGTCACCTCTGTTTAATGAATACAAATCGATCATCCACTGAAAGACTTTCTCAATCTCGGTAATCATTGAAAAAGGAAGCCCTTCATCAGCCAATGCATCCCACAAGGTGGTTTTTATGGCTACTTCGGTATAACATATTTGGGTCTTGATCTCCTTCCGCTTCAGGTTTACCTGTAGCGAATCTTTGAAATTGTATACCACATACTCCGATACGCTCTTCTCATAAATCATATACTGGAGCTGGTGCAAGGAATCATGCGAATAGTAAAAATTCAGTTGGTTACCGGCTTTCATTCTGCGCAAATCAAAAACCCGGTTGAATTCTTTGGCCAGCCGGTCAATGGTGCCCATACTGACTCCCCGGTCTGACAGGATTTCAGACGGGAACTGATTGGCCCTCACATAAATCGTTTCAATGCTGAATGAATCCACCGGCATGTCGAACTCATCATTGGTTACCGGTTGAACAATCACCTGTGCAGGCGCCGGCTCACCGTTGATGATCAAATCCCAGTTGAGGTGACCGGCAACCCAGCCGATGGCAATCAGCCCGACTGAGGTTAATACGGTGATGATATAGTGTCTTCTTTTGTAGCCTAATTTTTTCTGTGCAACGTCAAAGGTCTTTCTTATAGAGCGAATTATGCTTTTTAAAGTCATGAATGTCAGTGTTTTAGAAAACAATATTGATAATTCGTTTCGGAACTACTACGATCTTTTTGGGTTTAGCGCCCTGAAGTTGTTTCAAAGTAAGTTCGTGATTTGTAATCGCATCTTCGACCCCTTTGACATCCAGATCAGCCGGAAGTTCAATTTTAAAACGCATTTTCCCATTGAAGGATACCGGATATTCGATGGTATCCTCTACCAGGAAGGCATTATTCAGGACTGGCCAGCTTGCCTTTGAGATGCTCTCAGAATGACCGAATTTGCTCCATAATTCTTCGGCGAAGTGCGGGGCAAACGGAGCCATCAGGATCAGCAGGGGTTCCAGAACAGCTCTTTTATGACAATTCAGTTCGATCAACTCGTTTACACAAATCATAAAGGAACTCACGGCCGTGTTGAATGAAAACCGCTCGATATCGTCACCGGTTCGTTTAATGGTGCGGTGTAATACTTTCAGTTCCGCTGCAGAGGGCTTTTCGTCTTCGATGATCCAGCCTTTCGGTTCCTGATAATAGAGCCTCCAGAGCTTGCGGAAGAATTTATGCACTCCGTCGATACCGTTGGTGTCCCAGGGTTTCGACTGCTCAACCGGTCCGAGGAACATTTCGTACAGCCTCAGCGTATCGGCACCGTATTTTTCTATGATGATATCCGGATTAACCACGTTGTACATCGACTTTGACATCTTTTCAACGGCCCATCCGCAAATATATTTCCCGTTTTCGAGGATAAATTCAGCGTTGTTGTATTCCGGGTTCCAGTTCCGGAACGCCTCGGTATCCAGAACATCGTTCCTTACCATGTTGACATCCACATGGATAGCCGTGGTGTCGTAATCGTCTTTTAGTCCCAGTGATACAAACTGGTTGGTTCCTTTAACCCGGTAAGCAAAATTCGACCGGCCCTGGATCATTCCCTGGTTGATCAGTTTGCGGAAAGGTTCATCCTTGCATACAGATCCCGTGTCGAACAGGAATTTGTTCCAGAAACGCGAATAGATCAGGTGGCCTGTAGCGTGTTCAGTTCCTCCGATATACAAATCAACATCCTGCCAATATCCGTTGGCTTCTTTTGAAACCAGGGCCTGGTCATTTTTTGG
>Ga0209373_10001468_pt1 | contig 27385 bp, 24 predicted proteins | sample Higcelweek5metaG_FD_187173 | JGI IMG/M metagenome (GOLD analysis project Ga0209373, IMG submission 187173) | Freshwater pond sediment microbial communities from the University of Edinburgh, under environmental carbon perturbations - High... | ecosystem: Environmental > Aquatic > Freshwater >... | reverse complement strand
CTAACATTGCCACAAGGGCAATATGAATTTCTGGTCACCGACCAGGGAGGCGATGGGCTGGAATTTTGGGCCAATCCAATGGCCGGGATGGGTTACGTGAAGCTCGTGAGCGTAGATGGGAAGCTGATCAAAGCTTTCGGCAGTGATTTCGGAAACGAGATCCGCCAGAGTTTTACCGTCGACAGCCGTAAAACATTGACTGCATATCAGGAGGCTCAGGTTTTGGTGTATCCCCACCGTCCGAAGCAAAACACCACCCTGATGCTCTTCTTTAACGAGCCGCAGACGGTTAATGCCCGTTTAACCACCGCCGATGGCAAGTTGCTTCAGGAAATGACCTATTATGAGGTGCGTGAAAGCAACTTTCTGATTGATCTGTCGAACTACAAGGATGGCACTTACAAGTTGGAACTGAAATACGGGGATAAAACCGAGTCGATCAGATTAAAGAAAGCGGGTTTTGGACGGAAGTGACAGTCCCCGCTTTCGCGGGGATGACAGAAAAAGCGCTTTCGTCGGGATGACAGCCTCTGCTTTCGCAGGGGTGACAGAGAAAGCGCTTTCGCGGGGGCGCCAATTACTAACCCACCTATACCGATTGCTCATTCCCATCCGGTTACTAAACTGACCTGATATACTTTTAACCTGCCAAATAAAAGGCGGATAAAATGAAGAAGTTATTGGGTATCGGGTTTCAGGTATCGGGTATCGGGTTTTGCGTCTCGTGTTTCGCGTCTCGTGTTTCGCGTTTCGTGTTTCGCGTCTCGGTTCTTGCGGGTATGCTGATGTTCTGCGGATTCGGCTCAGGTATCGCTCAACAGTTGAAATACAAATTCAGGAAGGGACAGGTGATACAGTATTTATATAAAGCAGAGTCGATCAATGAGGATAAACGTAAAACCGAACAGTATATCTATGAATTTAAAGTAGATAGCGTTTCTGCTAATGGTGCCTGGTTGACCATGACTCCCCGACAGAATGAGATCAGTACCATCACAGGCTCAACTGCCCAATCGCTCAAGTATTACTACACTTCTGTTTTGGATGCAAATAAAGATATTGCCAGGTCGGTCTGGAATCTGGATATGAACAGAGAGATCAGATTTTTGATCAGTGAAGATGGTGAACTCAGCCAGCTCAACGGGTTTTATGGCTTTGCAAATGAAGTCGCAGAAAGTGCCCGGGATAATAAATCCATTGCAGCAAAAGCTAACATTAATTACAACTGGCTGAATTTCAGGTATTCTGAAGAATACTACCGCATCCTGATCGGGCAATTTTTCCCTGCCAATCGATATGTGATCTTAGTGGATCAAAAAAAGATAGTTGACGGACACCCCGCTCGGTACCGGATACTAAAAGGACCCAAGGAGATTAGACTGGACTATGCAGAACAATCGCTTATATTCCATCACTACTGGGATAAACACGCCGATTCAATCACAGGAAAAATCCAGTTTGCCAAGCCAATAATTTTTCTCCATGACAAAATTAAGTGGGAAGACACTTTAATGCCAGGTATTTCTCAAATAAATATGGGAAAGGGAGTGGCACACTGGAACCGGGAGAAGGCGATTTTCGATACCATATCCTTTCAAAGCGTTAACATTCCGCAGCTTTTAAACACCTGGGTTCTTGGGTTCCTCACTGTAAATAAAAAATATCGGAAAGAAAATGTGGAATTTTCACAAACCCATATTGAACTTCTCAAGGAGTCGGACCAAAACTTGACGGTACTGAATTTCAAGACCCGCAACAGTGAACCGATGCAAATGAATTTGATCATGTCTGGAAATTTGTTCGATCGAATAGCCAGAGGCTGGACCTTTCCTTTTCCGGTAACTGAAACTGCCATTTCGGGAACTTCAGTTATCTTGGAACAAGATGGATTTTTTGAAATTTATTTTCAACGGATTCATGAACGGCCATATCACTCCATTTTAAATCCCAATAAAGTCTGGTTCTATGCCCAGCCCGGAGATACTATGACTATTGACTTGAATTTGAATCTGAATCTACCAGTCGATGTTAAGTTTTTGGGTAGCCATACTCGGGAAAACCAATATCTGCAAAAGTTTTTCCAATTCACCAATGGACAAAATGGAATTCCAGATGACTCTGTTTTACAGCGTATCCGCAATGACAGGAAGTTTTTCAGCGCCAACCATTCAGGCCTTGACCCAAAATTTATCGAACGGCTGGATTTTGAATTGAAATACCTGGAAAAGGAATATGAATTGCGTAACCTGATAGAGAATTCTCACAACCAAACCCATTCTCATTTTAAGGATACTCTTCAATATTACCGGCAATTTCTTGGACAACTTAAGTATCCGGAATCATCAGCATACCAGGAGTATGTTTTTGCCTATTTAGATGCTTGTCAATGGAATACGGGAATTATCGACAGAGATAACCCTGAATATTTATATAAATCGGCCGAGGTTTTTCTTCAAGGCTGGGATCGTTACTGGTGCCTGGCTACATTGGTCAAAGATGAATTGAAATCTTTGGAAGGATTGGGTGAAGAGGGGCACTATTCGTTATTTATGAATGAATACGGTGAGTCTCCATTTGGATTTGAACTCAAGGATATTTATAAATCCAAAAGGATAATTGATGATCCCAATCTGTTAACCAAGCTGGGGATTACCGGATTTTCAGGATATCCGATAGTTGTGTCATTCGACTATGAAAAAACCAAAGACTTTTACCAAGAATTAATCGACCATCTGAAACAGCAGGCCCCATCTGAATTCAGGATTGTACAATTCATTCCTCAAGAGGATTATCAGAAAGGACTTGATGCACTTTCGGTTTATACGGGCCCATCCGGAAAACGCATTGCGGGTACGGGTTCAGAAATTCACCCCCGGATATTAGGTCACAACCTTGATATTATCAGGGAAAAATTCAACTCCGGCCTTCTGTTATTCGACCGGGATGGCAGGTTCGTTACCTATCTACCCTACGACTCCTATGACGTGATCATGATCGAAAACATTCTTTCGTGGCCCCAGCTCATCCCCACCCTTACCCCTACAAAAACCGTCAATCTCAATATTTTCTGGTATTCTCTCGGGGGAGTTATCGGTTTGGCGCTGATACTCTTACTGGTAATCCGTATCCGGTTGAAACGGAAGGAAAAGCAGTTGGTTCTGAAACGAAAAATGACTCAGCTCGAAGTGGATGCCGTACGTTCGAGAATGAATCCGCATTTTCTGTTTAACGCACTGAGCTCGATCCAAAATCTGGTTAATAAAAACCAGATCGAGCAGGCCAACCTATTCCTGTCGAAGTTCGGCGATTTGGTCAGGACGATTCTGAGTCAGTCGTCGAAGCCGGCAATCGGGCTTAACGAAGAGATCGACATGATACGCAACTATCTGCAATTGGAGCAGTTACGATTTTCATTTACATTTAATATCCAGACAGATCCAACATTGGACCTGTTTGCCATTGAGGTACCACCGCTGCTGATCCAGCCTCACGTAGAGAATGCGGTGATGCACGGAATATCCGGATCAGACAGCGATGGCCGGATAGAGATCAGCTTTACCAACGAAGGCAATCATCTGATCTGCAAGGTACAGGACAATGGTCCGGGCTACCATCCGGAGACTAAAACCGGCAACGGGGGACTCGGGCAGGGATGGAAGCTCACCCGGCAGCGAATCCAGCTGATGAAAGAACAGTATGGTGATGACGTGTCGGTGGAAATTCAGAACAACGAGGATTCTTCAGGGGCAACCGTTATCTTTATCCTGCCTATTCAAAACACCAGCCTGTGAAAATCCGCACCCTGATTGTCGATGATGAAACCGCCAACCGTGAAAACCTTGCCGGTTTACTCCACCGCTACTGTCCGCAGGTTCAGCTCATCGGAGAAGCATCCACCAACGATGAAGCTCTTAACCAGATCAATACGTTGAACCCGGATCTGGTATTTCTCGATGTGAGAATGCCCGGCGGCGATATCTTTTCGATGCTTGAAAAGTTGGAGAATATTCGCTTCGGGATCATTTTTGTTACGGCATTTGACGAGTATGCTTTTCGTGCTTTTCAGTTTAATGCGCTCGATTACTTATTGAAACCGGTCGATATTTACAAGCTGATTGACAGTGTTGACCGTGCAGTTGATGCCATCAATCTCAAAGAAGAAAATTTGAGACTTAAAAACCTGGTCGACAATCAGAAGCTGCATGATCAGGATAAGCGTATTGCTCTGCCCCAGGATGACAAAATCGATTTTATCCCGATACGCCAGATCATTCGTTGTCAGGCCGAATCGAACTATACCCGTTTCATTCTCGAAAATCACAGAGAGATTCTCGTTTCCCGCACCCTCAAAGATTTTGAATCAGCCCTTGAATCCTGCAGCTTTATCCGCACTCATCAGTCGCACCTGGTGAACATCAATCACATTCAAACGCTGGTCAAACGTGACGGGGGCTACCTGAAAATGAGCGACGGATCGTCGGTGCCAATATCCAGGTCAAGGAAAGAGGAGCTGGGGAGAAAGATCGTGTGACAGTCCCCCGCCATTACTTATATGCACTGCTGGATGGGGTTATTTCTCTCTTGTCCTGTTTTTCAAATCCATTTGTTCATGGAGAATTCTTATGATTTCTATCACATCATCTTCAATCTTCCGATAAAAGATAATGTGTCGGCCCACTTTAAATCCAAATAAATTTTCGATTACTCCTGAATAACTTTTCCCTAAATCAGGGTTATTGGCAACTTCGTTAAAATTATCAATAAGCATTTGATAATACTTGTCTGCTTGGTTTTCAGACCATTTGTGAATTGTATAATTCCAAATCTGAGCTAAATCATCAACTGCTTTATTTGATAATTTAAACTTTGCCATTCAAGTTCTTATTTGTTTTTAGTTTTTCTAAATGAGACTTTGGATCGAAATCATTGGCAATTCCACTGTCAATCCCTTCCCGAACGGCATCTCTTAAGGCTATAACCTTGTTTTCCTCCTCTTCCAACAGTCTTAATCCGGCCCTGACTACTTCACTTGCATTTTTGAATCGTCCCTCTGATATTCTATTTTGTATAAAACTGTCAAAATAGCTTCCTAATGATATTGAAGTATTTCTATTCATGACTCATCAATTATTTCTTAAAGTTACCAAATTTTGGTATGTTTTTCAAACGGAACGATATTTTTTTATGATCCCACATATCGGGGAAAATTCAGATCCGGGTGGTAATCCGCTGAACAAATTTGCTCTGGCTGAAAAATTCTTTGGCAATCACCCGGAGAACCGTATAGGCCGGAATGGCGATCAGCATACCAAGAACACCACCGATCGTGGCAGCCAGCAGGATGACTATGAAAATTTCGAGCGGATGGGCCTTAACCGATCGGGAGAATATCTGGGGTTGAAAAACCACGTTATCAATAACCTTGGTGGTTTCCATCACAATGAGGATGTAAATGATGTGCGGCAGCAACTCCGTGGCAACATTCATCGGCATACTCACGGCAGTGCCGATGGCAACTGCCATCAGGCTACCAATGAAAGGCCCGACATAAGGAATTACGTTCAAAATTGCAGCAATCAGGGCAATGGTCACGGCATGACTGATTTCGAGCCCGATGATTTTTAATCCGATCGCTATCAGGAGCATCACACAGGTTGATTGCAGCAGAACCCCGATAAAGTATCTTTTCAGTAATGCACTGATCGAGGTAATCGCATTGCGGACATGAGGCTCTTTATCCTCCGGAAAAAACATCACTACCCCATCCTCAAACAATTTGGTTTCCTTCATGAAATAGTAGGTAATGAAAGAAACCGAAAGCACGGTCAGGAAAATGTTCCCGATCAAACCGGCAAAATCCGACAATATTTCGTTGATCCTGACAAATCCCAGTGATGAGCGAAACCAGTTGGTAGCCCATGCAGTGAGCGAGAAGCCCTCCTCAGCCAATCCGTATTCATTCAGGAATTTTTCAATCTTGCTGATCGGCTTGGCGAGGTCGGTCAGAATACTGCTGATATCGATATTTGAAAAATATCGGAATTCATTGGCCAGCAATGGTATAAAAGTGTAGAAAAAGAACAAAACGAGACACCAGAACAGAATAAGAACGGTAAATGAGCAAACCGCCCTGGGCAGGTGCCATCTTTTGATGTGAATTTTTTCGAGCAGGGTAACCAGAGGTTCACCCATCATGGATACCACGAATGAAATCAGAATAAAAATTACCGTGCTGGAAAAGAACCAGATGGCAAGCGCGGCAATCAGAAGAGTAACTCCCAGTATGATTAACCGCTGGTTATTTGTGATATTCGGTCGGGGTGCCATAGTGTAAAAATAGAATATTTCTGTTTATCAACCACGCACCAACGGATAGATCACGAATTCGGCAATCAGGTAGGCAACCAGCAATATCGCTGACCAGGAAAAGTGCTTTTTCACATCCATGTACATATTGCCGGGGATGCCCATCACCACTCGCGTATAGGTCATCAGGAAAGCACGCTCAAAATAGTAAGCGATAACCGTAGCCAGTGCGACTCCCCGTATTCCCCAGACTTCGACCAGCAGCAGACTGAGTCCGACATTGAGGATCAATTCCAGCAGTGAAGCCAAAGTCAGGATACGGGTCTTTTTGAGTGCGATAAGTATCGTTTGCGGAAACAATAACCTGCTGGTTATCAATAACAAAAACAGGTTAAACACACCAGCGCTTTCCAGAAAGTTCCGGGTATAAAAAAGAGGAAATAGAAAATAAGCCGAAAGTACCAGGACAATGGTCAGCGGAAACATCCACGAAGCCATCCGACTGCTGCTTTCACGAAGCCGCTGCATTCCGTATTCCTTTCCTTCACGGACAATAACCGGTACAATGGCATTGCTCAGTGCATAAGCCAGGAGAGCCACCAGTGGCAGTTCCCGTGCCCCGTACTGAAAAATGGCGAACATGGCAGGATCAAATTTCGCCGAAACGATGAAACCGTTCACATATTGGGCCGATCCGCTCAACAAAACACTCAGCAGGATCGGAAGACCCAGGTTTAAATATTGCTTCCAGAATGGGAAGGATACTTGAAAATCCCCGTTTTTAATCAGGATCGCCAGCAGCCAGATCGTGCGGAAACCACCGGCTGCAATCATTCCCCAAATGGCGCCCTTGATACCCAACCCGGCAACAACCGGAATGCCGACCAGCAAAATTTGCAGGGTGAAGGCGATAATACCGTATCTGACCAGCTTTTTTGTCTGGCCGGTGATCATGTACCAATACTCAACCAGATTTGCCGGGGCAAAAAGGATGAGATAAAGCACTACCAGCCAGATGATTTCACGCGGCAGCGACTTCCCCAGCAGATTTTCCAGCACTGGGTTTGCAAGCAGGAGGGTTGCGCCGGCAGCCATGGAGAAAAGCAGGAGGATGAGGAAGGAGTTGAAGAAATCACGTGACGCGTGACGCGTAAAGCGTGATGAGTTTCGTGTTACGTGTAACGCGTTTCGTGTTACGCGTGACGCGTCACGATCTTCGTTGTCAGCCGCCAGTGGCAATAACGCCTGTATCAGTCCGGTTACCCAGAAATAGCTGACTACGGCTGCAAAAAAAAGGAAAGCTTCATAGAGTCCGATCTGGTCACGGGAAAGCCCTGCCCTCGGGAGAATGATGCTGATCAGGAAAACCGAACCGTACCGGAAGAGCTGGAAAAACTGCATTCCGGAAAGTGTGTCATTTGGCAGTATTTTGCGCCAAAGGTTGGGCAAGTCATTCAATATTTAAAGGATCCTTAATCTTCTGTTTCATCAGAGCCAGATCCAGCACATCCTGGATGGTTCTAACATAACGGAAAGTTAATCCTTTTAAGTATTTAGCCTTAATTTGTTCGATATCATTTCTGTTTTCTTCGGGCAGCAGAATTTCCTTGATGGATGCCCGTTTGGCTGCCAGGATTTTTTCCTTGACTCCTCCAACCGGAATGATTCTGCCCCGCAGAGTGATCTCACCGGTCATGGCAAGATTGGGTTTCACCTTACGTTGGGTGAAAGCCGATGCCAGTGAGGTAACCATGGTAACACCTGCGGATGGACCATCTTTGGGGATGGCACCCTCAGGAACGTGAATATGTACATTCCAGTGGTCGAACACACCATCGGGCAGTTCCAGTTTGCTGGCATGTGCTTTCAGATATTCGAGCGCCAGTACGGCAGATTCCTTCATCACATCACCCAGATTGCCTGTCAGGGTAAGGTTTCCCTTGCCTTTACTCAAGCTGGTTTCAACATAGAGGATTTGTCCGCCGGTTTCCGTCCACGCCAGGCCGGTCACCACCCCTGCAAATTCATTGCCCTGATATTCATCTTTCAGCACTTCGGGGTATCCGAGATACTCTTTCATGGAATCCAGCGGAACCAGTTCAGGTACCTCTTCGCCCATGGCCACTTTCTTGGCCAGTTGGCGGACGACTTTGGCAATTTTTTTATCGAGCGTTCTCACTCCGGATTCACGGGTATGGCTCTCGATGATATATTCAAGTGTCTCTTTCGGGAATTTAAACCGGTCGGCTGCCAATCCATGATCAATCAATTGCTTGGTAACCAGATGTTTTGTGGCAATTTCCACTTTCTCTTCAACCACATAACCGGATATTTCGATCATCTCCATCCTGTCGCGCAGGGCGGCGCTGATATTTCCCGGATTATTGGCAGTTGCGATGAACAGGACCTTTGAGAGGTCATATTCCATCTCGAGGAAGTTATCATAGAAAGAGCTGTTCTGTTCCGGATCGAGCAGTTCAAGCAGGGCGGATGCCGGGTCGCCCCGGAAATCGTTGCCTACCTTATCGATCTCATCCAGTACGAATACCGGGTTGGAGGTGCCGGCCCTCCTGATATAATGTATAATGCGGCCCGGCATGGCGCCGATATAGGTTTTCCGGTGACCGCGGATTTCAGATTCGTCTTTGAGTCCACCCAATGACATGCGCACATATTTTCTCTTCAGTGCGCGGGCCACAGATTTGCCGAGAGAGGTTTTACCCACTCCGGGAGGTCCGTACAGACAGAGAATCGGGGCCTTCATGTCGCCCTTGAGTTTCAGAATAGCCAGATGTTCCAGGATACGCTCCTTCACCTGATCGAGACCGGAATGATCCTGGTTGAGAATACGTTTTGCCCGGCGCAGGTCGAAATTGTCTGCTGACACTTCGTTCCACGGCAGGTCGAGCATAACTTCCAGATAATTGAGCTGTACCGAATATTCGGCTGATGCCGGATTGATTCGCTCCAGTTTTTCGATTTCGCGGGCAAAGGCTTTTGCCACATCTTCAGGCCAGTTTTTGGTCTCGGATCGCAGGCGAATCTCCTCGACTTCCTGCTCAAACGGACTTCCGCCGAGCTCATCCTGAATGGTTTTCATCTGCTGATTAAGCAGATATTCACGCTGTTGCTGATCGATTTCCAGTTTAACTTTACTCTGGATATCTTTTTTCAGTTTCTGTTTCTGGAATTCCAGTGAAAGATGTTCCAACAGCCTGACAGCCCGGTCACGGATATTATCCGTTTCGAGCAGTTCCTGTTTCTCGGTCATTCCCAGATCGGAATTCGAGCACAGGTAATTCACCAGAAAACCGGCGCCTTCAATGTTCTTGATGGCAAAACTGGCTTCCTGAGGAACGTTTGATGAATATTGTACAATCTTGAGTGCCAGATCTTTGATCGTTCCGATGATGGCTTCAAACTCCTGAGGATCTTCGCTGGGTTTGATATCCGACAACGGGGTTACCCTTCCTTTCAGATAAGGTTCCTTGGTAGTGATCTCATCGAGATGAAAGCGGCGTTTACCGTGAATGATCACCGATGTGGTATCATCCGGCATGTTCAGGATCTTGACGATCGAGGCCATGGTACCGACCCTGTTCAGGTCGCCCACTTCGGGGTCCTCAATAGTTGTATCCCGCTGAGCAACCACTCCGATGGAGGTGCTGTTTTTATAAGCCTCCTTAACGAGCTTGATGGATTTGTCCCGGCCAACCGTGATTGGAATGACCACTCCGGGGAAGAGCACGGTATTGCGCAAAGCCAATATCGGCAACGTTTCCGGTATATCAACAACGCTCAGTTCTTCCTCATTGCCATCCGACAAGAGGGGGACAAAGTCGTTGTCATCATCTCCGAAATCAAAAAATAAGTTATTTCCCAATTTGATTCCCACTGATTAAGCAAAAAAAAGCCCCTTGCCGGGGCTTTGGGTTTATTTCGGCAGATCTACTTCTGCGCCTTTTTTTCCAATTGCTTGGCATAGCGGCGGTTGAATTTATCAACACGGCCAGCGGTATCAAGCAGCTTAACCTTACCGGTGAAGAAGGGATGCGAGGTATTCGAAATCTCTATCTTGACCAGAGGATACTCAACACCGTCAATAGTGATCTTTTCACGGGTTGCAACAGTTGAACGCGTAAAGAATGTATAATCGTTTGAGAGGTCTTTAAAGACCACCATTCTGTAATTCTTTGGATGAATTTCGTTTTTCATTTCATCATTACTTTAAGGAGCGCAAAGATATGAACTTTTTATTGTTAATCAAACATCGATTCCATTTTCTTCATCTTTTTTGATGACATTTTTGCGCAGCTGGCTGTTGCCTCCCAGGTTGGTAAATCGGGTGAAAGGTATGGAAGGATCAATCATATAGCGATACGTAATGTGTTTTTTGGCTGGTACGGCGCCGATCTGTTCATATACTTTCCGCATTCTCGGGTTATAATCCCCCACCCAGGAGAGTTCGATTTCGGTATACCAGGGCTTGTTTTTGGTGGCCATGGCAAACTGAAGAAACAGGGCCGCAATAACGCCTGAATTCTGGTACTCCGGCACCACCCCACCCAATAGCACCCGGTTGCGGGTGATGGTTTTGTTGTGTTTCATCCACAGAAAGCGCAGCCCTTTCCAAAGGTTCAGCCTTCCCTTGAAATGAGCCAGTATCTGGTTCACATCGGAAAATGCCACTACAATGCCGATCGGTTTCTCATTATGATAGGCAAACCAAACGAACTCATCAACCAGAATGGGTTTGGCATTTCTGAAGATTCCGGCAATATCTTCCTCAGTGAAAGGCGTGTAATCTTCCATATAATCCGCCCAGGTATTATTCACGATCTCAACCAGGTCGCGGATATATTTCTGAGAATCTTTCTTGTCGAAGTGACGGAAAGAATACCCCGGCCTGGTAGCCAGATGTCCGGCAAAAGTCAGCATCCGCTCAGGAAACGATCGGGATAGATCAACATGGTAGGAGAACTGTTGAAAATAATCCAGAAAACCGTAATCTTCAAACAGCTTCTGGTAATAGGGCTTATTATAGGGCATTCCATAACCCTGTTTCATGAAGCCTTCGACCAGGACGCCCCAGTAAGAGAAGTTCTCGCCAAAGTTCACGCTGCCGTCCATGGCAACGGCACCTTTTTCCTTTAGCCACTCCCTGGCAGCATCAAAAAGCATCCCGGCTGCTGCGGTATCTTCAATACATTCGAAAAAGCCCATGCCCCCGGCGGGGATGTTTGACTTTTTCATCTTTTCAAAATTGATAAAGGCTGATGTTCGACCGATCAGGCAACCTGAATCATCCTGAAGCACCCACCTGATTGCTTCGCCATGCGAGAAGAGCTGGTTTTTCGATGGATCGAATACACCCTCGATCTCCATATCCAGTGGTGCAATCCAATTGGGATCATCTTTGTACAGTATCCGGCTGACATCATGGAAAGCACGGAAGTTTGCACCCGAAATCTCAATCAGTCTCATACAGGCATCGGTTTAAGGGGTTAATCGCGGCTGCTAATCATAGCTAAAAGTCGCAATATTTCCAGATAAAGCCAAACCAAAGTGAGCATAAGGGCAAAAGAGGAGTACCATTCCATGAATTTCGGCAATCCCTCCTGGGCTCCGCGGTCGATGAGATCAAAATCGAGTACCAGGTTGAGTGCCGCTACGCCGCAGATTACCACACCGATAACGATTCCCAGTGTTCCGCCGCTGTGCATCATCGGAAAATGAATCCCGAACAGGTTCAGGATAAACCCAACGAAATACATCAGGGCGATACCACCGGTTGCAGCAAAAACGCCCAGGCGAAATTTATCTGTTACGCGGATAATGCCTGTACGGTAAAGGAAAAGCATGGATATCAGGGTAAGAAAAGTCAGACTGGCAGCCTGCATGACGATGCCCGGCAATTTGTATTCAAAAAAGGAAGAAATCGCGCCCAGAAAAAGCCCTTCGAGAACCGCATACACCGGTGCGGCCCAGGGAGATGAAACCGGGCGGAACATGATAACCAGCGACATGATAAAGCCGCCGATACCGCCAAGCATCATATAAGTAGTTAAGGATGTTGGTATTACTTCAGGATTCGGGTTCTGGAAAAATATCCTCCAGGTATAGGAAGCACCCAGTATAACCAGTAAAACCATCAGGAATGACTTGCTGGCTGTGCCCTTGAGTGTCATCACCGAATCATCGGCAACATCGGTGAAAGTTCTTTCGAAAAACTTCTTGCTAAATGCGGGATTTGATGTACGTGCAATCATTTGACTAAAAATTTGAAGCAAAATTAGCATTATCGGGTTAAATTTTCGGGAAAACATTTACATTTGTCGGCTCAAACGGTGGGAGTAGTTCAGTTGGTTAGAGCGTCGGATTGTGGTTCCGAAGGTCGGGGGTTCGAGTCCCCTCTTCCACCCCAGACAAATCCCTGTCGATATGGCAGGGTTTTTTTTTGACATTATGAAGAGGGTTTGGATATATTCGGGGATCACAACAGCCATGATTTTCTGGGCGTTGTCGTTCATCGGATACAAGGTTGCCTACAAATACTTTGAACCGATGGCCCTGATATTTTTCAGGATGGTGATCTCCGCCCTGTTTCTGACCCTGGTGATCAAACTCACCCATTCCACGGAGAAAGTCGACCGGAAAGATTACCCACGATTTCTACTCATGGCATTTTTTGAGCCTTTGCTCTATTTTCTCGGTGAGAGTTACGGCATGCAGCTCGTTACCCCGACCACCGGGGCCATTATTGTATCCCTGATCCCGTTGCTTACCCCTGTTGCCACCTGGCTGATTTATGGAGACAAGATCAGCTGGATAAAGGTTGCCGGCATCACGGTGAGTTTTACCGGGGTTCTGCTCGTTTTACTCGGAAAAGACTTTTCGTTGGCCGCTTCACCCACCGGAGTTGCCCTGATGATGGTTGCCGTATTTGCGGCAGTCAGTTACAGTCTGCTGATCTCGAAGCTCGCCCTGAAATACAAGCCACTGACGCTCGTTCAGATACAGAGCACCCTGGGAGCCCTGTTTTTCCTTCCAATTTTTCTGTTTACCGATCTGAAAGCAACTATGCAAATACATCTCACCTGGGAAGCGATCTGGCCACTATTATTCCTCGGGATCGGCCCATCATCCGTTGCCTTTATCTTTTTCACGGCAGCTGTCCGTGAAATCGGTATCACCCGCGCCAATGTTTTTACTAATTTCATTCCGGTTTTTACGGCACTTTTCTCTTTCTTTTTTTTAGGGGAAACCTTTACCGGGACCAAGCTTTTAGGAATACCGGTAGTTTTGGCCGGACTGATGTTGGCCCAACTGTCGTTGAAAAAAAAGCTATTGCCCGATAATTAAAGATACCAAGCCGCTCTGTTTTTCCGTTAGCCATATTATTTTGCTATTTTTCCGGACGATGAAAAGGTTGTTATCCATATTCATTTTAGCGTTCGCGCTCCTGATTCCATCGGGAGTTTTCGGGCAGATCGGCGGAACGACAGTTTACCAGTTGCTGAACCTGCCACCTTCGGCCCGTTCAGCTGCTCTGGGCGGTATGGCCCCAGGAATCTGGGATGATGACCCGGCATTGGTTTATCACAATCCGGCATTGGCCAATGCCAAAATGAACAATCAACTCTGTTTGAACTACTCCAGCTATCTCGCCGGTATCAGATATGGTTATCTGGCGTATTCGCACGACTTGGGGAAATGGGGAACGCCGGTCATCGGATTACAATATATAAATTACGGAAGCTTTACTGAAGCCAATGAATATGGCGATATCCTCGGCAGTTTCTCGGCAGCTGAATACACCCTCAACCTGAGTTATGCTTATGCCATCGACAGTCTGATTTCGGTCGGGGTAACCGTCAGGCCGGTTTATTCGGTACTCGAAAGATATGTTTCGTGGGGCATCGGGTCGGATTTCGGCATTCACTACCACTCAGCAAATAACCAGTTTGCCCTGACGCTCGTGGCCCGGAACCTCGGCACACAGCTATCAACCTATGCAACTCCGGATCTGGAAAAACTTCCATTTGAACTGATTGCCGGAGCCAACTACAAAATTGCGCATGCCCCTTTCAGGTTGCACCTGACGATCAGGAATCTCCAGCAATACAACCTCAGGCCGGCTTCGGAGGCGTTGGCTGATGATGCCAGTTTCTCCGACAAAGCAGGGCACGATATTGCTCTGGCACTGGACCATGTGGTAGCCGGAGTTGAATTTGTGCCCGGCAACCTTATTACGCTGAGGGTTGGATACAATTTTCTCAGGCGGACAGAGCTGAGAATGGATGAATACGGGGGGGCTGCAGGCTTTTCGTTTGGTGGAGGTCTGAATTTCGGAAGGCTCACCATTGACTATACGGTAGCTACCTATCATGTCAGCGGAACCACCCATTCGCTCTCGTTTCATGCAAATCTTAACCGGAAGAAATAACATGGGCATCATCATCGCAATCGACGGGTACTCTTCGTGCGGAAAAAGCACTGTGGCCAAAGAGGTCGCCAGGCGGTTGGGCTACACCTATATTGATTCCGGAGCCATGTACCGGGCGGTCACACTCTATTGCCTGCGAAACGATCTGGCCCCCGGCGGAAAAATAGATCTGGAGAAACTGCACAGCCAGATCGGCCATATAAATATAAAGTTCGGGTTCAATCCGTCGCTTCAAAAGCATGAGACTTTCCTGAACGGTGAAAATATCGAGGATGAGATTCGCCGGCCCGAGGTAGCCAATCTGGTCAGCCCGGTTGCCGTGATCGGATTTGTCAGGGAAGCTCTGGTGAAATTACAGCGGGAGATGGGCAGGCAAAAAGGGATCGTCATGGATGGCCGCGATATCGGTACCGTTGTTTTCCCCGATGCCGAACTGAAAATTTTCATGACCGCCACTCCGGAGATCCGGGCAAAACGCCGGTATGACGAAATGATTGCTAAGGGGGTGCATGTTGAAATGGCTGACATCATCCGCAATATTCAGGATCGTGACCGCATCGATTCCACCCGCGAAATCAGTCCGCTTCGCCAGGCTGATGACGCTGTTATTCTCGACAATTCAGATATGACCCGGGAACAACAACTTGACTTTGTACTTGAAAAAGTAAAAGAACGGATGTAGCGGCAGATATTTATCCGTCTCAGGATGATCATCAATCCATAAATTTACTCTATCTTTGCGGCTGTTTTCGCCTAAGTGAAAAACATTTATAACTATTTGTATGTCAACGATTAAGAAAGTCGGGCTTTTAACCTCAGGAGGTGATGCCCCGGGAATGAATGCAGCAATCCGTGCGGTTGTCCGCGCAGCAGTGTATCACAATATCGAAGTAGTAGGAATACGCAAAGGATATAAGGGGATGATCGAAGGAGACTTCATCCCGCTGGTATCCAAAGACGTCAGCAATATTATCCAGAGAGGCGGCACGATCCTTGGAACGGCCCGCAGTGAAGAGTTCCGCACACCCGAAGGACGCCGGAAAGCTTATGGAAACATTATCGGTGCCGGGATCGATGCCTGTGTGGTTATCGGTGGAGACGGAAGTTTCCAGGGTGCCGGCAAATTCAGCAGCGAATTTGATATCCCGTTTGTTGGAATACCGGGAACCATCGATAATGATCTGTTTGGAACCGACTACACGATCGGATATGACACTGCGCTGAACACCGTTGTGGAGGCTGTTGACCGGATCCGTGATACGGCAAGTGCCCATGACAGGATGTTTTTTATTGAGGTGATGGGACGTGGTGCAGGATTTATTGCACTTCATTCCGGAATTGCCACGGGTGCAGAAGCCATTCTGATACCTGAGGTGGACGGTCAGGAAGAAGCATTGAATGAATATCTGAAAGGCCAGGGAAACAAATCGAGCAATATCATTCTGGTTGCCGAAGGAAACAATGTTGGAGGCGCTGAAGAGATTGCCAATCAGATCAAACAAAAATATCCGCAGTATGATGTCAGGGCGAATGTACTCGGACACATGCAGCGCGGCGGTTCCCCATCAGCATTCGACCGGTTCCTGGCCAGCAGGCTCGGAGTAGCTGCCATCGATGCGTTGATCGATAACCAGCGTAGTATCATGGTCGGATTTGTCAACCACGATATCGTTCATGTTCCGTTCAACAAAACGATTAACGCCAGCAAAAACCTGAACAGCGTATTGCTGGAAGTTGCCGACATTCTGGCACAATAGGCCTACCGCTTGTCAACAACAAGCAGAGGGCAAAGAGCAAAGAGCAGAGAGCATAGGGCAGAAAGCAAGCCCTCCGCTCTCTGCTCTTTGCCCTCTGCCATTTTCATAGTAACTTGCGCCACGCTGCTATGGAAACATTCGCCGATATCCTCCTCCCACTCGCACTGCCAGAAACACTGACCTACAGGCTACCGGAAGAGTTATGCGAAAACGCAAAACCCGGTAAACGCGTATTGGTTCATCTGGGTAAAAAGAAAATCATTACCGGGCTGATCTGGCGGATTCATCAGACAGTACCTGCGTTTGACGCACGCGATGTGATCAGCATAATAGATGAAAACCCGATACTGGATGAACGGCAGTTCGGAATCTGGGAATGGATGGCAGGATATTATCTGTGTTCGTTAGGTGAGGTTATGAAGGCTGCCCTGCCGGCATTTCTGAAAGCCGATAACCGCGATCCCAAACGGATCCGGAAGACCAGGATTACAGGTGATGAGGATCAACCCATCATGGTGGCACCGCTCAGTCCGCTGCAAAACAAAATTCTGCAAGACATTAAGGACGGATTTGCGGAAACCCCGGTACATCTTCTCCATGGGATCACCTCCAGCGGTAAAACCGAGATCTATATGCACCTGATCAGGGAGCAGCTGGAACTAAACAAACAGGTACTTTATCTTTTACCTGAAATCGCTCTGACTACCCAGATTATCGTGCGCCTTCAAAACGTGTTCGGCAACCGGGTACTCGTCTACCATTCGCGGTTTACCCAGGTCAAACGGCTGAAAGTATGGAACCAGATTCTGGCCGGACCAACCGGACAGGGGCAGCTGATACTTGGGGTACGGTCATCAGTGTTTTTGCCTTTCTGTGATCCCGGGCTGATCATCGTGGATGAAGAGCATGAGCAATCGTACAAGCAGCAGGACCCGGCTCCCCGCTATAATGCACGCGATGTCGCCATCATTCTGGGTTTAGTATACAAAGTACCGGTACTGATGGGTTCAGCAACTCCATCTTTAGAATCCTATTATCATGCACATTCAGGCAAATACCGGCTTCACGAGCTAAACGAGCGGTTCGGCGGAATCGAAATGCCCGAAATACTTTTATCCGACACCAGTGACGCCCGGAAGCGAAAAAAAATGCAGGGGCCCTTTACACCGCTGATGCTCCATGCCATCGATGAAACTCTCGTTAAGCAAGAACAGTCCATCCTGTTCCAGAACCGTCGCGGTTACAGTCCCTATATTGAATGCCAGGAATGCCGGTGGATACCGAAATGTAAATATTGCGATGTCAGTCTGACTTTGCATAAATCTCAAAACAAGCTCGAATGTCATTATTGTGGTTACACCGAAAGGGTACCCAACCGCTGCCCGTCGTGCTCCTCAACCGGGCTCACCACGCGCGGTCTGGGTACTGAACGGATCGAAGACGATCTGCAACTCCTGTTTCCTGATGCCCGTCTGGCCAGGCTTGATCTCGACAGTACCCGATCGACCTCGGCATTCAGCCGTATTCTGACTGATTTCGAGCTGGGCAAAACCGACATACTCATCGGTACCCAAATGATATCCAAAGGACTGGATTTCAGCAAAGTTAGTCTGGTTGGAATTCTGGATGCCGACCAGCTCCTCAACTATCCCGATTTCAGGTCGTACGAACGCTCCTTCCAGTTGATGACGCAGGTAAGTGGTCGCGCTGGCCGGCGCGATACCCAGGGAACCGTGGTGATCCAGTGTTCCGATCCCTCACATCCGGTCATTCAGCAGGTTCTCTCGAACAATCTGGCGGGATTCTACCAGAATGAACTCAGGGAACGCCAGCAATTTGGATATCCTCCGTTCACCCGGCTGATCCGGTTCAACCTCAAACATACGGATATCAAAGTGGTCAATGAGGCGGCGTCAGATCTGGCATCACTCCTGAAACAGGATCTGCCCGGAAGGGTGATGGGACCCCAAACTCCGGTTGTAAGCCGGATACAGGGGAAGCATATCCAGAATATTCTGATCAAACTCGAACGAAATTCGGATCTGCTCGTCCGGAAAAAAGCGATAGCTTCGCTGATTAAAAATTTTACCGATCAAAAGACATACGGAAGCCTGGTGATACAGGCAGATGTAGATCCTTTATAACTGTGATCCAAAATATTTAACGCCATGTATTGGAAAAACGGCAACCTGATTCCTCAGGAGTATCTCAATGACCCGGACCCTACTCTGGTGCCCACTGTTTACGAAGTTTTTCGTGTTCTGAAACACAAACCTCTTTTCCTGACCGAACATCTCGACAGGTTGTTTCACTCGATCGAGCTACTCGGATTTGATAAGCCCTATTCGAGGGAACAAGTGAAAGCCAATCTTTTCGAATTGCTTGATACGGAGCCGGAGCGCATTGGCAACATGAAATTAAGGCTGAGCTGGTGGCCGCAACCGCTGCTCGAAATCGGTTATATCCCGCATACGTATCCAACTGCCAAAGAACAATCTGAAGGGGTGATGGTTGCCACTTTTCATGCCATCAGGAATACCCCGAATATCAAGATATGGAACGCCACTTTACGGGCCCGGACCAATCAGGCATTGAAAGACCTGAATGTATTTGAGGTTCTTCTGGTTAATGAAGACGGGAATATCACCGAAGGGGGGCGCACCAATCTGTTTTATGTAAAAGATTCGGTGCTGTTCACCGCTCCGCTTGAGTCGGTACTGCCCGGAGTAACCCGGCAAAAAGTGATTGAGGTTGCAAAAAAACTGAATATCACCCTGGTTAGCAAGTACTTGAATGAGACAGAAGTGGGAATGGTGGATGAGATGTTTACTTCGGGTACCTCAGCCGGGGTTCAACCCATTGCTATGGTTAACGGAATTCAGCTTCCGGGCAGCAAGCCAATTACCATACGTCTACAAGAGGCTTATAACGAATTAGTTCAAAAAGAAATCGGACCGAATAATTATGGATGGTAAATTTTACAAACAGGAAGATTTTGACAAGATCGTAAATCGTGTAGGTACTGACAGTATTAAGTGGGACGGGCGTCAGCATGTTTTTGGAAAAGCCGATGTGATCCCTCTCTGGGTTGCCGATATGGATTTTGAAACGCCTGATTTTATTCGTAAACGCATTGCCCGGCGACTGGAACATCCCATCCTGGGTTATACTTTCCGGGGTGATGAGTTTTCTGAGTCTTTTACAGGATGGGTAAAACGGAGGCACAACTGGACCGTTGATCCGGAGTGGCTGACCAATATGCCGGGCATCGTTGCGGCAGTTTCGGTTGCCGTACTGGCCTATACACAACCCGATGACGAGGTCATTATTTTGCCACCTGTTTACCACCCTTTCTACTTTGTTGTCGAGGGACATGGAAGAAAGCTTATCCTCAACAATTTGATCCATGCCAACGGAAGGTTCACCTTCGATCTGGAACTGTTAAAAAATCAGATCACCCCCAAAACCCGCCTGCTGATTCTCTCGAATCCGCATAATCCCGGAGGAACGGTCTGGACGCCTGAAGAACTCAAAGGGCTGGTTGCAGTCTGTAAGGAACATGACATCCTGATCGTATCCGACGAAATCCATTCCGACCTGATATTCAGTCCGAACCGTCACACCCCGCTGTTAAAAATTGCCGGAGACTATCAGGATCATATTTTGCTGACCATGGCTCCATCGAAGACCTTTAATCTGGCAGCCCTGAGCACATCGGTTGTGGTTATACCGGACCCGGAAATGCGCAAACAGTATGAGGAGTTGGTTCACACCCTCCACATCGGTCTGGGCAACATATTCGGATTCGAAGCCATGAAGGCGGCTTATGAAGAGGGCGACCAGTGGCTCGATCAGCTGATGATTTACCTGAAAGGCAACCGGCAGTATATTGAAGATTTTATAAAATCTGAGTTACCTCAGGTTGAGATGATGGTGCCTGAAGCCACTTACATGACCTGGCTGGATTTCAGAAAGCTGGGGATGGAATCCGGGGAACTGGAAAAATTCATGATTCACAAGGCTGGTCTTGGGCTCAACAACGGCGCGCAGTTCGGACCCGGAGGCGAAGGATTCATGAGGCTCAATTTCGGTTGCCCGCGGAGTCTGATTGAACAAGCCATGAAGCAGTTGAAAATGGCGGTAATGACTCTGTAAAGGTTACCACCTGACAAACTTCAGATGTTCAGTTTTCGGGCTTAACATCAGCGAATCAATAAATTTCTGATTGGGCAGATAATCGGTCAGCGCACCATTCGTCCGGGCAGCTACCAATCCGTAAGCATTAATCAGATTTGAATAGGGGCGGTCGATGTAGTCGATATTCCAATCTTTATAAGTCATATAATCTGCCATTTGTGCATTTCCGGTACTCGCCAGGATGTCAAAGCCCAGCACTTTCCGATACCTTACCTCAGGATTATCTTTGATCCAATGGTTGAAATAATCGAGCAGATCCCCTGGCAGGATGGTAAAATCAGCACTTTTACGAACCCAGTCGAGGTGGCAGGTATCCATGCCCTGATCCTTGATTTCCAAATACTTAAAGCGGATAACTGTTTGACAGGCAGGTTTAATTCCGTCCCATAGTACGGTAACATAATTCTCTTCATAAAAGTTCAGTACTTTTTTCAGGAGCGGGTTAGGGTTGGTGAACACCGGCGGATTCATCATGCTGGTCGAGCCAAAAACCTCTGTGTCATAATCGGGTAAATAGATGTGAATTCGCACTCCGTATTGTAACCTGTCCGTAGTTTTATAGAGCAGAGAATAGTCCGAAAAGAGAATCCCGTCATCCCGTTTGATATCATTGGTGGGTAGAAGTTCCGTTTTTCCCCCGCACCATTCCGCGTATACCCGGGCATTTTTATAATAAAGCGAATCCGGATTTTGGGCCATCACCAGTGCATCTACCGGGCCCGAAAACGACTTGGTCAACCTCACGTAATGTGCACTATCAGATTTATTTAACACACAATAGACTACCGGGTAAGGACTTTTTGCCAGAGGAGCATATACATCTTCCTCGCATCCAGTCAGTGATAAAAAGGCAATCAGGAAAATAGAAATATATTGTACCGGTTTCATCTTATTCTTTCATTTTCACGCACCGAACCGGCAGTGCTCCCCCGTTTTTGAAGACCGAATCGTTACCAAACCGGATCAGTTTCCTATCATAATCATATGATGAGCTAACCACGTAAGGGCATGGGACATAATGTCTTTTGTAAAATTCCTTCACATACTCTCTGGTGAAATAGATCCATGAACAATTACAGGGGCAATGATCGATGGTTTCCCAGGGTTTGGTTAACACATGGACGTCAGTATAAGTCAGGTTCAATCTCGAAAAGCCGCTAACACTCAGGTATGACACACCTCTTGCCGCAACAGGGATTCTGAGTGAATCCCAGTCGGCCCGTGTAGGAATCTCCCAACCCGGAGGACAGAGGCCCTGTGATGGTGAGCCCCAGCCCGGTGGCTGGATGATCCAGCTTCCGGTGGTATCATAATTGATCAGCTCATCCCAGTCATAATAAGTATAGTACCCGCCCAACGAATCTTTCAGAGAAGGATTATTCTGATAGCAATACTTTTCATAGATACCGTTATTTCTTGCCGGCTGTGTATCCCGGATCATGACCCCGAAATTGAGGTTTTCAGCCATCCACCACACGCCATTCATCCTGACTATCCGGTACGACTGTCCATCGCGTGAATCGACAAAATGAGCGGTATCATTATTAATACCGTAGCTCGTGGCCGATGCGGTAACCGTATCGGTCAGTCCGTGCCGGTCTCTGACCTCCATCCGTATCTTGTATTTACCGGGAGCGGTAAAATGCTTCACCTTTTTGGGATACGACTCAAATTCGGTATCCCATATGCTATCGTTGTTAAAATCCCACCGGAATTCCAGGAAATCAGGCATATCTTCGGCATCACTGCTGCTGCTTCCGCTAAGAATAAACGGTTGTGTGGAGTCGCCAACCGAAGGCGAAATTATTAAATGAGCCACCGGCGGTGTATTATCGTCATCCGGTAAAACACCCGGCGGTTCGCATGCAACACTCAACGTCAGAAGCATGATCATCAGAAGCCTGCAAATCCGACTTGCCATCTAAACTGATATTAATTACGGTACAGCCAAAGATATTCATTTAAGGGTCCATAGTCAAAACTTCGACGAAACCTGCACTTTCGCGCTCAGTCCACCCGAATTCCCATCACTCAGATGTTTCAGATCAGCATAAGCAGTTTGATTGATTTTCAATTCGATATCGATGTTTTTCAGCAATTGGCAACGAATTGCAGTAAACCAGCGGGTGCCGGAGCCGGTCAATACCGGTGCCGACCAGCCATACAGCACATCCGGTTCATAGGCATAGAGCGGATCGGTGCCTGATTCCACGGTAAACACGCGAAATCCTCCGGTAATTCTGAGTTTCCGGTCGAACAGCGTTGCACTCAGGGAGCAATCGGCTGTAGTCCCGCTGGTCAGGTTGGCTCCGAAGCCCTGCACCTGTTGCCGGATACCGGCTCTGAAGCGCAAGGGCCCGGAGTTCTTCGGATCGGAATCGAAAGCCATTTTCCAGGTCAGCTTACCTGGAATGCCTTCTTCAGATTCAACGAAATCGATCTGAACAGAGGCTATAGCTGTCCATGGGTTTTTCGACTGGCACTTCACCTGCTGGGCAATCCGGGTACGGGGATTATTGAAGCGGGCATTTGAACCTGGCCATTGGGCCCTCTCCACCTCCACCGATCCCAGCCATTCGATTGACCTTTTGGGTGCAAAGCGGAATGAAACGATCAGTCGCTGCCCTTCTTTGGTTAATCCGGAGCCTGATTGAAACAGGGTATAGGTGACCGGATATCCCGGTGAGCAGCCACTGTACCTGATCACCGCTGAAAAGCCGTGTTCCTCGAACAACCGGAAACCGGTGATCCAGCCATATCCATTATGAGGACTCCAGCCGGTCTCTCCAAACAATATTCCGAAAGGCACCCTGGCCTGTCCGCTTACCCCGATCCGCCTGAACAGCCCGGAATCCGGCTGCCATACTGACGACCAGCCTTCCCTGACGGCAGGCGGAAACTGGTTCTGTATCCGGATGCCTGAAAGTCCGAACTCCGAATTCATGAAACTTCTTTTCCATCCCAGGCCGGTTACCTCCTCGTTTGACCCATCCTTACCGGAACCATAAAACAGGATCTCCGAACGACCTGTTTTTATGCTTCCGGCCAGTCCCCTGAAATACCTGCCTTCGCTGGTGCCTGAATGCAGCCGGATGCCTTTGCCCGGCCGGTGGAGCGATCCCGGATTACCGAGCGAGACCGAGAATACCGGGCTGGACCCTGCCACCGCACCAAATCCGGTATTCACCTGATAGTCGCCCAGTATGACCTCCTGAAAAACTGCTGAAGGTTTGATCAGAATCCCGGCACTGACCTGTTCAGGAACACCGGTGTCGGGCAAAACCAGACAAGTATCTCCGGCGTTTTGATGAACCTGCATCCGGAATTCCCAACGGGAAGATTCGGCGACCTTCAATCGATACCTCACGGATACCGGTGAAATCATATTGCCCGAATCGGATATCCAATCGAAAACGTTGGCATGAACCGGGGCATTAACCGTAAACATCTGTTTTCCTGCCAGCCGGTCAATCTTCACTGATTCTGAGGTATCCAATTCCATCAGCCACTCCAGGGCGATATCCGGATGCAAACTGACCCCTTCCCACTCGCCTGCCTCCAGCCACTCGGCCAGTAACGAATCAGGATCTATAGCGTTTGTATTCTGCGCCAATGCCAACCGGCAACCCATAACCAGAACCACTACCAAAATCGTTGCTCTCATAAATTAATAATTACCACCAACCTCCATAAATGGCGTCAGTCCTAATCCACTCCTGTGCCCGAGCCACCCTCCAACGACATATCCGTTTATTTTCCAGGAAATTCCAACAGAGACCCCGAGAGGCATTACATCAAGGAAACTGAGCAGACTTAACTGGTCAGTAATCTTCATCCGGATACCGGTGGTTACCGGCCCAAACAGTGCGCGGCTCATGCTGAACCCGGCTGCAAGTCCAAACCTCGTATCGGGCTCATGAAAAAACAGGAAATCCATCAGGGGATCGCCTCGGGCAACAACGGCTGATGGCAATATCCATCCGGGGAAATCACAAATGCGAACTTGCAGTTTTGTTGTCTGGCTCACCGACCAGGTGGTCAGGATATTCCCGCCGAGCCTGAAAACCGGAGGCTGATCATTCAGATTAATCAGCGAAAACCTGAGTTGGAGCATCGCATTGAGTGCCTTAAACTGGCGGAAGTGCGACAAGTAAAGATGGTACCACGAAAACCGGGGAATACCATCGCGGCATAGCACTACCGTCGATTGCCCCCGGTGGGTGAAATAGCTGGCTGATAAACCGGTGGCATTCCAGTTTGAAATGCAATAATACTGGCGGGAAAAGGCCGACCAGCCAATACCTTCATTTGCCCGGCCGGTTTCGGGCCACGAAGGTATCCGCAAGGCTGTTGCCACCGGATCCTGTGCAACCAGGCACACCGGAACAAAAAGTGATATCAGGAAATAAAAACAAATCGGGCGCATCGTACTGTTTTACCAGATATAGATGCGCCCGATCCATCGAAATGGAAATTTTTTCTGAACTAATTTGTTTTAAATCTGAAAGTAACCTCTTTCAGCGATTCATTTGCCTTTGAAACTTTTTTAGCCAGTCCTGATTTGAAGTCAGTTAGTTTTGACTGCAGCCCGGCATCGCCGGTTGCTAACATCTGAGCAGCCAGGATTCCCGCGTTGCGTGCGCCGTTCAGGGCGACTGTAGCAACCGGAATACCGGATGGCATCTGGAGTATCGACAGGATTGAATCCCATCCGTCAATGGAATTGGATGATTTGATCGGCACCCCGATAACCGGGCAAATTGTGCTGGCAGCAATGACGCCCGGCAGGTGAGCTGCTCCGCCGGCACCGGCAATGATCACACGGATCCCGCGATCAAAAGCCCCTTTGGCATATTCAGCAACCAGATCCGGAGTGCGGTGGGCCGACAATGCATAAATTTCAAATGGTATTTCAAATTCATCTAAAAACTTTGCAGCTTCCTCCATAACCGGTAGGTCAGAGGTACTTCCCATGATGATACTGACTTTAGGATTCATTCGTTCGGGATTAATGATTACCTTCGCAAGGTAGGAAAAACAGCCAATTCAGTCACAATGGATACCCTTAAAGTTCTCGACAAAACCTTTGTAAGCTTTATTCCGGATGCACAGATACAGGAGGCGGTTGCCAAGTTGGCCGCTGAACTCGACCGCGAACTGGATGGAAAAAAACCGCTGTTTCTGGCCGTGCTCAACGGCTCCTTCATTTTTGCCGCCGACCTCTATAAACAGATCACAATCCCAAGCCGCATCTCCTTTGTGAAAATGGCTTCGTATTCGGGTACCGGCTCTACCGGGCAGGTGGATCAAGTTATCGGGCTCAGCGAATCGGTCGAAAATCAGCACATTGTTATTCTCGAAGACATTATCGATACCGGATTAACGATGGTGAAAATGCTGAACATCCTGAAATCGATGAACCCGGCTTCCGTCAGGGTAACCACCCTGCTGTTCAAACCGGATGCTTTTAAGGCGGATTTTAAAATTGACGATATCGGCATCGAAATCCCCAATAAATTTGTCGTCGGTTATGGCCTCGATTATGATGGCTATGGCAGAAACAGCAAAGACATTTATACATTATAACGATCAATATATGATACATCTGATTTTATTCGGCCCTCCCGGTGCAGGTAAAGGCACGCAGGCTATAACTCTCGTTGAGGAATTCAAATTCAAACACCTGTCAACAGGAGATCTTCTCCGTGCAGAAATCGCTGACAAAACCGCTCTGGGCCTCGAAGCCAAAAAGTTTATCGATGCCGGCGAACTGGTTCCGGATGCTACTGTCATCGGGATGATCAAATCACTTCTCGAAAGGCTCGAATCGGTTAAGGGAATCATCTATGACGGTTTTCCGCGTACGGTAGCGCAGGCTGAAGCCCTCGACAAAATGCTCGCTTCACGCCAGGAAAGCATATCCGGATTACTTTCGCTCGAAGTCCCTCACGATGAACTGGTTAAGAGATTGCTTATCAGAGGTGAATCCTCAGGACGCACTGACGATGCCGATATTTCCACCATCGAAAACCGGATTTCAGTTTATTCAGAAAAAACTCAGCCTCTGATTGATTTTTATACCAAACAGGGTAAATATCATCCTATCGAAGGCATTGGCTCTATTGAGGATATCTCAGGCCGACTGATCAGTGCCGTCAAAACACTGTAATCAGCTAATCAGCACATCAGCACATCAATAAACCAGCACATCAGCTAATCAGCACATCAACATGTCAACCGTCAGTTTCATCGATTATGTTAAGATCTTCACCCGTTCCGGAAGGGGCGGGGCCGGATCGGCTCACCTGAAACGGGAGAAATACAACCCCAAAGCGGGTCCCGATGGAGGTGACGGAGGGCGTGGAGGGCATATCATCCTCCGGGCAAACGTTCAGCTCTGGACCCTGTTGCACCTGAAATACAACCGGCATGTTTTTGCCAAGGACGGCGTGGACGGGAGCAAAGATCAGAAAACCGGAGCCATGGGCGATGATGTCTATATCGATGTGCCGCTGGGTACGGTTGCCCGTGATGCTGAAACTGAGGAGTTTCTGATGGAAATCACCGAGCCCGGGGAAGAGAAAATTCTGGTCAGGGGAGGTCGTGGCGGACTTGGTAATGTCAACTTCAAGTCGGCTACCAACCAAACTCCACGATATGCCCAACCCGGTGAACCTCG
>Ga0209373_10001466_pt1 | contig 27404 bp, 13 predicted proteins | sample Higcelweek5metaG_FD_187173 | JGI IMG/M metagenome (GOLD analysis project Ga0209373, IMG submission 187173) | Freshwater pond sediment microbial communities from the University of Edinburgh, under environmental carbon perturbations - High... | ecosystem: Environmental > Aquatic > Freshwater >... | reverse complement strand
TCAGCAACCACTTACTGCTGTTAGCTTTTTGGTCGACCGCAACTGGGGTGGCGAAGCCGAACCTGCAACAAATTATTATTGGGACGAAATTGTTTTGAACAACAGCAACTTGCCTCGTGGTATTAAACTTTATACCGAAAAAGAAATTGCTATTGACCTTGGCAACGCAACTTCTGAAAGCAAATATGTTGGCACATTAGACCTTCAGAATACTGAAAACACTTCTGAAATTGTTGCCAATCCTTTTACCAATCAGAGCACAAAAGCACCTCTCGACAACATCATGAAATTCAGCAAAAGCGCTAATGCTTCGTGGTGGCAAGGTGGCCCACGTTTTGTTCTGAACGGAACATTACCTGTTGGCACCGACGGTACTTCGGCATATTTGCATGCGTTTGTTAACATCCCTGAAGTTGAAGATGGTAAAGATTACTATGTTATTCAATTGAACGCAAAAGATTTTGCCGGCAACCAAATCGATAGTGGCGACGCACTTAAATACTGGAGCGACGATAAAGGAAATTGGGTTGACCTTGTTTTCGATGTAACATCTTTAGGTTATGTGTCTGAATTCCAATTACGCTTCGATGTTCGTCGCGACGATACTGACAATTACATCAATTCTCCTGCTGGCGTTTTCTACCTCGATGGCCTCGAAATTAATGGCAGTGAAGAACAGCGCGACGCTTCATCAACCGAAGCTGTTAACAACCACAATACTTCGAACATTAAAGTATTCTCTTCAAACCAGAATATTATTGTTGAAGGTACTGATGTTGTTTCAATTGAAGTTTACAGCATTTTAGGTAACAAAATAAGCAAAACAGTTGCTGGCAACTACAAAACAGAGATTCCTGTAAATCAAAACGGAGTATTCTTTGTAAAAACAATATCGAAAGACAAAGTTATTTCAAGTTCAAAGGTTTTAGTAAGATAGAGGAAATAGATTATTGGTTTTTTTAGAAGGGAGGGGCTTTTCTCTCCCTTTTTTTAAATTTCTATCAATTAAGATTATTGTTATCAGAACGTTATACTCTTTTCTGAAAAAAATAATCCAACAATTAAATCTAAGCTCTATGAAAATTACATCAATAAAAATTGCACACAAAAGCATTGTACTTGCTTGTGCATCATTACTTTTCATATTCATAGGGAATGCTTGCGAAGAAGACACTTCGACCAACGACAAGCAAACCCAACTAGTTGGTACCTGGCACCAAACCTCACGAACAATCGATGGGGTTGCAACTACAAAAGACAGCACACGCCTTGCAATGCAGATCAATGCTAACAGTATCTGTATTTTATGCGATTCATCTTACAAAGCAATCAGCTCAAAATCCATAATCACACGCTCCAGTTGGAGCTTTAGTGGTAGCCTGCTGAATATCTCTGTCGACCTTCCCGCATCGTGGAACGCAACAGTAAGCGACAACGAACTTAGCCTCGAACGGGTTGATTTTAATTCGAATGGCACTTTAGCCAAAACAATTCTCGAATTTGAACGAATAACTAACATTGAAATTGAATAATCGAAACTCGGAATGAAGACAATACATATACTTCTTATCCTGCTCATACCATTGGCATTCCTTACGTCGTGCCAGGAAGACGAATTCACCGAAAGTTCGGCACTTGGGCTTTGGAAACAAGTTTCGGTTACTGAAGATGGAGTGGAAATAACACTTGCCCCAGAGCAAGAAAATTATAAAATGCTGATCGATGCCAACGGAATAGTCCGCTATTATCATCAGGCATTCATGAATTACAGTAATGGAGATGGTCCAACATCGTTTTACGGTACATGGAGCATGCTCGATGGGCAATGGATAAACTTTACTACCGACAAGTGGAAATTCAACCCAACTTTATCGAGCGATAGTAGCAAAGTTACCCTCAAAACGAAACAATATGTTATTGGCAATGATACAATTATTGGTATCGATACCCTAAATAGTGTAAAAAGCCAGTGGAGTAAATACCATATCCAATCGAGGTTTACCATTCTGCAATTGACCGACAACGTAATGGAAATAAGGTTAAAAACATTCGTTGGAGAGAAAAAATACGCATTCCTATTTGCTCCCGATCCTACTGATTTTATTGAATTAAAAGGAGTTGCCAGCGGAGCCGTCAATTACAGTCCAAAACTAGTTACCGACGATAACAATTGGATTATCCGAAAAGAATTCCAGACACTGAAAACATACGTTTTCAAATTCGAAAAGGAAGATTACTGATAACCAAGAAAGAAAATTCTTATGAAGAAAATTATATTTCTTACACTCATCGCTTTGCTCGTTTTGTCGTTCCCAACATTGGCACAACAAACCCGTAAAGTAAGCGGCAAAATCATCGACGCTAAAACCAATGAAGCCTTAATTGGTGTAACTGTTGTTGTAAAAGGCACAACCAGAGGCACAATTACAAACTTCGATGGCGTTTACTCTATCGAAATCCCTAACACTCCAAACGAGGTCCTTCAATTCCGCTTTATTGGATACGAAGATATTACTGAGAAAGTGGAAAACCGGACAACCATAAATGTCACCATGAGTGAAAACACCCAACAACTCGAAGATATCGTTATTGTTGGATATGGTGTTCAACGAAAAGAATCGGTTGTGGGTTCAATTTCTACACTCGACAATAAAGCACTTGTATCGGTTCCTGTAACCAACATATCGCAATCAATGGTGGGAAAATTATCTGGGATACAGGTAGTTCAAAGCTCTGGCGAAGTTGGCGGAGACGTTGCCGACATCTACATTCGTGGTATGGCAACCTGGAACGACGCGTCGCCTCTTTATGTGGTCGACGGTATAGTTCGTACCGAATTTGCCAAAATCGACCCAAACGAAGTTGAGTCAATCAATATTTTGAAAGACGCTTCGGCAACCGCAGTTTTTGGCGTAAAAGGGGCTAATGGTGTAATTATACTTACCACCAAAAGAGGAACATTAGGGAAACCAAAAGTCTCAATTACACTACAAGATGCAATTACACAACCAATTAATATACCTCAGCCTTTAGGTTCTTACGATGCTATGAACCTGCAATACCTTGCCGACTGGGGTCAAAACAACACCCGTACACCACAAGCCAAAGGCGGAACTCTTGCTTACGACCTTGCACTTTGGAGAACTGGCGCCTCGCCTTATACTCACTCAGATGTAGACTGGGTTGATGCTGTAATGAAAGACTATTCTTCTCAGCAACAATATAATATTAACGTTTCGGGAGGAACTAAAACTGTAAAATATTTCGTTTCGGGAGGTTTCCTTAACCAAAACGGTTTCTATAAAAACGACGACCTGACCAACTATTCTAGGTTCAATTTCAGAAGCAACCTTGATGCCGAAGTTAATAAAAATCTATCGGCTTCGCTTAGTATTGGAGCTCGGGTCGAAAAATTGAATTCGCCCAATAGCACAATTTGGAGTAGTTGGAACATCTATCGGGGAGCATTTTCAATATCGGGGAGAACTCACCCGATTTACAACCCCGATGGCTCGTACAGCGGGAACGGCGATAATCTTGTGAAAGCGTTGAACGAAGCCGCAATCTATAAAAATGTAACCAGTTCGCTCGAATCAAGTTTAAGCTTAAACCACAAGCTCGACTTCATAACCAAGGGACTGTCGGCCAAAGCTCAAATATCCTTCGACACTCAGGGCGAAGTAGGCCAACAATGGTCTAAATCGACCGCCGAATACATGTACGACTTAGCTACAGATACTTACACCCAATATGGCGAAGATAAACCTCTTTCGTACAACGGAATAGCAAAGAACTATAACTGGTATAAACTCTATATGGAAGCGGGGCTTAACTATGCCCGCACAATTGGTAAAAGTACTTTTACGGGCTTATTGCTTGCCAACCGTTCAGAAAAAATAAACAACGCCGATGTTGCTTTTGCCGATCAGGGAATTGTTGGGCGTGCAACCTTCGATTTCAACAAACGCTATTTTGCCGATGTTAGCATGGGCTACAATGGCTCTGAAAACTTTCCAAAAGGTTCACGTTATGGCTTTTTCCCTGCTTTTGCTATCGGTTGGCTAGTCAGCGATGAAACATTCATGGAACCCATATCTCCAATTATTTCCAAATTGAAAATAAGGGCTTCGATGGGATGGGTAGGAAACGATAAATATAAAGATAGCAACAACAACCCAATCCGGTTCCTTTACCTTCAGGAGTTTGATCATGACGGCGGATATACTTTTGGCACTGGAGATAACAAATATGAAGGAATACAGCAAGGTGCAATTGCAAACAAAGATGTATCGTGGGAAGTTGCCCGCAAACAAAATGTTGGTATAGAAACTGATTTCTTTAATGGCGCACTAAGTTTAAATGTCGACTATTTCTATGAATACAGAACCAAAATATTAACCGATATATCAGCAATTAAACCTGCTTACGTTGGTGCCGATTTTAAAGTTGCCAATATTGGAGAAACACTTAACCAGGGTTTCGAAATTGAACTAAAACACACTAAAAAAGTTTCATCAGACTTCTCCTATTATGTGAATGGAAACTTTACTTACAACAAAAATAAGGTTCTCAAAAAAGCTGACCCTGATGGATTGCTCCCTTACCAAAAAGAAGAAGGCTACGCAATTGGAACTCCAAAAATGTGGAAATGCATAGGGTACTTTACAAGCTACGAAGAGATTCAGAACAGCCCAACACAATTGGGAGCCAACGGCGGGCTTACCGGCAATAGCGAAATTATTCCAGGCGACTTGAAATTCGAAGACTTCAACAAAGACGGCGTCATTAACGAAGACGATGCCTATCGTCAGGGATACGGAACAGTACCCGAAATTCAGTATGGTGTTACAATTGGCGGATCATGGAAATCGTTCGACTTTTCGGCCCTAATTCAAGGTTCAACACACGCACTGTTCATGAAACAATGGGAAATTATGTGGGCATTCTCTAACAGCTCCAATGTTTTCGATAAGCACAACTACTATTGGGCGCCCGAAATTGCCGACGATGCACAGTTTACACGCTTCTACGGTAAAACCTGGATCAATAACGAACGTTATTATTCGACTTATGAAGCAGGATCGGGGACTTATGTGCGGTTAAAGAATCTCGAATTGGGATATACACTGCCTACTACACTGACACAAAAAATCAGGATGTCGAATGCAAGAGTTTACCTTTCATCAAACAACCTATACATGTGGTCGGTCGAAAAATACCTCGACCCCGATAACCGCGATGTACGTGGAGGGAAAATGCCCCCTACCCGCGCATTTAACATTGGCTTGAATATAACTTTTTAAATGAGAGAGCTATGAACAATATTAAATACATCTTATTCATTCTGATCCTCGGTTTGGTTTCGTGCGACGATTTTCTCGACCGCGCACCTAGTGTCAATCTCGAAGAGGAAGAAGTATTCACCAACTTTGTGAATGCACAAGCCTTTCAGGCCGATATATACAGCGGACTACCAAACCGTTTTAATGCCCTTGGAAGTTATCAGCCGGTACCCTTATCATCAGCCTCCGACGAATCGGAATCGAACCAGGGATATCATGGTACAAAACCATTCAACATGGGAACTTACGATGGCGTAGATGCCCGCATAAGCGAAAATTATACCGCAATACGCAAAGCTAATTTGTTGCTCAAAAATGTAGCGTTGATACCTTTCCCCGACACTGAAACAAAAAATCAGATGCTTGGCGAAGTATATTTTCTGCGTGCATTCTATTACACCGAAATGCTGAAACGTTTTGGAGGTATGCCAATACTTACCGAAGAAGATCTATTTGTTCCAGGCGACGATTTAATGCGGCCACGCGATACCTACCGCGACTGTTTTGCATTCATTATGGACGATTTGAAAAAAGCCATTGAAATGCTGCCTGTTACCCTCAATACCAACGAATACGGAAGAGCAACCAAAGGGGCAGCAATGGCCCTGAAAGCACGCGTTTTGCTTTATTCTGCCAGTCCGCTTTTCAGCCAAAAAACCGGAATATGGGGTATGGGTGGAACGGTTGACGATTGGTACGAAAAGGATGGAAAAACATGGTGGATCAAAGCTGCCGAAGCCGCTAAAGCAGTTATCGATTTAACCGACGAAAGTGGCGAAAAGGCCTATGAATTGTACCAAACCGGTGCCGACAATAAAGCCGACGATTATGAAAAGCTCTTTTTCAAACGCCGCGAACATGGCAACAAAGAGGTCATCTTTTACAAACACGAAGCTCCTATAGGTTTCTCGAACGACCAAATAAATGTTTGGATGCCTAGTGGCGATTTTGGTGGAGCGGGTGCAGTACAGCCAACACAAAACTTTGTCGACCTGTTTGAAATGTCGAATGGCAAATTTATTGACGAAGCAGGTGCGGGATACGACGAAAATAACCCTTACGCAAACCGCGATCCACGCTTCTATAAGATCATTATCTACCATGGAAGCACATGGCAGGGAATCAAATTAGACCTGTCAACAACATCTATCCCATTCAATGGTACTTTCCTGACCGGATACTTTGTGCGAAAATATGTGCCCGAAGAGGTTAAGAAAAACTCTTCAACAACAGCTTACCACAACTGGATCTACTTTAGGCTGGCCGAAATGTATTTGAACTATGCCGAAGCGTTGAACGAAGCCGAAGGCCCAACCCAGAATGTACGCGATGCTGTAAACACAGTCAGAGCTCGTTCGGGTGTAGTGGCTTTACCCGCCGATTTAACTTCCGATAAGAAATCGATGCGCAAACGCATTCAACGCGAACGTGCCATTGAGCTCTGTTTTGAAGAACACCGTTGGTGGGATGCACGCCGCTGGAGTACCGGCGAAGAGGGAGAATTGGCCACTTCTTGGTTTGGCGGACAAATGAACCGAATGGTAATTACCCAATCGGGGACCAATGTAACCTATAGCAGGGAAGCATATTATACTCGAATCTTTCAGCCTAGTAACAACTTGTACCAAATTCCGCTGACAGAGATGTATAAGAACACATTGTTTGTTCAAAACCCCGGTTATTAACCTATTATGTTACCATTGAAAATTTAAGAATTATGATGAACATTAATATAAAGCCGACAATACTGATCCTGATATTCACGGTCTTGTTTCAGGTATTTTCTTACGCACAAGAAAATGCGATCATAAAAGGAACGGTTAATGATACCGATGGAAAACCAATTGAAAAGGTGGTTGTTTCGGTTCTCGATGAATTTACCCAAGTTTCGACCGACGAAAAGGGGCAATTCACCATCACTACCGAACCTGGAAAGACAATCATCTTCAGTAAAATGGGTTTCAAACAGCAAACCTATAAACCTCAAAATAAAGAACTGGTTAACATTCAACTTATTAAAGAGGTTAACGAGCAACTATTTCAGGTGGCGTACGGCACACGTACCAAAAACGAGCTAACATCAGCAATCTCAACTATATCAGCTTCAGACCTTTCGAAAGCACCGGTATCAACATTGGGTAATGCAATTCAGGGGTTTGGTTCGGGGCTTACTGTTTTGCGCCTGATTGGTGCCGAACCGGGCTGGGACCTGCCAGTAATTTTTATCCGTGGTGATCAAACATTTGGTGGAGGCTATGCCCCACTCGTATTGGTCGATAACGTAGAACGCGATTTTACTCAACTCGACCCTGAAGAGATCGAATCGTTTACCATTTTAAAAGATGCAGCAGCTACAGCAATGTATGGTATGCGTGGCGCAAACGGTGTAATACTGGTTACAACTAAAAAAGGTTTCGTGGGTAAACCTGTTATTACCCTTACTGCCCAATACGGAATACAGTCGCCTACCCGCCTGCCCGAATATGCTAATGCACAAGAGTATGTAAATTACCGCAACCTTGCATTACGGAACGACTATAATAAATTGACCGACTCCGAATTCAATACTCTTTTCTTGAGCGATCCGAAAAACAATCCGGATAATTACGATGGAACAAATCCTTATTTGTACCCAAATACCGATTGGTACGATTCATTCCTGAAAAGCAGTGCACCTCAACAGTCGTACAAGCTATCGTTCCGCGGTGGAAACGAAACTGCTCAATATTATATCATGCTTGGTGCTGTAAACCAGGAAGGTCTTTATAAATACACCGAAGAAAATCAGGGATTTTCAACCCAGAATAAATTCTCGAGGTACAATTTCCGATCAACAATCGATATAAAACTGAGCGATGATCTGAAAATAGGTGTTAACCTTGGCGGACGTATTGAAAACAGGCACGTGCCTAATTCGGGTGCCAGTACAATTATTTCTTCGTTGTCGAAAAACCCGGCAACCATGCCAATTTTCAATGCCGATAGCTCAATTGCCGGAACTTCAATCTACACCAATCCTTATGGTTTGATTGCAAAAACTGGTTTTCAAGATCGATTTACCCGATACGTACAGGGAACAACTACTCTCGACTGGAAATTAGACAACGTACTTAAAGGCCTTTCAGCTAACGCCTTGTTTGGGTTCGATGCATACAAACTTTATGGGCGTTCAAAATCACAAAGCTTTGCACGTTATCAGCAAAATACCGACGGAAGCTACACCCAATATGGCGAAAGCTCAAGCATTGGGTTGGAATACAGTGGTTGGGACGATAATTTTGGGTTGATGATGAATTATATGTTTGGTTTTGCTTATGACCGCAATTTTGGACTAAGCCATTTTGCCGCCGATTTAAAATATATGCAATCGAGCAGAACCGAAGTTGGCGATAACCCCGACTATCGGAATCAAGGAGTTTTTGGGCGTGCTACATACTCGTACAACAGCAGGTACACAGCCGAATTGGGCTTTGCATACAACGGCTCTGAGAACTTTGCAAAAGGCGAACGGTTTGGATTTTTCCCTACCCTATCTGCCGCTTGGGTTGCTTCGAACGAAGGATTTTTGCAAGACAACGATGTGGTAAGCTTTCTGAAATTCCGCGGGTCAATAGGTAAAGTGGGCAACTCAAACATTGGCCTCAATTACCGTTTTCCTTATGAACAAAAATACTATAGCGGTAGCGGTTATTACTTTGGAACAGCCAACAGCGACGGCTCGTACGAAGGGCGTATTGCCAATTCCGACATCACTTGGGAAGAGTCGCTTAGCGGAAACATTGGTGTTGAAATAGGGCTTTTGAAAACAGTAGAACTTGATATTGATATCTTTAGCAACAACAGGCAACAAGTTATTACTGAACGTTCGAATACCTTGCCTTCAATTATTGGGCAGGATTTGCCTTACGAGAACAATGGCTCAGTTGCAACAAAAGGGTTTGAACTGACTGTAGCTCATCAAAATAAAGTGGGCGACTTTTCATACTTGATAAAAGGAACTGTTTCCTTTGCCAATAACGAAATTACCGCCAAAGATGAAGTGGCTGGCCTCAATGAATGGGAATACAGAACCGGCCAATCGGTTACTCAGCAATGGGGGCTCGAAGTTAACAGCGACAAATTCTTCAAAGATCAAACTGATATCGACAACTGGGCACAATCTTCTTATGGAACCGTTCAGCCTGGCGATGTGAAATATGTTGACCAAAACGGCGACAATATTATTGATTCGCAAGACTATATTCCCCTTGGAAAACCATGGGTGCCCGAATGGAATTTTGGTCTAAACCTTGGATGTGGATACAAAGGGTTCGACTTCAATATCCTTCTCACAGGTATTGCAAACCGGAGCCAGTTCATCAGCAACAATGTATTCTGGGGATTGCAAAACAATAACAACATCACCACCGAAGTTGCCCAGAATGCGTGGGGAGTTAGCGAAAATCCTACCTATCCGCGCCTTACAACACAGTTGAACAAACACAACTATCAAGCTTCATCGCTTTGGTTGAAAAATGTAGATTTTCTGAGGATACAAACACTTGAAATTGGATACAACTTACCTAAAAGTCTGGTAAATAAAGCCAATATCAGTAATGCCAGGATTTTTGCCAACGGGTACAACCTGTTTTCATTCGACAGCCTGAGAAAGTACAACCTGAGTGCCGAAGTACCTAACGCAGGAGTTACCTTGTATCCCGAAATTCGTGTTATGAACATTGGTGTTAGCTTAAACTTTTAAATCGAACGATTATGAAGAATTTTAAAAATATACTACTGGCCACTATTGTTCTATTAATCACTCAATCGTGTGCCGATTTCCTCGACAAAGATGCTGAGGTTGACACAAAACTGACCTACGAGCAAATTTTCTCTGATGTACATTATGCACCGGGATTTCTGAACAACATTTACAACAACCTGCCCGATGGTTATACCCGTTTTGGAGGTGCCATGCTGGCCGCTGCCTGCGACGAAGCAGTATGTTCGGATGCAGGGGCTACCATTAACCTGTTCAACAAGAATGCAATAAATGCCACCAACAACCCCGACGATGTCTGGGAGTCAATGTACTATGGTATCCGCAAATGCAACATCTTTTTGAATGAGTTGGAACCCGACGGAATAATTACAACAACTAACAGCATTCCTGTTGACGACGATGGGGTAAAAGTTCGCGATTATTACAAAGGACAAGCCCTGTTTTTACGCGGGTTCTTCCATTTCGAATTGTTGAAACGTTACGGAAACATCTTTTACGTTACAAAGGTTCTCGACCCATTCAACGAAGATGAATTGTTCTCTGAAGAGCAGATCACATTCGACGAAGCAGTTGAAAAAATTGTTGCCGACCTCGATTCAGCAGCACTATTGATGCCCGAGAAACTCCCAGACGAAAGCTATAATGGCCGCCCTATAAAGTGGACTCCTCTAGCATACAAATCGAGAGTGTTGCTTTATGCTGCAAGCCCTTTGAATAATCCAACCAACGACAAAGAAAAATGGCTTCGTGCCGCAAATGCTGCCGAGGTAATTATCGAGTCGAAAAAATATACCTTGACTACTTTGTCAACAATTTTCACTTCAATCTACAATTCCGAAATCATTTTTGCCGCTTCGGCCAGCAAACGTAACGATATCGAAAAATACAATTATCCTGTTAGCTACGAAGGCTCTGGTTTAATGAACCCCTCGGAAGATTTAGTTGCAGCTTTTGGAATGTCGGCAAAAACGTACAAAAACCGTTTCAACGATTATAATTCGGCCGACCCTTACTCGCTTGTAAACACCAAAAAGCGCGAAGACCGTTTGAAATACACCGTTTTATACAATGGCAGCACACTAAAAGATACTATTGTGGCTTCTTATATTGGAGGAAAAGACGGGCTTTTCTCATCGTCGAATGCTACTAAAACAGGCTACTACATGCGAAAATTCATTGATCCATCGCTCGACCTTGCAAAAGGAAATCAAAGCCAACGTGCTTGGGTGTTTATGCGTTATGCCGAAATACTGTTGAACTATGCCGAAGCATTGAACGAATACGACAACTCGGCCAACTTTTCAGAAATCGCCAAAACCCTCGACGAGTTACGCAACCGTTCAAACCTTAGAACTTTTGATGCTTCGGACAAAACATTGCTGAAAGATCAGGGCGAAATGCGCAAATACATTAAGTTGGAACGCCGTTTAGAACTTGCCTTCGAAGAACACAGGTTTTGGGATCTTCGGCGCTGGAAAGATGCCGAAGAGGTATTGAATAATCCTGTTAACGGAATGCGAATCGCAAACGAAGGTGATGGCAATTATAGCTACACCGTTTTTGAGGCCGACTCTCGTGTGTTCGACACCAAAATGTACTGGTATCCTATTCCTCGCACCGAAATTTTAAAATACCGCAGCGCAGGAAAAACAATTGTTCAAAACCCTGGATGGGAATAAAGAGGAAAGCAGATTTGATAATCAACGAAAATCAAAAAAAGATGAAGAATATATTCAATATTGCCGTTTTAGTTTTGCTCTTTGGAATGTTTTCATGCGAATCGTCTGATGAAATAAGCTATGGATTAGACCACGAGGTACCTGTTTGTACTTCGCTTACGCTTACTTCGAACGGGCAAACTAAAGTTATTGCCGACTCAATAGTGTCTAAACTTTTATGGGGTATTGTTCCGCAAACTAACCTCGAAACAATTGCGTTACCTACGTTAACGGTTTCTACCAGATCAACAATTAATGTTAGTGTAGTAATTAGCGACAACGATGCCATTAAAACTGCTGAGCTTAGCTATTCTAATTGGCTCTTTTCGAAATACATAAACTTTTCAAATCCCGAAGGAGACATTCCATTAACACCAAAAGAATATACGTTCTCCGCTCAGGTTGTTGTTCCCGGCGATGCAGTTACAACCCCTTGGCTCGAGTCGTATTACTTCAACGATGGTTCGTCGATGAAGATTACCCAATCGTACCACAAGTTTACGCTTACCGTGGTCGATGTAAATATGAACAGCTGTTCAATCCCAATTTTTGTAAAAGTTGAATAGAAGATAGAGTAGAATTTATTAGTGTGATTAGAATGAAAAGAGGATACCCTTTATGGGAATATCCTCTTTTTTATTCAACATGCTGAATATATGTTTGATAATCAGTATTTCATTTCTCTATTCATTCTTATAAGGAGGTAAGATACCTGTCCCCCACCCCGATGGTTTTTCAGCCATTTCAAGCACAAGCTCGCCACCGGCAACAATGTCGGCATGTTCGATCCAAGCTTGGTTCAGCGGTTTTCCATTCAGCATGGCCGATTTTATGTACAGGTTTTTTGGTGAAAAATTCTTGGCTGTGATCATGAATTTCTTTCCATCTTCTAAATTGAATATCGTTTGTTTCACCATAGGCGAATTGATCAGATAGTACGAATGACCAGCATTAGGGAACAAACCCATAATATGAAATGCCAACCACGACGACATGGCACCCGAATCGTCGTTGCCAGGAATGCCGCTGTGCGAAGCATTGTAATTCTTTTGGATAATCGAACGGACACGGTCGCTACTCAAATCGGGGCGGCCAATCCAGTGGTAAAGGCAGGGCGAAAGGAACGAAGGTTCGTTGCCCACATTGTAATAACTGTTGTTGAAAAAAGTGTCGAGCCGTTTTTGAAAAGCCTCATTTCCACCACACTTTTCAATTAACCCGGGAACATCGTGAGGCACCGAGAGCGAATATTCCCACGAACTGGCTTCGTAGAAAAAGCCGCACCACCAGCAAAGGCATATAGGCCAGTCTTGTGCCAGCGGGGTGTATGGAATATAGTTCTGCCTTCCATCGCTCATGTCGCACTGAATACTGTCGATCCAGTTTCCTGAAGCATCGCGGGGCATGATGAACCCTCGCGAACCGTGATCTTCCACATCGCGCCACAAGTTTTTCCAGTTACCCGACTGATCCATAAATCGGTGGTATTCGCCCATGCGGTTCAATCCTTTAGCCACTACCGCCAAACAATAATCGTTAAAAGCATATTCGAGTGTGCGGTTCCCTGCACGCACAAATTCATTCGACACATAGCCCAAACGGTTATAGTCAGTCAATCCTCCACGGCCTTCTTTCTCTTCATTTCCTCCGGGGGGAATTGTGGCATCTTTCAACATGGCTTTCAATGCAGTGCCATAACTAATTCCTTTCAAACCTTTTACATACGCATCGGCAATAACAACCTCGGCATTCGATCCGCCCTGAGTGCGACCGTTGCAGTTTCCGCTTCGGGCATCGGGCAAATATCCATCGTATTTATAAATGTTCAACAAAGAATTTACAATGTCAACTTGCCGCGAAGAAGAAACCAGCGTAATTAGTGGGCTCGAAGTACGGTAAGTATCCCAAATTGCATAGAAATCGTCGTAATAAGGCGAAGCAGTCCAAAGAGGATTTTCACCCGTGCGGTCAACCGGCATTAGCATTGTATGATAAAGCGCTGTGTAGAACATCGTTTTCTGTTCTTCGGTCGAACTTTTATCAATTTCGATGCGCGAAATCAGTTGTTCCCATTTGGCTTGGGTTTCTTTCAAAACTTGGGTGAAATTCCAATGCGGAATTTCGGCTTCGATATTCTGTTTTGCTTTTAGTGTACTGATAAATGAGATTCCCACCTTCATCTGAATGGTCTTATCAGCAGGAAAAAAAAGAAAAGCTCCTGTTTTTTCGTACGAATCGAACTGGCTTTTCACTTTCGGGAAAATTGAATTGCCCTTCCATGTTCCGCAGGTTGAAAAAGGTTTATCAAGAATTGCGTAGAAATAAACAGTGTAAGCCGAACCGTTATTCCAACCACCACGAATGCGGCTATAACCGCGAATTTCGGTGTCAGAAACAATCTCTATTTCCGATCCTACAAATTGTTGAGCCTCACGGGCATCGGGAATAGGTTCTTCGCCCAGGAATTTTCCGCAGTCAATTTTGATCCCATTTTCGGCCTCTGAATTGAAATGGAATTTATAAAAAGCTACTTTGGGCGATGTGGTCAACTCTGCCCTGATGTTGTTTTTCTTTAGTGTAACACCATAGTAACCAGACTCAACCTTTTGGTCGTTCCAAAATGAAGGTTGCTCAATGTTACTGAAATTGCCAGAGAAAGGCATCACTGAAATATTGCCGTATTTGGGGCCGCCACCTGTTCCGCTCACGTGGGTTTGGCTAAACCCATAAATGGCCCGCATCGAATCGGGCGAATAGCCACTGTTGGAATCGCTGTTGTTGTCGGGACCAGGCTTCACCATCCCAAACGGGCACGACGCGCCAATAAATACATTTCCCTGACCTTCGGAACCAATAAGTGGATCGATATAAAGGTGATAGGGCTGGGCACACACCTCAGAAGTGATTATTGAAAATATTATGGTGATTGTTGCGAAAACGGTTCTATTCATAGCTAATACATTTCTTTAAACACTTTGCAAAAAATATTTCTCAATCCAAGACAACAAGGTTTTATATTTTTTTCTTTGCGACTTTGCGCGAGATTTTTTCCCACGCAAAGCCGAAAAGTTTGCCAATGCTTATTTTTTAACAGGCTGAATTAAAAACGAATACTCATATTTTTTCTCCTGAAGTCGGTATTGATCCATTGGGTAAGCGCCCCAACTGTCGTTTCCGCCAACGCCCATTTGCCCAAAATCGATATTTACAAACAGGTTATTACGCTTCTTAACGTCGATTGGATGTTGCTGTTTTTTAGTTAGTCCCGGATCCAAATCGTCGTCGGAATTGTTGCGGGCATTGAAGCAAATTGGTGAGCTAACTCCTTCAATCAGCAATCCGTAACCTTCAGTATTGGTGAACGAAACCGTGCGCACATCGGTACGGTAACCGTTTTCCTGTGGGCGCGAATAATCGAAATTCAGGTTGCTTACAGTGTTTGAGTAGTTACCAATAAATGCCGATGTTTTACGGTCGTTGTAATTTTCCCAAGGACCACGTCCATAGTATGTAACTTTCTCGAATTCAACAGGTAGTTGTGTTTTCATCCCAAAACGTGGCAGTTCGGGCAGCTTAAGGTTTCCCATGTCGATGCTTGATGTAACAACCACCGAAGCATCGTTGCGGATGTTGTAGGTTACGGTGTATTTCACGTCGAGGTCGAGGAAACGGTAGGTCGAAACCACTTTCAAGCCATCGGAGTTTTGCTCTTTTACGTCAACCGATTGGAGGTTCATGATGTTGTCGGCAGCGCGCCAGATGTTTAACCTGAAATTCATTTTGTTGCCAAAATCGTTATCGATAGGAGCACGCCAAAAATTGGCTCGTAACTGATCGGTAATTAATCCAATGCCTTTGTATTTGTATTCCGAAAGCTTTCCGCTCCGCAGGTCGATAGCTCCTTCTACTTCACCACTTTTGAACGTAAGTTTCCGCTCAGTTTTAGTAATTGCAAGGTTTCCATCGGCAGTTTTTGCAACAAAGAAGTTGTTTGTTTGAAATGCAAATTGTTCGTTTGCAACTACATGGCCTTTTTCAACAAGATCGGTAGCTTGTTGCTGACTGGCCTCAATTACTAAAAAGAATTCGCTGCCTGTCTTGAAATTGATGGCAGGAAGTTGCAACGTTATTGTTTTCGATTCCAGTGGTTTGCCTTCAACTTGGAATGTGTTTGAAGCAATTTGTTTTCCGTTTTCGAAGAGCTTCCAATTGTAATCGTATGCATTCAGATTGGTAAACAGGTTGTGGTTCAGAATAGTGATGATGCCCTTTTCAATATCGACAGCTTTGAACCAAATAGGTTGGTACACTTTTTTCACCTCGTTAAGAGCAGGGTGAATGGTGCGGTCGGCATTGATCAACCCATTGTCGCAGAAGTTTTCGTCGTTTGTCCAGCGGTATCCGCCCAAATCGCCACCATAGATCCAGTATTTCTTTCCTTCGAAGTTTTTCATTTCCAATCCCTGATCGACCCAGTCCCAGATAAATCCGCCCTGAAGAATTGGATATTTCATGTAGATATCCCAGTAATCCTGAAAGTTACCGGTACTGTTTCCCATAGAGTGGGCATATTCGCACTGAATATAAGGTTTGCTGCTTTTGGGGTCGTTTGCATATCGTTCAACATCGCGAGGGCGAGCATACATTGGGCACATTATGTCAGAGAAAGCGTTTCCAAAAGCGCGTTCAAATTGTACCGGACGGTGTGCTTTGTCGTTTTCTTTCAACCAGTTGTAGGTCATTTCGTAGTTGGTTCCAAAATCGCTTTCGTTGCCAAGCGACCAAATAATTACGCAAGGATGGTTTTTATCGCGCTCGAACATGCGCGTTGTACGGTCGAGGTGCTGGCCTTTCCAATCAGCCATGTTCGAAGGGTGTTTGTCTTTCGGCATTCCATCAAGGCCGTGCGCTTCAATATTTGCTTCATCAACAACATAGAAACCGTATTTGTCGCAAAGCTCATAAAACTCGGGAGCCTGTGGATAATGGCTGGTTCGTATGGCGTTGAGGTTGTATTGTTTCATCAACTGAAGGTCTTTCAACCTTGTTTTACTGTCGAGGTAATGGCCATTCTTTTCGTGGTGTTCGTGAATATTGGTTCCCCTAATCACAATTGGTTGACCGTTGATTAACAGTTGTTTGTTTTTGATTTCCATTTTTCGGAAACCGGTTTTGCATCCGGCAACTTCAATTGTTTTGCCTTCAGCGTTTTTCAATTCAACAGAAACAGCATAAAGGTTTGGATATTCGGCACTCCATTTCTCAGGATTATTGATTTTCTGGACAAACGAAACGGTTTGGGTTTTCTTTGCTTCGATAGTGTTTATACTCAGTGTTTTTGAAAAAATAGGTTTATGCTGTTTATCGGTCATTGTAACAACAACCGATTGTTTATCAGAATTTTGTGTGTTAAAATTGCGAACATCGATATCCATCGACAAGATTCCGTTTTTGTAAGCGGCATCTAAATCTCCAACCACAAAAAAGTCTTCGATCGATACTTTTGGGCGGCCAATCAGGAATACGTCGCGTTCAATTCCGGCAAGGCGCCAAAAGTCCTGATCTTCGAGGTAAGAAGCATCGCTCCATTTGAAAATCTGAACCGCTAGAAGGTTTTCGCCATTTTTCAAAAATGGGGTGATGTTGAATTCGGCAGGAGTTTTAGCTGCTTTTGAATAGCCAACCCGTTGCCCGTTCAGATAAATGGTAGCAGCTCCGGCAATCGATCCAAAGTGAAGAATAATCTCTTTGTCTGAAAGCTTTTTATCGACAGTAAACGTTTTTCGGTAGGTGCCAATTGGCAAATCGTTGTTGTCGACAAACGGAGGATTCTCAGGGAAAATATAGCTGATGTTGGTGTACACCGGAACGCCAAAGCCTTGTGTTTCCCAGCTTCCGGGTACCTGAATGTCTTTCCATCCCGATTCGTTTAAGTCAGTCTTATAGAAATCGACTGGACGATCGGCCACTTTTTCTGCGAAGTTGAATTTCCAGGTTCCATTTAGAAGTTGGATATTCTGGCTTTTCTGAATATCGTTGCTCTGTAACTCATCAAGATTATTGAACGGAACGAAGAATGCCCTGGCAGGTTCTTTTCCTTCGTCGACAATGGTTGGGATCTCCCAAAAATTGGTTTGCGAAAATGCTGTAAAAGCACTCATTAACGCTAAAAATATTACTATTCGCTTCATTTTATGTTTGTTTTATTATTTTCCTAAGTTACCTTTTTTCTAAAATAATGCCATTGATTTTAAACGCAATAGCCGGTACATTTTCCTTAATCTCACTTTTCCAGCTTATTAGTAGCCCTTCGTTGGTCTGTTTCCAGCTGGGCTTTTCTGATGTTCCGACTAATTGAATGCCCGAAATTTTGCCTTCGATAAGTGCAGAACCTAATGCAAGTGATCTTATCAGAACCCGTTTATCTTTAGGGTTTCCAAGCACCATTGCATAGAGTGTTTTTCCTTTGGTAGTAAAACGGATGTCCTCGGGTGTAAAGCTGATGTTATCCTCGTTGAACATGCCTGCTTCGATTTTAGTTGGACCTTCGCCAAAGATTTTCCACGGGCGGGTACCAAAAATGGCTTCGCCGTTTGGTTCCATCCATTCGGCCATTTCGTTGAGGAATTTTACCTCGAGAGAGTCGATGGTTCCGTCGCCTTTCATTGGGATACTGAGCAGCAAGTTCCCGTTTTTGCTCACAATGTCGATGAGCTGATGCACAACTTGTTTGGTTGTTTTATATTTTTTTTCTTCGAATACTTTCTTACTGTAATGCCACTTGCCAATGCAGGTACATGTTTGCCAGGGGTTTGCTTTAATGCTGTCGACAAAGCCTCTTTCGTAATCTTCGACAATGCCTGCGGCCTGGCCTGGTTCTAATCTTTTGGCCGTAACAATTGCTGCCTGTTTGCCGCGGTGCCATTGTTCGCTTGCGTTGTAATAGTGCGCAACAACATCGAGGCCGGCTTGTTCCTGAGGGATTCCGTAATCATCGAAGTAAATCATATCGGGTTTATACTTGTCGACGAGATCTTTAGCTCTGAGGAACCAGATTTCGGTAAAGGCAGGATTATTTTCAGGAGCTTTTTCGGTCCACTGTCCGTCGTTGTCGTCGTGCCATTTTTGCATGGCTTTGATTGAGTCGATTCCATCGGGAACAACAATTGATGGGCCGGTGTATAACTGTTGAGGATCGAGGCCTTCCCACCATTTCCCTTTGCCATCTTCTTTTTTGAGGCGATATGCATCGTAGCGAATACCTACTTTTGGGCCTTCGGCATCGTAACCATAAGCGGGTTGTAACCAGTGCCATGCATGGGCTGAGTGGTTGCTTACCCCAAAGTATAACCCATTTTTGCGGGCAACTTTTTCCCATGTTCCAACAATATCTTTCTTTGGCCCAATTTTTACAGAATTCCAATCGTGATACGTTGAATTGTACGCATCGAAATTGTCGTGGTGGTTGGCAAGTGCCATGAAGTATTTTGCCCCTGCTTTTTTGTAAAGCTTAATCAACTCTTCGGGGTTCCAGTTCTCTGCTTTCCAGAGGTTGTCGAATTCCATGAAACCAAATTCGGAAGGATGTCCGTAATTTTTCAGGTGAAAATTATATTGTTTGTTTCCCTGAATGTACATTTCGCGGGCATACCAGTCACCATTTTCAGGTACACATTGAGCCGTCCAATGTGCCCAGATTCCAAATTTTGCATCTTTAAACCATTCTGGGCATTGGTAATTTTGCATAAACGATTCCCAGTTTGGTTGGTATTTACCCTGCATTATCTCGTGCTTTTGATTACTCTGTGCAAATCCAAAAGTTGAGATTAAGATGCTGGATGTAAATACTGTAAATATTTTCAGTTTAATAAATTTATGCATAGTAGTATATCTTATTTCCAAAGTTTCTGATTTGGTTTTTCACCCATTTCAAGTTCGATTTTTGAACCTTTTTGAATGTCGGAATGCCTTAAATAATAACTTCTTAGTGGCTTTCCATTAATAGTTGCCGTTTGTATGTAAGGCGAATTCGAACCGTTATTGGTTGTTTTGATGGTGAATGTTTTTGCTTTGTAATAGTTCGGATTCAGGTGAATCGACACCTTGTCGAAAACCGGGCTGCCAATTTCGTAGATAGGATCTTCGTCGCAACCGCCACTCATTTGGAAGAGCCCAATTTTCATCAGTACGGCCAAAGCGCCCATTTGCCCCTGGTCTTCGTCGCCCATGTAACCGTAATAAGGTGAGATGGTTGAAAATACACTGTCGACTACCGTGCGGCTCCAATATTGCGTAAGCCAGGGTACGCCTGCATGGTTGAAAATGAAGGCTTGGTGACTAACGGGCTGGTTCGAGTAGTTGGTCCAGGTGCGGCGATCGGCAACGTACTTTTCTCCGGTTTTGGCTTCAATGTCGGGGTGTTCGTTGCAGAAACTAAATTCGCGCGTCACTTCAAATTCGCGGTTCAAACGGTGAACAACAGAATCTTTTCCTCCCATCATTTCAAAAAGTCTGGGCAAATCATGAGGCACAAACCAGGTAAACTGTGCCCCGTTGGCTTCTTCAAAACCGTTGTCGTAAAGCAACGGATCGTAAGGAGATTTCCAGTTTCCGCTCTTATCTTTTGGAACCATGAAACCAAGTTCAGAATTATAAAGGTTTTTGAAGTTTTCCGATCGTTTCATGAAGATTTGGTAATCGTCTTCTTTCCCCAACGATTTTGCAAGCTGTGCCAAGCACCAATCCTGATATGCATTTTCGAGGGTGATGGCCGCCCCGTCCTGATGGCTTCCGTAAATGGTGTCGGAAAGCGGATAAGGAACATAGCCATTTTCTATGTAGAACTCAATACCTCCACCTTTCGAGGTGTTGTGTTCGTAGCCCACTTTGCTCATCAGTCCGCCGGGAAGATGGTTTTTCTTCAATCCTTCGTAAGCTAAATCGATATCGAAGCCGCGAATCCCTTTTTGCCAAGCACTTACGAAGAACGGTGTGCTCGATGCACCCGTCATTACAAAGGTGTAGTTGCCACCCGATGGTCCACGCGGAATGAGTCCTCCGTTTTTGTAATATTCCAAAAATGAGTTAATGAATTCTTCTGCAATCTCAGGATAAACCAGTTGCCAAAGAGTATTCAGCGTCCATTGGGCACCCCAGAAGGCATCGGAATTGTACATGTTGAACTTCGGTTTTCCGTTTTCATCGGTCGGAAGCTGACGAATTACTTTCTCCGCTCCGGTCATGTCAGCATACTTCCCATCGGCATCGCTGATCATGCGTCGCCCCATAATGGCATGGAATAAGTCGGTGTAAAAGCGGCGTTGCTGTTGCTCTGTTCCACCTTCGATTTCGATGCGCGAAAGCAGGTCGTTCCAATGGTTTTGGGCATCGGTAACGGTTTGGTCGAAGTCCCCGGGCATTTCGCTTTCGAGATTGCGGCGCGCACCGTCTTCGTTGGTGAACGAAACACCCACTTTCATCAGAAGCACTTCACTTTGATTTTCATCGAATTCAACGAGGATATTTCCGCCGCTTCCGTTCCATTTTTTTGAAGTTGAAATTTCTTCATTCACATTGAGATGAATGGCTTTTATGGGTTGGTTGAATTGTGCGCAAAAGTAAACGGGCGTTGGTTTGGGGCGGCGCATGGTGGCACTGTTCACCATAAATCCAGTGATTTCGGTCTCTGATGTTTGCTGATATCCACCTTCGATCAGTTCCGAAGGTCCCAACTGCTTTGAAAGCTGAAATACGATACCATGTTTTTGATTTTCAGGAAATGAGTAGCGATGAACGCCCACCCTATTTGTTGCAGTCAGTTCAGCCTTGATTTGGTAACGGTCGAGCAAAACCGAATGATACCCAGGTTTGACAGTCTCGTTATCGTGTGAGAATTTCGATGACCAATCGGCGAATATTTCGAGTAGACTTTCATTTGAAAAAGTTACGGGCATTACGGCCACTCCCGATAGTTGCCACTCGTGTATGTGGCTGAAATCGCGGATTGTATCGACACCGTAACGGTAGCCGCTTTTCCATTCGCCATCGATTTTTGTGTCTGGGAACAAGCTAACCATCCCAAACGGATTGCTGGCTGAGGAAAAATAGAACCAGCGCGACCAAGCCGAGCCCATTTGTGGGTAGACCAAATCGGCCGGACGGTTTTTTTGAGTGGGCTGGCAAGAAACTATCGATGCCATCAAAACCATCGTTATCAGTATAATTTTCAAAATATTTTTCATTCAATTATCTTTCATTCTTTGAGTTCTTTGCGCCTTTGCGAGAGATCATTTGGCACGCCAAGCCGCAAAGGGTTATCATTTCTTCCAACTATAAATTCCCTTCTCCACGCCCATTGGTAAAATGATGTTTGTTTGTTGGTATTCCGTGACATCTTTTAAAATGATGTTGGGCAAAATCTCTGAATCTGGAATCGCCAAACTATCTATAGTCAATCCATTTACATCATTAAACGCTATTGCTGGGCGATAGTCGCTTCCCTTTTTCGAGATTCTTACCTTGTTCATTTTTAGCCCGTTCACGTGTCGCACGTAGAATCCCCAAACGGGCAATTCTCCAAACATCGAGAATTCAGGGTAGCCCGCTTCGTTCTCGGTCACCTCATCCAGTTTCTTCCAGTCGAAGTAGGCAGTTTCCTTGTTTCCGCCACCTTCATACACGATTTCGATGTTTTCGAGTGTCACATTTTCAACGTAATGACCCGGAATTCCTGTGATTGACGATGGAAATACGTTGTGCGGATATTTTTGGCGTGGTCCTTCAAGCGGATAACCAATGTCTGGTTTTCCTGCGGGAATTTCCGCATACAAGTTGCTGATGGTCACATTTTTCAATGAGCCTACTTCGCCCTCTTTGTTCCGATGCCCCAATCGAATAAGTATGGCATTTCCAGTATTTTTAGCGATAACATCCCGCACATCAATATTTTCCAACGTGCCACCATCGACACACTCTATGGCTACAGCCGAACGGTAGGTGTCGAACACCGTCAGGTTACGCGCCTTTATGTTTTTGAATCCACCGTGCGAACCCGTGCCCAGTTTAAAAGCACTTGCACTGCTGCGGATGGTGCAATTTTCCACTGTCACATTTTCACAAATCCCTTTGATCGGGCCTTCCGATTTCAAACAAATGCCATCGTCAGCCGAATCGACATTGCAGTTCGAAATGCGTACCCCATTGCAGTTCTCCACATCAATGCCGTCGTTGTTCCAATAGGTGGTGCTGTTTACGGTCAGACTATCGACCACTATACTGGTTGAATTGCGAAAAGTGAGTACCCAGTTAGCGCTGTTTTTCAACGTAACGCCTGAAACCCGTATATCTGAACATTGCTGGAAAGCTACGAGTTCAGGACGAGATGATTCGTGCGGACGCTTTACATTCCAGCTTTTATCCTGAAGACGACCTGCACGCAGGTGTTTGTAGTGATCTTTGACCACCTCGGCGCCTTGTCCGTCGATAATCCCTTCACCGGTGATGGATATATTTTTCTGATTTTCTGCATTGATAAAAGCGTGGGCTGAATCTTCTCCATAATCGAGACGGTTGGTGCTTCCCAGCAATCGTGCCCCTTTTTCGAGGTGCAGTTCAACCCCTGTTTTCAGGAACAGCGCACCCGAAACAAACTGTCCTGCAGGAACAAGCACTATGCCTCCTCCTGCTTCGGAAGCATCGTCAATGGCTTCTTGGATGGCTTTCGTGTTCACCGTTTCGGCATCAGCAATGGCTCCGTATTTCGTGATGTTGAAGTCGGTAGAAGAACAAGAAAGCAAAAAAAAGAAGAGAATAACCCCCCAACGCCCTAAAGGGGGAGCTTGGGTTCCTGCAAGTTTGCTATTTCTGTTCATTTTCATTAATCTCCATTTGTTGTTTATTTTTTCGTTCTGGTCGATATAGCATTCTGCCTTTTTCCAATATTTGTGGATCGACCAGGAATGACGTGTTTCATTTTTTCCCCGGGGTTAAAACCCCGGGCTATTCATATTTTGCCCCGATGGGGCTTTCTCTAACACTGAACGATCGCCCTAAAATCGGTAGACACTAAAAGTTCCCTTTAGGGGATTAGGGGTGAATTTCCAGCTTGCACGGTTTATTACTTGCCGGCAATTCAATTTCCAATTGGCCATTATACCTGCTTTTTGCTTCGGCCTTTTTTCCGTTTATCTTGATTTCATATTGAAATTCGGGGTTCATGACCACCAATAGGCTGCGTTTGTGAGCCTTGGTTGCTTCATCAAACGAAAGAGTGGCTTCATATTTTGAATGATCGGCATTGAAAGATTGGCTTTCGATCCAAATCTCGAAACCTGTTGTAACGGTGCCGGGCTTGTAGTAGGCCGAATACCAATTGAGTACGGGTGCAGATAACGCCCCAAATTGATGCCAACCTGCACCACGGGCGGTTTTGGCAAACCAATGTTCATACGTGAAATAGGTTTCGTCGGTTTCTTTTTTCCACACATCGAGGGCGCGTTCGGCTATTTTCCAGGCCAAATCGGTGCGCCCCAGGTCGAGCATGGTTTTCCAGATAAACCACTGGTGCGGCATCCACACGGCGCCATTCCAGTACCCGTCGATGCGGTAATAGGGCGCTTGTTGGTCCACCACGCAAATTCCGGCGGGTGTCCACATGTGCTTGTCCGAGAATATTTTATCGAGTAGGATTTCTTCTTGCTCAGGTGTGCAAATGCCCGAGAAAATGGGGTACGCGCCATCCAACCCCATGTTGAAGTTGGTTCCACTTTCGGTGTGACGAAAAACACCGGTTGCATTTCCGGTTTCGTCGTGTTCGGTGTAGCCAAAGTAGCCGCTTTCCTTGTCCCAAGCAATGTTTTGCAATGCTGTGGTGAATTTCTTGATGTCGGCATCGTAGACTTTTACGTCGGCTTTGTTGCCCGTTTCGATGGCTGCTTTCCGCAGAATTTTTGCCACACGGATAATGTGCGATGTGGTAATTACCGGCGAAACAGTCGATTCCAAGTGGTTGTCGCGAACGGCTTTTTGTGGAGGGTAGTCATCCCAACCGCCCGAATTATAGAAGTAATCCCAGGTTTTCAATAGGTTCGATTTGAACGGATTGGTGGTTGAACTGCCCAACTCGCCAGCCATAAATTGATAGTATTGTTTCAGTCGTGGGTAGAAGTAGTTGAGCAACTCCTTCGACTGTGTTTTGTTCCAAAGGTCGTAAAAGGCGTACATCTGCACCGGCACTGGCGAACCGTGGTGAATAAAAGCCGATTGGCTACCTACGGGCGTGGTGTAGGTGTTCAGAAATTGAATCGATTTTTCGATGTCAATTTCGGCCAAGCCCAATGCAATAAAGCCGCCATCCCAGGTATAGAGGCTGTTCCACCACTTTCCTGGCGTGAAATGACGGATGAACTGGCCTTGTGTGTATATTGGGTAAACAATGTTCGATTGCAATGCGGTGCGCATCATGTTTTGACTAAATTGGAACGGTTTTCCTTGTTCCAAATCGCCTGCAAACGGTTGGTCGGCTCGCTTTTCTTTTGAAGTGAACAACGAAGGATTTTGGCTGAAACGTGTCATTTGTTGCTGAACATCAGCTTTGTTCCCGGTGCACACTATGGCATAAACCGTGTTGCTGTTCATGGGTTCAACTTCAACAGGACGCATAAAAACGTTGAGGTAGTGGCCGTTACCGTCGCCTTCAAAAACGAGGTAGTTGTGTTCGTGTACATATTTTTTGAAGATCACATCGAGCTCTTCATCCAGAATTTCACGGACAAACGATGAAGGATAGTTCCATGCCATTCCGTAGTAATTTTCCACATCGGGGTATTTCATGAGCAAAGTTCCGGCTTCGAGGTCTTTGGCGAATTCGGGCGTAAAATTTTTCTTCTGCTGAACGATTTGAATTGCTTTTGAATCGGTTTCTGAACCCACAAAAAACCCATCAATTTCAATTTCGCCACCTCCTGTTGAGGTTAATTTCAATTCAACCTGATTAGTTGCAGCGCTGTAAGGAATTTGTACCAATTCAAATTTTCCGGTAGCCTTCAACGGAATGATTTCGTATACCAACCCTGTGGTCTCAAGCGAATTCTGAGTGTTTTCTTTTAAGCGGTATCTAATGGTTACGACTCCTTGTGTTTGTTTTAGGCCGATGGAATAGCTCACCCAATCGCCCTTCTCTTTTCCGAAGCCTTTGCCAATTCCATTGCCGTTGAGGAAATCGGCATTGCGAACTTCGCCGCGCAACCAGCCATCGTACACCAGATTGTCGGACGGGCGTGGTGTGGCAAACTGTAAATCGGTGTAAGAAGTTGCGTTAATGAACGTGACCTTATCGGAACAGATGGCTTGTACGTTAGAATATGGGTCGGGGTAGTTGATAAATCCGGCCAAATTCAATTGCAGCTCTTGTGGCAGCAGGGTGTTGTTCACGCAATTCATTCCCACCAAAACGGTTGAAGAATCGAGCGTTGAATAGGTTACATCGACATACACTTTATCCTTCCACTCCAACTCGTAGCGGTAAGTTATTTTCGACAAAACGGCATTGATGTCCCATGGATAGTAGCCTGATTCGAACAGCACATTGGGCACCATCACCCGGTTGCGGTAATACCCGGGAAGCGCGGTTACGTCGAAACGCAAGCCCTTTGCCACATCGGGGATGTGCGAAATTCCGGCGTACTTTTTCGAGTAAGGCCCCCAATTTGATAAGGCAATCACATCGTGTGTTTTATCGAGCTTTTGAAAATAGCTGGCATCGAAAGTTGGTTGACTCCAAACCAAAGAAGCCAACACAAGGAACAAGAGAGTTATGGTCGCAATTCTTTTCATTTTCTACTAAATTTTTTCACACCCAGTGTATTTGTTCTTTATTTCAATATGAAATAGAGGGTGTTACCGTCCAATTCTTGAGTTATTTCATTTCCGTTCACTTTCAAAGTTGCAAATTTTCCTGCGATATTCTTCGCCTTGACGCTCACCAACGTATCATTTTTCGCTGGCTGCAAGTCTTTGTTCATGTGAATTTGGAATGTTCCTCCTGTAATTTGGGCATTGCCTTCAATCTCAATTTGTGTTGATTTGTTTGAATTTGCGTTTACTTGAAGGATTCCGCCGTTTAGTGTCAAATTCCCTTGAATCACAATGTTTTGATTGACTTCAAGAATTCCATCTTTTTCAATTGAAACAGGACCTTGCCCCAAGGCTGTTTTAGAAAATGCAGCCAAAGTACCTTCTAAAACGGTTGTTCCTCCGGTGTATGCATTGTTTCCTGTTAAGACGAGTTTTCCTGTTCCACTTTTAAGCAAGCTGCCGTCGCCCTTGATGTCATTTGCCCAAGTGTCAAGCGCATTGAAACGGCCGAGAGAGGCATCCATGTTAACGTTTACAGCGCCAATGAACGAACCGTAACCGTCGGCAGCGGCTAGCAAATTGATCCGCCCCCAACCGTTGGTTTTGTCCAGAATCTTGTAGCCCGACGGAATTTCGGTGGTATACAACACGGCGCGGCGTTGCATGTCGCTCAAATACGGAAAGCGCGACCTTAGAATGGCTTCGGCACCTTGAGGAACAATGGGTTCT
>Ga0209373_10001464_pt1 | contig 27455 bp, 17 predicted proteins | sample Higcelweek5metaG_FD_187173 | JGI IMG/M metagenome (GOLD analysis project Ga0209373, IMG submission 187173) | Freshwater pond sediment microbial communities from the University of Edinburgh, under environmental carbon perturbations - High... | ecosystem: Environmental > Aquatic > Freshwater >... | reverse complement strand
ATAGAGCTATATAACCCAATATTTTCCTGCACTATTCCTTAGTGTTTTATATCCTTTATCAACCATATTATTACTTTTATAGTATTATATTGATTGTGTTGTTTTTGCGCAATTTCTTATAAAGTAAAAAATTAGTCATAAATGAACGTGAAGCAGAAGCGGTGAAGCTAATTTTTGAGCTATATGATTTGGGCTATGGCTACGAATACATAATAAATTAGCTTAATGAGAAGAATTACCGGACAAAGCTCGGAAAACCATTTGGCAAAAATTCAATACATTCCATATTAATCAACGAAAAATACAGCGGCGTTTACGTTTTTAACAAATGCGAAAGCAAAGATATGTTTAATCAGCGGAACACGCACGCATATAAAAAGGACGAAAACATTATCCGCGTACCAGGTGGCTGCCCCAAAATCATCGACAGGGAGCTTTTTGAACGCACACAGCAGAAAATGCTTGAAAACAAGCTCAGCGCCGGACGCTACAAAGCAAAGGAGCCTCTTTTGTAGGCTTCACGCCGTCCGGCAAATCTACAACTATATTATTGCTTTTGCCAATCCATATATCGCAGTTGTCGGTTATGATGTTTTCCTTATTTTTAACGGAAACAACATAAGTAAATTTGTTATCCTCATCACCGCCGCCGATTGTGCCGTTGTTATCTCCGGTTGAAGATTTATCATTCGGCACTTTAAGCTGACCGTTAATAACACGATCCCATGCATCTAGTGCTAAGTCAATTTGAATTTTAATAACATTAATAAATTCTTCTGATTTTGGTATTTCTTTGAGTATTTCGTGCTTTATCTCGTCAATTTTTCTACCATAATCGCTATACGAAGTGAGATTGCTAGTCATGATCGATATTTGATATGGTTATCCATACCTAATTAGCTACATTTTACAACATTATTTTTATATTGTCAAGGGCGGCAGCCGTTTATTCTAACTATAAAAAAAATAAGGATTGATTTATCTTCTTAAAAGTATTATATACAAAAAACTGTGCCTATCGACCAGGGTTCTATATTCGGTACACTGACGATGTATTCATCATCATATACAGAATACACAAGCTCAGTTTCAGCTATGTTCCGGGATATAAATACAAATTTATTACTTGCGGGACGCCGTATTTTCAATGTCAGATTACCGCTTCCTCCTATCGTACAGTTTACGATTGATACATTTGTTACTTTTCCTTCCTTGTTTTCTCTGGGAAGCAAAATTGCCTGCTGAGGTGTTGATAAAATGGCAGGAATACGATTTCCGCTGATATAATCTGCCGCATTCAAAATTTGGTTGCGCTTTTGAGAGCTTATAGTCCTCGTCCACGGCATATGTCCGAAAACAGCCCATTTTGCGCCTTTTTCGGTTTTTACAACTGCATTGGCAATTCCATACGGATATTTTGAGCTCATTGGATTAACATTTTTGGCATTTGTATCATACACGCCGAAGATTTCCGTTTCTCCGTTTATATCAATAAGATGATGTCCGTTTTTGTAATAAAAACCCTGACTCCATGTTCTACCCTCAAAGCCCTTATTTATCTCATGCTTCGTATATAATTCATATAACTGAGCTGTTGATATTTCCTCCGCCTTTGCACTGAACCGGGCGCCCTTTTCAGCAATCAAAGCAAGTGAAGCTCCATCTGTCAGCACAGGTTTATCCAGCAAAAAATCTATTTCTTTACGGCTTAACCGTTTTGCGTTTTCATAATGCAGAAGATATACGGAATTTTCATTACCACAATATGCTATGGGTATAGCCGTACCGAGAAGTTCTGTCCCTTTCATATACGGCTCCTTTGACCACGCAAACGGCTCATCATCGTCATTTAACTTTTGTTTCCACATATTTTTAGACAAACAAAGCCGCAGCCCTGCCTGATATGAAGTTTTATTGTATTCTATAAGCTTCTGCCAGTACGGGCGATGCTTCGCAAACTGCTCCAGCATTTGCCCGTGCCAGCTCATTGGTTCGTAATCATTCATTAACATTGCATAGCTCATTGACGTATTTCCATTTGCGAAATACAATGTAGTTTCAAAACATGTTCCTGCAATGCTTTTCCCATATACAACATCCGGAAGATTTTCTATTTCGGGACACATGTCACAAACATAATCCGGCAGCATATAATTCTGCCAGTTAATAAGTTTCGCCTTATCAATAAATGCATTTGGATTATGGTCGCTGTATGCGCCGCCGCCCGGTCTGGATTTTGGACTTTTTCCGGTTGCGCGCCGCATAGCGTCAAAAATAAATTCATATCCATAGCCTGTATAACTTCCATGGGCACAGTATTGAAAGCCCATGTAGCTGTCACTTGATACATCATGAACTGCCTTTGATATATTATAAGTAAAATCTCCTATACTCTCCCTGACAAATTCGATGTATTTTTCCCTCCATGATATATCGCCATAGTTAATTTCATTAACCAACGATTCTCTTGAAAAGTTTGCATCATATTTTTGGTTAAATTTTGTTATACAATTATTACAAAAACACCCATACTCCACCGGACTATGGTTTGTGGCGCGCAAGTCGTCATCTATCCAAACACAATGAGGAATAATCTTTGCATATTCACGCACTTCTTCAATAACGTAGTTTCTGAAATGTTCTCCGTTCCAACAAAAACAGTATTTCGCACTCACGCCGTCCGGACCCACCATATTCTCCACCGGGGATCCCTCATACACAAGTCCGCTGCAATCTGTTCCACTCATGTATTCTCCATGTCCGATTGTATTACTTATCTGCAGGGAAACCCTGACCCCGATATTTCTAAACTTCTCCGCTATTTGCATAAGTTTTTCAACGCTTTTCTTGTGCACCTCAATTTTAGGAAAACCATATTCACTTGCAAGCCATACTTCATCGCAACAGCCGGGATGCCCTATAATCTCATTAATAAGACCATCTATAAATTCATCTTTTTTTTGAGTATCTGAGCCTAATCTTTGTATTAACATAACATTCTCCTTAAAGGTCTTATTCACCAATTATCTGCACTTCACACACTCTTTTGCGCTCTCTTACTTGATCCCAGTCTATAAAATAAATAAATCCAAAATCGCCAAGCGACAACGCACCATTTTCCAAAACAATGCTCTCAGAACGTCCAAAGAAGCATGAACGCAAGTGTGCGTCTGTGTTTAAACTTCCCTTTGGTTCCTCATCGGGGAAGGTAAGCGCGAACTCAATATGCTTTGGACCGGGATGATGATATTGCCCCTCTGTTCTGCATGTAGGAATGATTTTCTCCATTATTTCTACTAAATCCATCTGCAAATATTCTCTACCAAAGAAGTTCAGATCATGCGAGCATTCCTGTGTCATTACCGAACAAGTCGTATGGTGCGAATACACCGTAACCAAACCATTCTTTATGCCAGATTCTTTCACAATTTTTTTAACCTCTTCGGTAATATTGTGAAAATCCGGCATATGATCCTTTGATTGAACCTCAATTTTTCCTAAATAAATAGCCATTTTTTCTCCTCCTAAGATTTTTATTTATATAATTTATCCCACGCTGTGCGTAGTGAATAAATCATTTCCTCAATCATAGCGGCAGGGTCTTTCGCCTTAATAATGCCGCTTGTACTACCTGTAGCCATGGCACCCGCCATAATAACGTTATACACATCCTCACCATTGCTGATACCCGCACCTTGCAATACCATAATGTCGGGGTTAATTGATTTTACTGTTTCTATGGTATCCTTAACATAGTTCATATTGCTTGTCTGACCTGTTCCAATTAACTTCGTAGGTTCGGCAACAATTAAATTTGGTTCAAGACACGCTATTGCAGATACATCCTCTACCGTATCAGCGCATACAATTGTTGCAAGTCCCACCTCGTCCGCACGTTCTATTGTCTTTTTAATTTCTTCAAGAGTAATCGGCTTTTCAGCGTGATTCAGCATTACGCCTACCGCTCCTGCGGCTTTCACCGCTTCCGGAAGAACAGAGCCGAGTCCTCTGCCGATTGGCAGGGAGTCCATATGCTGCGCGAATACAAGGATGCGTTCGGTGTTATCGGCAAGCAGCTTTATATCTGTATATTGCGGCGTAACAATAATATCAACGTCATATTTCATTGCCACCTTATCGATATCCTTCGCAAGCGCGAGCATTTCTTCACCGTAAAGATACGCCTTTGGTCCAATTTCAAAAAAAGGCGGTTTAATTTTAAAATCTTTATACATTTTTGCTCTCCTTTTTATTTAACATTTCACCAACTGCGCCGCCCGGATGAATGAGTGCAAACTGTTCTTTGGTATAACCTGTTTCTTCAATTAAAGCTGCAAGCATAGCATCAAATAGCGCAATTGTCGCAATATAGCTTGATGTAGCCATTAAACCCAATTTATCGCTTTCTTTTTCGATTTTAAGCGGAACAACTATATCCGCGCACTGTGCAAGCGGTGAATATAAATTTTCTGTAACTGCAATTAATATTGCACCTTTTTTATTGCATACACTTATAATCGGCAAAAGCTCTGCTGTTTTTCCACCGCGCGAAACCATCACCATCACGTCACCTTTTTTCAGTCCGCCAAGTCCCCCGTGAACTGCCTCGCATGGTGGCATGAACATTGCATTTAACTCAATACAGCAAAGCGAATGAGCAAATTTTTTCGCTGCGATTCCCGATGAGCCGCTTGCGCATGTCATTATTCTGTTGCAGCTTGCAAGTGAATCAACAGCTTTTGCAAAAGCGTCAAGGTCAAGATATTCTTTTAACTCTGCTACCGCCTTGCTCTCAATATCTATTGAGTTAACAGCCGCCGTCTGTGATTCTTTTTTCATTAAAATTCCTCCGTTTTATATTATCTCAATGCCCAATATACCGCATAAATTCTTTATCTTCTGTGTGTTATCACCATAGGAAATAATATAATGCTGGGACATTACTTTATCTGCAAATTTTTCAATATCATCAAGCATTATCTCAAGCCCGGGCAGCTGCGGAGCGGGTTGTGTCCAGCCTGCTTCCTCCCATTTTCTTGGTGTTACGCCTTTGCCCTTTACCATATGCATATAATACTTTTCTCCAACGCTTGTTAAACGGCACATTGTAAGCTCGCCTGTTTTCACCTTTGATACGTTTAATATACCCTCTGATAATTCGCCAAATGCCGCAGGCATAACCGTAACTTCTCCGTCAACGATTTCGGCAGGCACATAATCGGGAACGCCGGCTAAAACCCTATCCTCCATAAACTCGTAAAATTCTAAATATGCCGCCGCTTGACCTGTTAAGTATTTCACCATAAGCTGTGTAATACAGCCTAAAGAATCGTTCTCGGGAACTGTGCAGACGTTCTCATAATCCGTTAAAAGCATAAATATCGGCGCAGGCGGAAATCCTAAAAGCTTTTTCATACCGTCAACATCTTTGAGTGAAATTGCCTCATAGCCATGTTCCTTTATAAGTTCCTTAATTGCAAGGTAATATCCCGCAGCTTTAAGTAACCCTTCCGCTTTTGCTTCCTTTAGGAATTTCCACTTTGAAATGCAGTTATTGACTACATCTTGCTTTACGCTTTCACTTACCTTTTCATATCTTTGATAAATTTCAAGCATTTCAAAAATTTCTATTTCGGGGCCGACTACTCTTTTCAGCGATGGTCCGTCATAAAGTGTACCGTACAAATTCATATCACGATAACCCATCATACCTACCTTTGCACGGCGCAATCTATTTGCCGCCGCTGCCGCAATACCATAATCCGCAACTTTTTTGGAATTTGTCGGTCTACCGATAATGTCATATATGTATTTAAAGGTATAACCTAAATCGAGCATAGTTTTGCGTAGTGCGGTTGTTCCTGCCTGGTCGGCGGTAGTTACTAATCTATCTCCTTCCATCCAACCTGCCAGACCCCATAATACCATCGGCTTATGGCGAAATTCCTCCGCAACTTTTATTACCGCGTGCGTGGGTATCCAGCCTGCAACACAAAGCACAAGAAAATCAAAATCTTCTGTTTTTAAAACTTCAATCGCTTTATTAATGTCCTTTTCCTCATAATCATCCGTAACGGGAAATATGGATAAAAGTGATAATTCTTCTGATTCTAATGCCGCCCGCGCATCTGTACATTTTTTAACAATAATGTCTCTTGGGGTATTGATTTCGCCAAAACCTACAAATCCCGCTTTCATAATGAAAACCTGCCTTTCCTATTTAATATATCATCCAATTTACAATAATTTTCGTATGTGTTTTTATAATTCAAACCGCTCGGTGAGTATACCTTATCCGTTTTGACTATTCTTTCACAAGCCTCTTTGACAGAGCCGAATACACCGATTCCAACGCCTGCAAGAATTGCGGAGCCAAGGCAGGCTGTTTCTTTGTTTTTTAACGTTACAAGTTTTTTGCCTGTCATATCAGACTTTATCTGACACCACAATTCACTGTTTGCTCCGCCGCCCATTGAACGGATTTCGCTTACATCCATTTCCAAGTAATCAAGATTATTTTTAAGCATACATGAAACTGACTCTAATATGCTCCGTACGAAATGCCCTCTTGTATGCTCGAGCGTTATTCCATGAAAAGTGCCTGTTGCATCCGGGTTGTATTTAGGCATTGTCGAGCCGCACAAGTGCGGAAGCATTACAAGTCCGTCGCTGCCTGCAGGAATCTTTTCAGCCAATTCATCCAACTCCTTAAAGTTGAAATCCTCACAAAAATTATTTTTAAACCATTTCAGCGCCATTCCTGCTATTGTTGTCCAGAGTAACAAGCAGTAACTGCCATCCGCGTTATAGTGACAAGGTATCTTGCTGTCTGGATTATACGGCGGTATTTCATCTACAGGAACAAAGATAACCATTGTCGTTCCCGTCATTTCACTGATTACGCCTTTTTCTATAATTCCCGCGCCGATTGCTCCTGCGATTTGGTCGATCGCTCCTGTTACCACTGCCATTTTATCATAATATCCGATACATTCACCGCTACTATGTAATTCGGGTAACATATCCTTTGAAACACCTATATAGTCAAGCATTTCATTCCACCATGTACCGTTTTGAATATTAAAATACAAGCTTGATGACTGCATTGTTTTTTCTGTTACAAATCTTCCTGTCAGCTTAAATAATAAATAATCCTCCAAAAGGAATATTTTTTTTGTTTTCGCCCAAATTTCAGGCTCGTTTTTCTTTACCCACAATAGCTTACAAGCAGGCCACGTTGCAGCAACCTCAGGTTGTCCCGTTGTTTCATATATTTTTTGTATACCAAATTCTTTTTCAATTTCTCTTGCTTCCTCTGCTGCCCTGTTATCAAGCCATACAATTGCATTTCGAACGGGATTACCATTTTCATCTGTTAAAATCATAGTTTCGCATTGTGTATCTATCGAAAGTGCGGAAATATCCAAATTGTCCACAACCTCACTCATGCCATTCTGAAACAAAACCCAATACTCATCCGCATTAAATTCAACAAAGTTGCCCTTTGTGATTAATGTATAATCAACGGTGCTTGACGAAATTTGTTCGCCGTTTTCGTTAAATACCGCTGCTTTTAATGATGTTGTACCAACGTCCACTCCAAGTAGCTTCACAGTTTACCCTCCCTGTCGATTTCTTACTTTTACACAAAATTTAAACAACCTTAATTTTCTTCCATTTACCCTGTTTAAATCTAAACATAAATATTATACTTCTTACAATCCAGTCCATTTGCATTGCATTATTTGCATTATACAGCTCGTCTTTACCAATATATTGAGAAATAATAATAGAGACGCCAATAGCCAGACCGGACATCTGCACCTTAATCAGCGTGTCAAACGTGGTAATAAGAGAAATACCGGCTACAGCTGTTTCTCCCACATATGCCACCATGATAGTATCTGCAATTCCGATTGCAACTATCATTATTTGTTCTATCAAAATAGGAATTAACAAATTTACAATCATTCTATTTGTAAACATTCCCTCTTGATTCAACCTAATCGGATGCATAATTACAATATCTCCAGTCTTACTGCTTACCACATTTTATTGATTTCTTCAACTGTTTTTCTGACAAGAATTTCACCGCCCTGATGACCTGTAATACCGCTTGAAACATATGCGCTGTAATGGCTGCCCTGCTCTGCTTTTTTAGTGGGAAGATATGAATGACTTCCACAAGCAAGCTGAATAATAAAGGTTTGCTTTGCCTTGCTCCTTGCTCTTATTTGATTTCCATAGTTTAAGAACAACTCAAAAGGATTTGTGGTAAAAGCAACATCTCCGAAGCGAACAATATGTACCTCTATGGGGCAGATGTCATGACTTTGCTGATATTCATATCTTGCAATTGTTCCTGCAAAAATGTGCATACTTGCATTATCCGCAAAATCAAAGTTATCCTTATTTGCATTTTTAATATAGTCCTCAATGGCTTTTACAGCCTCATTATATTCTGTAATTGTAACTCGTCTTATTGGCATATCTATTGTTGTAACTTTGTGTATTAGCTTTGCATTATCACAAAGATGCTGCAAAGCCTCATCATAAACATCAATTATTTCATTTGAAATACGCTTACCGACCTTCCATGTGCCATTAATATCAAACATAGACGGGTCTGCATTTCTTTCAATATAATTTTCTCTTTTTATATTTGGGTCATCGATGGGTTTTTCTGGGTTTACCCATCTTATCATATCTCTGGGGCACTGGTCGCCCGCCGCACTGCAAAGTCCCAAAACAAACAAATCCTTACCAAATTTTTCTCGTAGTAAAATCCTTACCTTACCCCAATAATCGGAGGAAATAAAGCTTCTATGCTCTACCACCTGTGAAGGGCAGGCAACATTTGCAACAACACCTGTCAGCTTTTTATTCTCATCAAAAACATACAAAAGCTCGATACCCGAATCATTTCCGCCTTCTAATTCATCAAAGTTTGCATGGTTTGTATCTCCCCACATTTTTGCGGTTTTATCATCATAAACAACTCTGCGGCACATTCCTACTGCCACGCGTCCGAACCCATTTGCATAATAAGCGTTTTTCCTGCCTTCCCATGCTTTTTGAATTGCCAGAGTAATTTTCTCCACCAAAAATTCAAGCGCCTCGTGTGGGTTCATTATGTTATTAGAATACACATTTTCGATATAGGCTTTATCTTCCGGCAAATAGCGTTCTAAAACATCCAAAGACGAACCCGAAGAAACTGTACCTGTGCTTTCATATACCATTGCAGTATGCGAATGGGTTGCATTGATGATAATTTTATTAACATCAAGACAGTCCACCCTATCAATCAGGCGTTCTTTAACCAATTTAATCAAATTTTCACCTATGCTTACCAAATCACAGGAACAGATAACCATTTGCTCTGCACCTGATTCTACAGCCATCGCAGTAACCGAAATCGGCGTTTCTACATATTCAGAAATTCTTTCAAAAAACTGACCGGCAAGTTTAATTTTTTTGTCCGGTGTAATACTCTCCTCCGACCAACCAATTAACAGCTTATTTTTCATAATTGACTTCTCCCATACCTTTCTTTTGTTTTACACTAATATAATACTAATTTCCTCACTCTTCAAATTCTCAATTTCCGATTTTGGCGCATTATTATTTGTTACTATATGGTCTACCTCATTTACTGGAGCTATCTTTGTAAAGGTTGTTCTACCTATTTTTGTGTAGTCGGCAGCTATTATTGATGTATTAGCCTGTTTTAGCATTTGTCGGCAAATTTCCGCCTCCTGCTGATAGTAAGTTGAAAGCCCTGTTTCACAGCTTACACCGTCAACTGATAGTATCAGTTTATCCGCATGATATGCAGATAATTGGTTTAACGCATCATTACCAAATGTAAACTGATATTTTGTGTTAACGGCGCCGCCAAGCAAAATAACGTTTAAATTAGCACATCCTGCCGCCTCTAAAGCTATTGCAATAGAATTTGTTACAATATTTAAATTCTTACGTACCATTAAAGCTCTTAAAGCAAATAGTGTCGTTGTTCCTGCGTTCAACATCACAGTTTCGTTATCACCCACCATACTTGCGATTTTTTCCACAATCGCTTTCTTTTGTGTTTCGTTTTCGCTGGAACGCTGATTGAAGTTCATATTATAATACATCTTGTATGAGCTTACAGCTCCGCCGTGTACTCTCGCCAGTAAGCCCTTAGCTTCAAGATCGGCCAAATCAATACGTATTGTAACCTCTGAAACATTAAACATCTGACTTAAATCATTTACTTTAACCTTTCCGGCGTTATTCAACATTTCAAGTATTTTTTCTTTGCGCTCATCAATATTTATATCCATAAACATTTTTCCCCCTCTATAAAATCAATCCAAACTTATGGAATTCTACTCTTCCGTTATTTTACGTTATATTTTTTATTTATTTCATTTTCATTTCGTTTTAATTATACATTTATTCGTTTTATTTGTCAATACTTTTTACAATATTTTTTATATGTTTTGCAAAATACTAATTTGAGTTTAAAAATATAATTATATAAAGCTATTTTGTTGTTATATCTATCCGCTAAGATTGATATTTCAGTATTATCAAAAATCAAGGGCTACCTAAAGGATTCGCTTTTTCTTTGGCACTTACCGCTTATAATAATGGATCAATCAACTTCAGGTGATGGCAGCCTTATTGCTTCCTGCTCGGTTGTGATGTCCAAATAAACCATCGTTTTCTGAAGCTGTGCATGACCTAACAGCCTCAATCTTACCTTTGCTCTGCGGATCATGACCACGGCACAGTCTGATGGAAAATCCCGCATAGCGATAATAATTTTCAAAAGCTTCGGTTAAAATCAAATTATGAATTCTCTGTAGTGGTCGAGAACTTTGGCTCGCTCCTTGCAGTCAAGCACATACCGCGCATATATCTCATCATTCATATCCCAGTATTTGCCCACTGTTCGTTTGTCTATATTAAGCTCTCTCGCTGGCCTCCTTTTGCTGTAACCTTTTGTTTTCAATTCTTGTATCTTACCGTACATTGGCGTTCCTACCATCCCTTTCCAACCTCCCGTTGCTTTTTGAATTATATCTCTATTATACAGCAGCGGTCTATTTGGTGGTACATTTTTATTTGCCATTTCCGGTACATTTTATTTTACCAGTTACAGATTTTAGCACAACACACATAAATCAAAAATGGGTAAGTGATATTACATATATCCACGTATTGGCTGATGGATGGTGCTATTTAGCATCGGTTATGGATTTAGCAACGAATAAAATAATAGGCTGGCACTTTAGCCGCAACATGGATACTTCACTTGTTTTGAAAGCATTATCCACTTTGGATATACCTCCTTTGTTTTATGATGCAGTTTGCAGACTGACATCATTTTATCATAGGAGGTATTTTTTTGTCTACTTGAAGCTAAAGCTACTGGGAACTCACCTGCATAGCAGGTGGTTTATTTTTTTGCTGACACAATAAGAGGACCGAGTCCTTACAGGATTCAGTCCTCATTAGCTGCCTATTTATTGTTCTATTAGAACATTTGAAAATATCGATGTGTTAAAATCACCCACCACGCCGCTCTGTGCAGCAACACCGGCATACATATTACCTGTTGGTTGTACATCAATTTCAGAGATTAATTTCCATTCGCTCTGATCATCCTTATAATACCCTCTGGCTTTATTATTTTCCAACTCCAATTTTACCTCAACCGGCTTTTTAGGAATGGATCCTTTCTGATAGGCTGTGGTCAATGCTTCCTTAGTACGATAGGACATAATCACATCTCCGTTGAGCCTGTAACGAACAAATACATTATAGCTACCTGCGCTGTTCTCATTACGGAGCATTACGCCGCCCGCCGCATGAATCGCTTTCGCTCCGGTGAGTTCCATGGACTTTGGATTGCTGACATTCTCAATCGTAGCGCTTATTACGGTCTTTTTGGTTCCATCAACCGCTTTCCCAACCATTGAGCATGAATCTTCCGCGTTCCACGCGTCGTTTCCGCTTGTCGTAAGATATAACTTGCCGTTTTCTTCATATGCAAATCCGGCAATAGGATCCAAATTTTTTGGTGTGAAGTTCATCAATTCGAACCCTTCAGGCATGGTAATGTTTTCCGGAACCACAGCGACGCTCATAGTATTAATAGTCGTAATGCCCTGATATTCTGTTGTAATCATCATACTGCCCAGTCCTGTTTTTTTCGCGACCGGCACGCCGTTTTCCACAACTATGATACCCTGATCGTCTCCTTGAACGGTCTGAACAACACCCGTTTTATCCAATTCATTCTCTTTTGTGTCGATCAGCTTATAGGAATACCCAATTTGCTCGCCTACCTGATAGGTTTGTTTTTCCATAGTAATATCTACTCTGTTAAATCTGGCAGATAGTACCTGAATTGTTATATTACCGCTGATAGTCGGATTTTTCCGGTCTGTTACGGTAATGTCCACCTGCCCTATACAGTTCAGCTTTATACGTCCGTTCTCATACACTGCGTCAGGATTGCTGGTTGTAATTATAAAATCATCCATACGAGCCTGACGACCCATTTCAGTAGAAGCAATTACGTTAGGAACAATTTCATCACCAATTTCATACGTTTTACCCGCTCCCAAAATATTCAAAGAGGTAATTTTGCTGTCACCGGATACAACTTCATATGTGGTTGATATGGTTTTTCCCGATTTGGTTACTTCAATGGTAATTTCCGTCTTGCCTTTACCCGCAACAGTAACTTTTCCCTCTTCATCCACTGAAGCCACATCAGGATTATTGCTTGTATACTTTACTGTATAGCTTGTGCTGTTTGCGATATACCCTCCGGCTGTGCGTACGCAAAGCTGCAGCTTTGCAGATTGTCCCGCTTCCATCTGTGTCCATGCTTTTTTATGAAAATCCCCCTCGCGGTAGGCATATGCTTTATCAATGGCGTCATCTGGATTAGCAAAGGGATAATCCGAACGAAGCCCGATATCACTCTGGTTGATATCTTCAAAGCCCAGCACATAAGCGGGCGAATTATATTTGAGCCGGTAATCCCGCTTATCCTCCGCCACAAACATTGGATCTGCCGTAATGGAATTTTTATCGCTTTTTGTTGCTTCGCTGCGCTGCCATTCCTCCAAGGTCTTGGAAGGTGATTTACCGTTTATGAAGTAATCTCCACTGCCGCTGTTAAACAGGTTGAAATCAAAGATTCCCAATGTACTGTTGTTCCAGCCGCCGAAATTATAGATACCTGTATTAAATTCTGAGAATATATTCTTTGTCACTTTGACTCCCATAGAACGGCGTACTCCTCCGTCCATATCATTGATTGACAAAACGCCTGTGGTATATTTGGCATCAGTAAAGATATTTCCCCGGACGGTGGTATCCTTGGACGCGTTGTTATGGAACGCAGCACGCATAGGTCCGCCATCAACTAACTGATTATCATAAGCAAAATTGGAAAGAATATAGCTTCCGTTGGAGTTCTCGTCAAAATAGTAAGGGAACCAGAACGAGGATTCGGGATTTTCCGTAATTCTCGGCAGTATATTGTCATGCGTTATATTTTTTCGCAGAACATTAAAATAATCAATTCCCCATGCGCCGAAAGCGTTCGTATCCTGTGAATCCTGAATGCAGCGCGACGCGTCATTATACTCGAAAGTATTGTATTCCGAAACCTTAAAGTCGCGCACATTGTCCTCTGTTACCATAACGCCGTCAATGGTTTTGCCAATAAGATTATTATCAGGCGCGCCAAGGATATGAAGAGCGTTTCTCGGAGAATCATTAATTTTAATATTTGCTCCGTAGCAATAGGCGGTGTTAGCGAAACGCACGCCCGCCGCGTTACCGTTCAGCTCGCCGATATTATGCACATGGCAGTTTTCAACTGCATTGCCGTAATTCACAACTTTCGTTGTATTGCCCAGTCCTTCCGCAAATACCCCGTAAAAGCCCGTCTGGTAAATATGGCAGTTTTCAACTGTGGAGTTGCGTACGCTGCCCTTCATATAAACACCGTTATTTCCGCTGTTGAAAATTTCGCAGTTCCTTATGACAATATTCTGCGCACTGCTGATTAGAATATTGTTCTTGTTCAAATCCGTGCCGCTGATTTTCAAGCCGTCCAGAACAATGTTCTGTGCCGGTTGGGTAATGCTTCCCGAAACCGTTAGCAGATCGAAGGCCGGGGGCGCGACGATTACTGCCTTTTCTATATCCGGATTGATCGGCATATAATATAAAATCCCTTTCTCCTTGTCCACATAGTATTCGCCGGGAAAATCCAGAAATTCCATTGCATTGTACGTAAAGTATCTGGAGCCGGTGCCCATTTCATACTGAACGTCCCTGTCCAGTTCAACGGTTTTCGTTGTATAGTCGAGCGCTGTTACCTTTGGCCTTGACATGGACCAGTTGTAATGTCCACTGGGTCCGCCGGGCCATATGTAAAGCATTAACTCAGTTGGTTTTGCTACCACTGGAATATCCTGATCCTTAAATATAAATTTACGCTTTGGCTTGTCGGGGGACATGACGACACGGTTATATCCTATATTGGGATAGCGCGCGATTGTAACGCGGCTGCCGTCCTCATACATTGTCTGCGAATTAAAATCCTTGCCGACATCCGTCATATAAATACCGTTTTTATAAGGTTTCCAGTTAGTAATCCTTTTCCCTCCGTCAATTAATACGTCTTCATTATCATATGCTTTGTATGTAACCGTGTAATTGCCTTTTCCGGAATCGGATGACGTCAGCCTGATGGGATTTTGCGCGTAATAAACGCCATCCCGCAAATATACGGTTATATTACCGGTTTTACCCTCTCGCAGGAGCGATTGCACCGCATTCTGTGCTTCTTCTATAGAGCCGAACGGCTTCTCTTTACTGCCGTTTCCGTTTCTTCCATCCACCGCTACATAAAGGGACGCGTCCTGCAGCAGTTTTTCTGAAAACATCTTTTCGCCGTCAGCAATAATTGCTTGTACCGCTTCAGTTTCGGGCATACTGCCTTTTTCTGCAATCAGAGAAATACCGGATAAAGCGTCAAAATAAATGTCCTTGTTCAAAACTCCGGCTATATCCTCTAAAGACACATACATTGTACCGTCCTTTATAGCGGAAGGAGCCGTCAGTTGACGGCTTTGTCCGTCAATGTAATATGTATTTCCCGCAACCCTGACGTCTGTGCCATGATAGGACAGATAATAGGTGTTTTCTATTGTATCCAGTCCGCCGTCCGCATAAAATCCGTCGGCTGCTTCATCCAGCGATACCATAAGCTTATTATTTTCCAGATAAGGCTTATATTTTGATTCCGTTCTGTAATTTGTTTTATATACTACAAAGTTATCCTTCTTCATCATAATCATCTTGGATAAATAATCTGTTGTAGTCATTTCTGTTGTATTTACTGTTTCAGTCTGAATATTTGCCGCCCCCTTATATGCTTTGACATTATCAACATAAAACGCCGGATCGGTTTGATTATTCACATTAAAACGGATGGATGATATGGATTTCGCGTCTACTCCGTTATAAAAACTGACATTATCCAAAAACTTTTTCCCGTCCACCCATACGGAAAACGTATCCGTATCTGTGCTGCACTGAACGGTTACCTTAAACCACTCACCCAGCGTTACAGGCATTGTAGAGCGTGTATTTTTGCCGCCGGCAAAGTAAGGCACTGATATATTTTCTCCCACCACGGAAAGAAGAGCACCCTGCACGTTTCCATTAATAAAAATATCAGGAATTTTTATTTGCGTCGTTTGGTTTTTCAACATTATATCCGCTTCCACCGTTACGTCACCCGTAATGTCTCCTAAGCTGTGCGAAAGATATTTTCCAGGTATACTGGCTTGTATTTCCATACACTTATCATCTCCGTCACGGACTACCTGTTTAATAGAAGGATCTGCGTTCCATCCGACAACAGTGCTGTTAAAGTTTTCATTTATCAGCATATCTTCCTGACTGACACCGTTTGACTGTTTTACATTTATCGCTTTGCCGGAATATATGTTCAGATCGTCCACATAGCCCGAACCATCTATGCCCGTGCTTATGAATGATACTTTTGTAAAACTCTGCGCGTCAAACCCATTAATAAACTTTTTATTTGCCGCCTTTATTTCACCGTTCAGCCAGATGAAAAAAATATCCTTGTCCGTATCCATTTGAATTGTAATTCTATTCCATTTCTTTGCAGGCAATGGTAAACTAAGACGTGTGTTGCGTGTTCCGTCGAAATACTGGGAGGACAATGCGTTTCCGATAATATCCGCAGAAGCTATTGCGGCTTCCGTGCCCGCAGCATTGACTGCCGTTACAAGGGGTGCTTTTAATTTTGTATTATCATCATTGGAATATACGCTGCATTCTACTGTAACAATGCCGCTCATATTTATTTTTCTCCAAACGCCCGATTCATCTTTTCCCTGAAGGCGCAGGCACATATCTTCAGCGTTACCCAACGGTTTTTTCACTTTAACGGCGCCGTTGTCAACCGTCCACTGCGCCTGCGAGTCGCTAAAACCTTCCGTATCCGCTAAAGCAGCAGATTGCAGCAGAATTACAGCTAATATAATTAACATTAATATTCTTTTCAAATAACACACCTCCTATTTATAAATAATCAATTCATCCATATCGCCGTAATTGAAAATACCGATCAGCTTTGTGCAGTTATCTTTTGACATTGCATAATCTCTGATATCATTCTGTGACAATACATAGATCTTATCGTCCTTTTTCGTATTATCAAATGATAAAATCGGTTTTTTGGAATTAAATGTGAATAAATATGTTTTATCAGCTTCCGGACTGCTAATTGTACCACCGATATATACTGAAAAAACATCTCCGTCAATTTTAAGCACACTGCCGGAAATAACCCACGGGGTAGACGAAACTCCGGAACCGATATTCACCAAAAGCTTCGCCTGTTCATAATCATATATCAACTGCGGCGCTTTGATAACCGTACCTTTAATGCCTGCTTTACAGCGGATGATATCGCCCGGCGTAACATTATCAAAAATGCCTTTTTCGCTGGAGATATACTCAACCTCCTTGCCTTTGGTGTTTCCATATAGCTTTTCAACTGCTTCATTATTATCATTCACAAAAGACACCTTTTTTTCCACCAATGTTAACGGTAAAGTATAGCGGGTAAAATCGCCGCCGTTATCATACCAGACAATGAAATCGCAGGTCAACTTCTGTAAATCTGTCCGATAAGCCGATACGGTATAATATTCGCCGCTCTGGAATACCGAGCTGTCGCCTGCCGAGTAATAAACGTCGTCTGTTGTATATGTAGGAACGATGAAAACCACTGTATGTCCGTTCATCACATGTTTGCCGCCGAAATTCAATGTAGGTGCACGGTAGTACAGATTGCTTCCCGCAGTATCCTCGCTGTACAATCCGGAATTAACACCGTTGGCAGCAGACAGTGCCGTATAAATAACCGAAACTCTTTCTTCCTGTGAAAGCTTATAATTAATAACGCCCTTATATCCGTTCAACGCCGTTATAATTGCTTCGCCGCCCGTATATTTTGCTTCGTTAATCAGCACTGATTCTTTGGTTTGCATTACTTTAACCTTGCCGTCCGCAGTTAATATTTTCATTTGAGCCGTATTGCCGAAAATATCTGAATAAGCCTGCGCTTCTATCAGATAACCATAGCCTGCGCTTTCCGGAATATTAGAGGTACAGTAAACAATATTTTCATTATAATCCAGATAGAGCATAAGTTTATTGCCTACTTTTATGTTTTGCGCCCCTGCAAAATCCGGCGAAACATGATATGGAACTCCGTCGATAACAAATTTACGTTCGCCATTATCCTGTATAATCTCACTTGCCTCGCTGCTAATATACAACCTTGATAAAATGCCTTCTGCATAACTGCCGTCCGGCGCGATTGCAAGAGATATTACATCATATTTCAGCAACTCATTCAAATTAATTACCTCTCCTGAGGTATTTGATATCCGATAGTATCCTGATGGTAGCTCGATTTTTCTGCCCGGCTGCATAATATCATATATAATCTCATCCTTTGTATCCGCCGAGCCAACCATGACGGTTGTATAATCCAGTATTACCGCCACATCCGTATTGTTGTCATCATTATTGTCTATTAATTCCACAATTCCGTTCGCTGGAAGCATATACTGCTCCGCAATCTCCACGTGCTGGTTATTATAAATAATATCAGTATAGGGGTATATTTTGTATTCTTCTGTTTTATCACCAGGCTTTTTCAGAGTATAAACGCCGTCCTTATAATTTTCAATATCCTCGCTAAATGCCCTGACAACCGTTGTATTTACGTCTTTATCAATGAATATCAGCGTATAATCTCCGTGTGCTTCTTTGTAATAATAGCTTATATTACGTCCGAACCAGCCCGAGCAATCCTCATTTGTCTCCAGCATTCTGTCACCTATAAGCACAGAACCCTTCGGCATTTTATTATAACCGCCGAGCGCAGTATAGCTAAGCGCGTTTAAAACGCCTTTATCCTTGTAAACCTCATGAAACTTATTCAGCACAGTAAAATCCGTTTTAATCTCATAATTCAACGTTCCGCCATAGGATGCCATTTCAAACACACCAGCATTCAGCGTATTATACAGCATCAATTCAAGTGATTTCGCGTCCGCCTGCCCGCTTAGTTTTACGTTGTCCAAAATACCCGCGGACACAGCCGTAGTAATATAACCGTTCGGATAACCTCCGTTTGCTTCCGCAAGCGGAGTATAGCCCGCGCATGCTACCAGCATTTTAATCGCTTCATTAAAGGTTATGGGTCTGTCCGGTAAAAAAACGCCTTCCCCGCTCAGCACGCCCGCATTCTTAAGGAAATTCACCGTCGAGAATACATCGCTGCTTACCGGAACGTCATCATATACCTGCTCTGTCCAGAGCAACGGCTCCATTTTCAGCATTGCAGCCGCCGCCAGCGCAAATTCTCCGCGGGTAACGGAATTCGGGTTTTTAGGATTAAACACAATGCCAAGCCTTGAAAACAGTTTTGAATATACGCCGACTGACACATTCTCCTGTGGCATAGCGGATTCCTGCGGAGCCGCCGCTGATGTCCCGGATTTGGCTGAAACGAAAATTCCTCCGATTCTTACCCATACGCCGTTTGAACCGGTTCCGTAATCTCCGGTAACACGCAGATGAAGCGTATGATTCCCCTCCGAAAGGTTCGTCGCGAGCATATTATAAGTTCCCCTGTTTCCGCTGCTGATTGCAAGCGAGTCACAGCCGCTGATTACCGCCGGCGCATTGTTATCAACCCACCATTCCAGATTCCCGGCATCCTTTGATTTCATCCAATACAGCCCGGCCGCCCGGCCGCTGAAAGCTACGCTTGCCGTCGCTCCTTTTTTATCGCTAACAATCATGTGCGGATGACGTCCGCCCATGGAAGTCTCACTTTTTTCAAATCCGTCATAGGTCATATCCCAACTGTCAATGATATCCGCCTGATCATAGCAACCTGAAAACAACTTCCCCTGTATGTTATGATTTTGCAGGCCGGACGTGTCTTTTCCCAATTCCGTTTCCAGCATGGATGTAATGTAATCAGTATAAACTTGATATCCGGCGTCCGTCGGGTGCGTACCGTCCTTAAGCGCCGTCTCCCATGTCATCTCACCGTTTTTGATATGGTTATACAGTTCAAGTCCACAGTTAATAGAAGGAATACCATAATATTCCGCGATTTGCTGATGCCATTGAACAGTTTTCATAACGGTTCCCTGCTGATAGCTGCTTTCCGCACCTTCTTTATGCATTGTATAAATAAATACAATATCCGTTTTAGGATTAGCAGTATAAATTTGGCGAACCACGCCTTCCATAGCGTCTTTTACATCTGATTCTGTAGCATTCCAGTCATTGACTGCCGCTTCCACAAATACCAGATCCGGATTTTGATCAAGCAGCTGACTTTTCGCGCGAAAAGCGTTTGGCGTTGAGCCGAATCCGCCGATTGTAGCGTTGATGGCTGTAATTTCGCTGTCCGTGTATGTGTCCTGAAACCATTTGGTTGTTTTTTCACGCCAACAGGCGGACGTTGTGGAAGCACCTGTTCCAAGAGTAATCGACCCGCCAAGATATCCTATTTTTAAAGGCATATTGTTTTTCAGCCTGTAGATGGTATTGGAAAGCGGCGCAGAAGCACCGAATGCTGTACCCGGAAACAGTGTCAGACATAAAACAGCCGCAAGAAATAATCGAATCAATTTATTCATCTGCATTCACTCCTCCCGTAATGTTCATCAATCCATATACAATTTTGGCCGCCGTGCCGCGCGTGGCATTTCCTTTGGGGTCAAACCGGTTATCCCCTACACCATTTATGACTCCCTTCGCGTAAAGTCCGCTGATGCTTTCCTTCGCATAGTCAGAGATATCATTGTTATCCGTAAATATGGCTGAACCGGCTGTAATAGGATTGTCCGCAGCCGCCAAAGCCCCGGCGGCCATAACCGCCATGTCCTCCCTCGTGATGTATTCGCCGATTCCGAACCTGCCGTCACCCATGCCCCTCGCGATATTATGCTCTACGCTCGCTGAAATATAGGGGGCATACCATGCATCCTGCATCATATCCGAAAATTCTGCGGTATAGCCGCCTTTTTGAAGCTTAAGGCTTTCAACCAGCATTTTAATAAACTCTTCACGGGTTACAAGCCCTGTGCCGTCGAATATTCCTTCGCTACGGCCGTTTACGATTCCTTTTTTATACAGATACTCAACCTCTTTAGCCGCCCACTGTATATTATCCAGATCCTTAAAATAAGTCAGAGGCGTATTTGCGCTTTGCTCTGTCTTTGGTAAAAATTCATAATTTGAGCCGCCCGTACTTTTGCCGCCGCCGCCCGTGCTGTCGCTTTTTTGAGACTGATGGTTTTTAACCGAATCTGAAAAAGCAGTGCAAAAAGCTGAAATTGTTGAATAATCATTTTTAATTACATCTTTATAAACCAGTTCACGTTTTGATCCTAATGAATTATAAGCGTCTATATCAATGTCAAACTGCCTCGCGAATAATTTGAAAACCACATCCGCCATACTGAAGGTTTGACTTACATTCACCGCTGCAAGCGCAACGCAATCATCCAGAAAACCTTCTTTATAAGACGATTTGTTTGCATATGCAAGCTGCTGCGACGCTTCCCTGCCTTTGAGCGCCGTAAAATCCGCATCATTATAATAGCTGTACGCATCCGCGTTCATATCAAACAATTCATAAGAATACTGGCTAATCAACGCCCCGATTTCTCCCGAATTATCCGCCTGTTTTATATACGCACTAAAAACGCTTTTCCGAAAAGCCTGCTGCAAGGCAAGAGGAGTTGTGAAATTTTTCCCGGTTAATGCGGCATATACTTCTGTCAGGCTTTTTTTCTCCGATACCAATTCATTATAGGGATCAAAATCAAAACCGAATAAATCCATATATTCTGTAATTAATGCCGGAATGTCCGCTGATGGCTGATTGAATAGCGCTACTGCCGAATTTATGTATTCGGGCGGCGCGAGCATCACTTTTTTGCTTTCCGCCGGCTGGCTTTCTGATGATATCAAAATTGTGTAGATTCCCTTTTCCTCCGGCATGGAAACCGTAAAAGAAAATAATCCGTCAGAGCCGGCCTTTTGGCTTCCTACATACAGGCTGTATCCCTCCAGCATTCCTTCACCGCCTGGTATATTACTGATTTTTACATCCGGACGAAGAATCTGCAAAGCGACCGTTTCTCCGATGATGGCGGATATTGCCCCGTTCAAACGTACGACGCCGTTATCCACATCCTGTTCTATATTGGGTGTTATTGCGTAAGCTATAATGCTAAATGCCGCATATATTCCAATCATCGCGGCGGATAATTTGTACTTCATTCACGTAACACTCCTTTTATAAAATTCCCTCAATGCCGCACTGCGGTCTTCAGACGCTTTTTTATCATTCCCATTCAGCACCAGTAGCGGTGCGAAATCTTCTTTCTGCACCAAAACCTCCAATATGCTTTTTGCTTTCTTATCTCCACGCTTTGCGCCGCGCAAAAGAGCCGCAAATGCGTAGGCAAACAAAGCATATTCAGTATCTTTACGCAAAAACTGCGCGATATATTCCGTATATTCACCACGGTTGAGTTTTCCCAAAAGATATACTGTTTTTTCATTTTCCATTTCCTTTAGAATAGCCGCGCCGCTGTTATCACCAAGGAGCGCAAGCGCAATTGCCGCATTTTTCTTCAGCGGTATTTCACAGCTGTCCAGATATTCCTTAAGTATATCAGCAGACAGAGTGCGAACAGCGGCATATATTCCCCAGCCGTAGTTTATTTCCCGAGACATAGCAGACTTTATATCCTGCATAGCCTCCCGCAGTCCGGCAGACGGTTTAGCGCTTGGAAAATACACCTTGCGGCGGATTAATTCCTGTTTTACTTCCTCATAGCAATCCAAGGGCCTTCTGCCCGTACGCAACGATGTTATCGCAATTACCGCCGCCGTTTCACCCGAACGAACCATGTTTTTTTTGAGCCTTACAGGCGCAAGCGCGTCATGATAAATATCCATTCCCAATCCCGCCGTAATCAGTCCGTCAATTCCTTCAGGAAGCATCGCGCCGTATGGTATCCGCACTGTGACCACCTGACGACCTAAATCACACATCAGAAAATCATTTACCGTATCGCTTTCCATTGCCGCATCGTGTAAATGTGTATCATATGGACCGGAGCAGGTAAACACCGGCCGACTGACAGGAGTTAAACAAAGCAGATTTTCTCCGGTAAAGGAATCGATTCCTACCGAGCACATACCTTCCCTTTTCCCTAATATCGGAGCACACATCACAATTTTATTATTCTGTTTGCTGTATGCGCCCTTGCAGTCCGAATCAGCATAGCTATGCGTGACCGCCCTGGAGAACGCTACCATATCTGAGTCATTCACATAACCGTTATCCCGGTAGATATGCTCCAGCTCCCCGTTTTCGTTGACCGTAAGACATACCGCCGAATAGGCCTGGCATTGTCCGTCGGTATCCCGTCCGATTTTCATCGGAAGTCCCGCAATACGGCAGATATTTGCTTCAGAGGTAGCATCAATTATATAATCACAGCCTATATCTGTCAGCAATCCATCCTTTAATATTCTAAGACCGATGACTTTTTTGTTCTCAGTAAATACATCGGTTACAATACTATAATACCAGATAACTCCGCCGAATTCCATATATTTTTTTTCAAAGATATATTTTTTTGCTTCAGAATGAATTCCTTCACACCATGCTTTTTTGGGACTGTACACACTTTCCGACTCACTTTTAATTTCCCTGTCAATATCCGCAAACATTCCCTCCATATTTTCGCCATGGTAGTACCCCATTACAACGCCGCTGCCCATACCGCCCATAAAGCTGCCCGTTTCCACGCACAATACACGCAGACCTGCAGCTGCGGCCGCAATAGCGGCAGGAGCACCCGCAGTACCTCCGCCGCATACAACAACCTGATAATGGTCATCAAATTTCGTTTTTATCATCCGGCAACCCTCCCCATTTCAAAACCTTTTTCAAAGCTCTCCACCGGATTTTCATCATTGCAGGACGGTATCACACAATATGGAACCTGCTCGCACTCCAGGCGGCGCTCAAACTCCACGGCTGTTAAAATCAGCTTTGGATTTTTCAATTTTCCGCTGTGCAACAGCTTAACCAACGCAATCCGGGCCTCGGTCATAGAAGCGGCAGGTTCGATTTCGCATTTAAGAATATATTGCCCGTTAAAATATGCTTTTGTTATTTCAAATCCGTCATACTGTCCCGGAGACGTTTCGGTTGTAATAAGCGCGTTGAAGGTTTTCTTTAAAATTCTTCCCCTTGGGATAGTATCAATGACTTCTCTGCAATGGAGTATGCTCGCGCCCTCCCAGTTATGTACCTTTACCGTATACCCGTCCGTCTCTTGCCTGACTTCTGACACAAAGGTCTGATATAATATGTTCCATTGTTTTTCCTCAGCCATTTTATACATGCGAACAGCTGCTTCGGCCGGACTGAGGAGTCCTTCATTTACTATACCCTCCGCTTTAAAATAATCGTAAATAACTTGTCCTGCTTCCGTATTGTATTCCAGCCTGCACTGCCTGAACGCGGGGGAATAATCCTCGATATAAATATTTCGGCTTAGTATCAGATTTTTTCCGGCGCTGCCGCTGCAAAACCCCGCCGCCGCATAGGTACCGCCTATAATAATGTTATCGTACATATACCTTCTCCTTACATAACGGTCTTAAATCAGTCCATGATTTCCATACCATCGCTTTTATTGTCAGATCTCCTGTATCATCCCCGACAGTCAGTTCCGGATGACTGGATACATTTATTTGCGCCAGAGAGTTATTCCGGTATACCGCAAGCATAGTTAAATGAGTTTCTGTAATATTCTGTGTTACTGCCCGAATAATCGTGCCTGCCGGAACACTGCTTAAGGCTTCAATATCATTTCCGCTGTTGTCCTGAACATACACGCCGCAGGAACCCTCCACATTAACTATATACGATATGGTTTTGCTTGCGCCGCCGTATGTAACCGTTATATTAAATTGAGCGCTGCCCTCCGCAATCGCTTTGATGCTCCCGCCGATGTACTGAGCGACAGAAGGATTAAGCGAATCCACTGTTACTGTCCCATCCGATTGTCCATGTAAATATCCCGCCGTATCCCTGAAATAAATTTTCATACCATTTTGTAAGTTCGCCGGCATAATAGTGCCGCCCGCATCAACTGTCTCGGTGTCCATACGGGTAAATATCCTGCTGACTGCCTTGCCGGACTCCTTAAACGAAAAATTCTCTTTAAGACCCATATCCTTTTGATTTATCTGAGAAATGCCCAGTGTTATTGCCGGCGACGCCGGATTCAGACGGTAATCATCCTCCCCCGCGTTTATAATCTGCGCGTTTTCAAACACTGATGAAATATCATTGCCGTAAACGCTCTGCCAGTCTGAAAATGCGGATACGGATGGATTTGAACTGGTAATGGTATAAACGTTCTGCGGATTTTTAATGAGGTTGTAATCCGCGAGCAAAAGTGTTTGTCTGGGCGTCCATTTATCCTCAAATTTATAAATAGCGGTTCCGCTGTTCTCTATAATATTTTTTGTAAATATCATATTGCCGCAATTGTACGCGCCGGCCGGATTTTCCAGTATACTGTTGTCATAGGTGTTATTATAGTTATATACAGCAAGTGCGTCAGGATTATTTATAAAATAGTTGTTTTTAATGACGTTGCCTGTTCCGCGCGGATACACCAGCCCCGAAACCCTCGCTCCGCCGGTTGATGTTAATCGCGTAATTATATTATTTTCAATCAGTACGCCGTCCGAATCCTCATCGTTGTATATTCCGAAACCGAAGGAATTTGCCGGATTAGGCGTTACGACGCCGATATTGCTGTCATGTATGAAATTATTGCGTATTATATTACCCGTATTGAGTCCCCATGTCGCTATTGAGCCGCAATCCTGCGAGTCTTGCATCGTATAGGACACATCGTTAAACTCAATAATATTATCCTTGGTTTTTTGATAGCTGCGGAAATTATCGACAGTTACCGCTACCCCGTTATAGGTGTTTCCGATGAGCCTGCTGCGGACCATTCCCTTCAAATGGATGCCATACCGCGGCGAGCGGCTGACCTTGTTATACCGAATGATATTTTCCGCACTGTCATAAACGCGGATACACCCGGCATTTCCGTCAAACAGCCCAACATTGTCAACCCTGTTGTTTTCAATAACATTACTTGCCGAAACATTATCCGGAATTCCCGTTACTCCGACTATAGAAACACCGTCGCTGCCTGTATCGGTGATGAGGTTTCCTATAATCGTGTTGTATTTTGAATATCCCTCCACAGAAATGCCCCGATAACCGATGTTTTTAATCTCGCAGTTTTTAACCGTTATATTTTCTCCGTTATTTATACGGATTCCCTTTTTTGGATAGTCCGTTATGCTGATTTGCAGCCCGTCAATAACGACGTTTTTAACAGGGTCTGCCTGCGTGCCGTAAATATATATTCCATCCTGCGCCAATGGCAGCACCATGCCGGTGGTGAAGTTTTGCGCGTCATACGGCATATAATAGATTTTTTTGTTTACCGTATCCGTATAAAATTCCCCCGGAGCGTCAAGCAGTTCTTTCGCGCCCTGTATAAAATACCTTGATCCAGTTCCCAATTCATAGCCCGCTTTGGTGATGCTTGTAATTATTTTATTATAAAAATCCACATTGGATATTGTCAAAAACTGTGTGCTCCAGTTATACACTCCATTGCTGCCGCCCGGCCATACAAACGCCTGCAATCCCGAAATATCTGAGATAGACGGCAAATCGCCCGATTTATAATAAAATTTAAAGTTCGGATCGTCGGTATACGTTTGGAATACCCTGTTATACTGCGCTTTTGTATCCACAATATTCGGCGTGCGCGCTTTATACGCTATACTTCCGTTTTCATATATACTCATCGGGTTTTCACCCTCGTTAATATCTGTATAATAAATTCCGTTTTTGTCATATTTCCAGCCTGACAGTTGCCGCGCAAACGTCAGCCGGACGTCGCCGTTTCCTATAATTTTATAAAAATAACCGTTTTTACCTGAATTTGAGGAGGATATATTGATCATTTGTGTCTGATTATATGTTCCTTCCTCCAAAATGATTTCCACATCGGAATTCATCGGATTTAAATATTTTGCCGCTTCAAGCTGCGCTTTATCAAGTGAAGCGAACGGCGCAATGCTGCTCCCATCGCCTGATATGTCGCTGCCTGACTTAGAAACATGTATCTGTACGGATGTATTTAACATTTCATTATATATAAAATTTTTTGTATATAATTCACCGGTGGCGCCGCGCAAATTCAGCGTATATATACCCGATGCACCGCTGATTTCACATACAAGCGAAAAACTTCCGTTCTCATTTGCAGCTGACATGCCGACGTAGCTCCAGTCAGAATCCAAAATTCCATTTTGCGGCAGTTCTAACGGCGACCGGCCGGCGGGGAATATCATAACCGATATATTTTCCCCGCCCTCACAATACGTGCCGGTTATCACAGCGTGATTTCCCTCCATGCTGATTTCCACGCCGGAAAACGTATCCAGCGCGAATGAGGAGACAGAACATAACCAAAAAAACACCACCATCAATATTATAATTTTTTTCATTTACTTCCTGCCTCCTTTGTATCTATGCTCATAACTTGTTGTAAAAGTCTAAAAATCCGCATTATTTCAGACTTTATTGTATATATAGTCAAAGGAATTACCTCCGCTTTTGTCGAATTATTATTTGAGATAAAATTACACAAATGGAGGTAATGCCC
>Ga0209373_10001463_pt1 | contig 27461 bp, 24 predicted proteins | sample Higcelweek5metaG_FD_187173 | JGI IMG/M metagenome (GOLD analysis project Ga0209373, IMG submission 187173) | Freshwater pond sediment microbial communities from the University of Edinburgh, under environmental carbon perturbations - High... | ecosystem: Environmental > Aquatic > Freshwater >... | reverse complement strand
CATAGTTCTCCAGCTGTATTAATATCGGCCCCTGGTCGATGCCGAGGTAATCGATATCAAACCAACCATCGGGTGATTGCTGATTAAAGGTGTATGTAGGATTAAAGGCATCCTTAAATCCGTATTTCTGATAGAGCCGGTCTCCGTATTTCTGTTTCATGTGGTATAAAGAGTTGATACAGATTTCCGGTTCAAAAGGAATCGAACCTCCGGCAGCAGTTGGGGCGATTGTCCCGTCATCGTTGATATATAACGCACTGCATCCTTTTGCACTATAGGTGGCAAAATTGATCTGCATGCCTCCGATTACCCGGTTTTCGTTGGCAGGGCCATCAGAGGCAGTTAACCCCCAAATCAAGGAGGAGTAATCTTTAAAGCCGAGAGGATTGGCCGAACAGTAAGCCCGATTTGACAGGATAGCCCTGCGGGAGTTTTCAAAATAATCAATACCCCGTGCTTTCATATATTCATCCTGAATACCCTTAAAATCAATAAACATCTGGGAATATTGATGACCAAAAAGCGGGCTGAAATTAACATGTTCATATCCGTAAAATTCAGCCCATTGATAGGTGGTGCACCATTTTGTCCAGGCCTCAGCAGGAATGGGATGAGAAGGTGAACCAACCGCCAGGATCAGCAAGATCATGGCTTCATTGTATCCGGTCCAGTCTGAAGGAATAAATCCATTTTCAGGCGTCCATCCCATCGACATAACCGGTTTACCGTTCATAGCCCAGTCCCATTGCACCCTCAGGTACAGAGAGTCAGCCAGCTCACGTATTCTTCTTTCAGTGCTGTTATCGCGGGTAAACCACGACTGGCAGGTAAGAACTCCTGCAATCAGTAACCCGGTATCAATGGTTGAAAGTTCATTGGTCTTGAATCGTGTTCCACTGCCATAATTGAGGAAATGATAGTAAAAGCCCTTATATCCGGATACCCCTGAGGCCTGACTTCCTTGCGGCGATTGCCACATCCACTCCAGGGTCTTTAAAACCCGGCTGGCCCCGTCATCTCTGGATATAAAGCCATTATGGACACCAACAATATAGGATGTCAAACCGAATCCCGTGGCAGCAATGCTTGTAAACTGCTTTGTCGGAAAGCGATCATCGGTCTGCCAGGTATTGGCATCAATCCGGTCCCAGAAAAAGTTAAAAGTCCTCTGTTTTAAATCCCGGGTAAAAGCTTTTTTCTCATCGTCGAAGGGTTTCACAGTAGCTACTGCAATGGCACTTGCGGATAATAAAACGCCGACAAATAACAAGATGGACTTAACAGGGGGCACTAGTCGCATAAAGAATTACAGTTAACGGGTAAAAATTGGCTTAGCTTCAAGTCAAATTTATGAAGGATGCTAATCCTTTCATAACAAACCGATTTCACATCGCTACGTCAGACCCGACTATTCTTTCACACTACTACTACAATAGTACGTCAGAAACTTAAAAGAAATTCGTACAGGTTTTCTTCTGTACTCATATTCAATCGTTTACGCAAACGATATCTTCTGACTTCTACCCCGCGTAATGAAATGTTCAACAGATGTGCAATTTCTTTTGAGGAGATATTAAGCCGGAGGTAGGCACAGAGTTTAAGGTCACTCTGAGTCAGATCCGGAAATGCAATTTTCAGCCTGTTGATAAAATCCTGGTGTGCCTGATCGAAATGGGTCTCGAAAGTTTTCCAATCATCTTCCGAGGAAAGCTGTTTATCGAACAGGTGAATAATTCTTTCCTGGAAAGCCTTCGAATAAGCACTGTTTTTGTCTCCTGACTGGCGCAAAAACTCATCACGGATTCTGATCAGTTGTTCGTTGCGTTTGATAATGCTCATGGTGAAGTCAGCCAACTGGATATTTTTGAAATTCACCTCTGATTCGAGATTCTCATTTCTCAGGCGGATGACCTCTTGTTCAGATTTGACCATTTCGAGCCGGCGTTTTTCAATCTCCTCCTCCTCGATCTTTTCTTTGTGGAGTTTCAGTCGCTTAATAAACGATACTCTCAAAAAGATGATGGTTCCAATGACCAGGATGAGATATATCATTATTGATGGTAAGGAAGCGAACCATGGAGGCCGTATGACAAACGAGTAGACACACGAATCGCCGGGCAATCCATTGATATTCATCGCAATGGCATTCATGCGGTATTCCCCTGCCGGAAGCCGGTTAAACGTTATGGAGGATTGATTGGTCCATGGCCCCCATGAATGGTCCAACCCTTCGAGCCAGGTCCGGTAGGAGGGATGGCGATAGCCGGTTGCTGCTGAAAAGTCGAATGTCACGCTGCTAAATGAATTAGGAATGCGAACTGATTTTTGAATTGAATCCAGCTGAAGAATCATCGCTTTCCCCGCACGATTGAGTGCCTTGACTTTCCTGATGTAAACGGGAGCAGCAGGTTCAAGTACCCTCAACCCCGTTTCATCGAACAACGCAAATCCATTATCCAGGCAAATCAGGTGCAGCCCCTCTTTAAGACTGATGATTTTCGGGTACCTGCTATTCAGGTAAAGGCCCTGCATTGAAAAATTGTACCGAAAGACGGGTTCTACCTTAAGACCGGCGATTTTAAACAGGGCAATATCGTTACCCCTGATGAACCAGTAAAAATTCTCCCTGGCATGAAATACATGTCCGGCATTGGCGAAATCACCAATCTTTTCATTCAGTTGGCTGTAAGGGACAACCGTATCATTCAGGTCATCCCAGGTATATAAACCCGAACCGGTCGGAAAAAGTATTCTGTTTTCAACTTTAGCCACTTTAACGTGAATATCAGAAGCCAGCCCTCTTTCCTTTCCGTATGCTTCACTGATGTCTACCGAAGTCAGATCAGGCTTTAACCTGATACGGAACACCCCTCTAGTAGCATGAGCGCACCATAAATTTCCGAGGTGATCATACTCATAATTACTTATTGGCTCATAAAATCCCTGCACCGTATGTAATAGCTGCCATTTCTCATTTACAGAATGATAAACGGTGAAGGCGCTGTATGTACTTTGTAATAAAAAATCCCGGTTGCGGTCACGTATCTTCTTAATTTCAAATCCACCGGTGATTTCAGATATCTTGACTGCCTGATTGCCAACGATTTTATAGGTTCCACTGGTATGACCACAGAATATCTCTCCATCAAAGTTTTTCAGATCCCATACCTGCCCGTTCAGCCCGGCTATTGCCTGAGGTTTGACATATCCTTCACCCGGTAAAAAATGATATCTGTACAGACCCTGATTAGTGCCCACGAGTAAATCCGTTCCATCCAGTACAGCGGAATAAACCGATCCCATTGTACCGGTAGGATCTACATAAAAATCCATTCCGGAATGTAAGTTGATCATGTCAATTCCGCGATCAAGTCCAGCCCAGATATTACCCGCCTGGTCAAAAGCCATGGAAAGAATGGTGTTGTTTTGAAGAAAATTGCCAGAATTCAGATGTTCCTGCAGATTTCCCTGATTATCAAGAATAAAGAGTCCGTTACCAATGGTCCCGATAACAAGGTGGTTGTTTCCGGATATTCCATTGTTCAGTTCCGATGATTTGAGCAGTGTGTTCACCGGTGAGTTCCAGACAGAAAAGGACAACCCGTCGAATATGAACATCCCTTTTCCGGAAACCCCCACCAGAAACCGATTACCTTCATAAGGAAGAAGCACTTTAATTTCATCATGCGCAAACATCCCTGATCCGGGAATGATTCTGAATGTGTCATCAATAATTTCAAACAATCCTTTACCAACCAGGTGTATGAACAACCTGCCATTGGCTTTCATCAGCAAAACCATGGATGAATTTGGATTCAGGATGGAGATTTTCTGGCCATCGTATACAAAGATATTTGAGAACGATTGGAAATAGATTTTACCGTTATGGACAATAATTCTCCAGATTTCATCATTGTGCAGTGCATTGGGAGAGAGGATTTTTTTACTTAGGGAAGTGTATGAAAGCGTCCCACATTTATCACGACTCCAGTAACCGAATTCCTGATAAGATCCCACATAAATATTTCCATCATCGCCAAGGGTTACTGAACGAACAATTCCATCGTCGGGCATTGCAAACAGGTTCCAGTTGGAACCATCAAATTCAAGAAGCCCCTTATCATTGCCAAAGTAGGTGCATCCGTTCGATCCTACCGCCACTGACCAGTTCTGGTTGTCACCGCCATAGGTTCTTTTATCATAATTAATTACAAATGGCTTCCCCACACATTGAGGATGCCCGGCTACCCACGGCAACAGCGTCAGGATTACTAATATGAATGTTAACCAGTGCTTCATGGAAAAAAAACAGTTATCTCCTTTTCAGCTCTTTGGTCAAGATGACCTCTTCCTTATTTGATACGACCGTGAACGACAGGTTTTGCTCCGTAGCTTCAAATTTCACATAATTATTGTTGCTGTTCACCAGCATCGGAAACGAAAATCCCGAAAGAATGGCCGGCAGCCAGGAATGAGTGTGCGCATGTGCGGCAATAATCAGATCGGCACCGGCATCCCTGATTACCGGGCCAAAATTATGGGTCAGAAAGTACTGCCCGTAACCATCGGTCTCAACCGCAAGAAGAGGCATGTGCACAACAATGACCCTGAATGCGGCATTCTGGTAGGCGGGTGTTTTAACCTGCTCCTTCAGCCACTCCAGCTCCTGCAAACGGTACCGATCGTAGTCGGCCAATCCGTAATAATAATGGTTACTGTCAGGCTTATCCTCGCCACAATCGAGCATAACAAAATGAACCGGGCCCTGATCAACTGCATAGTAATAATGATTATCAGGAACATCCAGGTATTTCTTCAGTTCTCTCGACAGGATACCTCTGGTTTCATGGTTCCCGCGTACAAAGCAGAACGGTACGCCGGATGCAAAATATCGTACACTGGTATCGACGATCGAGGATAAAAGCTGAGATTCCGTTTCAAAATAGTCAACCATGTCACCATTGAAAATCACCAGATCCTGCTCTGCCGCCTTGCCCGATTTCAGAAACCCGGCCAGCTTGCCACCATTGGTATGGATATCATTTACCACCATAAATCGGGTAGTTTTCTTGAGTGAACTATGAGTAGTAAAACTGAACATTTTTCCTTTAACCGTGTCACCAAAGTAAATCTGATAAGCCTTAAGCTTCATCAGTTCCACTGAATGTATCTTATATGAATACGGAGTTCCCGGCTTCAATCCGGAGATCCTCACTTTGTGCAGGGTTCCGCCGGCATTGATCAAGCCGTCAGTTGAATTTCGGATGAGTGAGTCTGATTGTGGTTTTTCACGAATCATCAATACACCCGGGACAGCCGGAAGATTTGTCGTCCAGCAAACGGTTACCCCGTCAGAGGTCAGATTCTGCAACCATGGACCGTGAGTAACTTTCAGTGATTCAATACTTTGCCCAAATAGGGTACTACACAGAAAAAGTGATAAGGTCAGCAGCAATGCGTTTCTTTTCATCGGTTTACGATTTATCTTCACAAAATACAAAAAAATGGAAGCCTTCAATTCCCCCTGCAACACTTTGGAAATATCTTTGTTATAATTCCAAAGGCGACGACATGGAAAATAAGATTATTTTGATAACCGGCAGCAATTCAGGGATTGGCAAAGCCACTGCATTGGCCCTGGCCGAAATGGGCGACCATATAGTCATGGTTTCACGCGATCCCGAAAAAGGCGAAATTGCCCGGGAAGAGATGAGCAGGATCAGCCGCAATAGTAACGTTGACCTGATGCTGTGCAATCTGGCTGATATGGCAGACATCAGGCGGTTTGCCGGCGAATTCATCTCCCGTTATCCGCGACTGGATGTATTAATCAATAATGCAGGCATTTACACAAACAACCGGATGGAGACGGCAGATGGTTTTGAGTACCAGTTCGGAGTCAATTATCTGGGTCAATTTCTGCTGACCCAACTTTTGCTCGACCTGCTAAAAAAGAGTGCCCCTTCAAGAATCATCAATGTAACATCGATGGCTCATTCTTACGGCAAAATCAACTTTGGCGACCTTCAGCTAAGCAGAAAATACTCAGGATTGGCCGCCTATGCACAATCAAAGCTCGCCGTGATATTATTCACTTATGAACTATCGCGCCGGCTTTCAGGAACCCGGGTGACCGTTAACTGTTTACATCCCGGATTCGTAGCCACCCGCTTTGGCGTTGACCGCAAAAACAATAAACCAAACCCGTTCATCAGGCTTGGGCAATCTTTTGCCATCAGTGCAGAAGCTGGCGCTGCAACATCCGTTTATCTGGCCACCTCTCCCGAAGTAGAAAACATCTCCGGCAAATACTTCAGCAAAAGAAAAGAGAAAGCTTCATCAAGATCGTCATACGACCTGGCAGTAGCTGAGAGGCTTTGGAACCTTAGCATCGGGTTGATCAGATGATTCCTTGAATTTCCATGCGATTTGATTTTCATGGCACAAATATTTAGCTAATTTAAGGACCGCTAAATTTAATGCTCCATGAAAATCAAGTTACTGTTTATCAGTATGCTCGGTACTCTTTTCTTAAGTTCAAATGCGCAGATAGTCCCGATGGGCATAGTGAAGGAAGGCCTTTCGATGTCAAGCCGGATCCTTGGAAGAGAGGTAAATTATGCCGTTTACCTGCCGGCGGATTATGAGAATAGCTCCCGGCGATATCCGGTGGTCTATCTTCTGCACGGATATTCTGACGACGAAACCGGTTGGATCCAGTTTGGCGAGGTGAACATGGCTGCTGACAGAGCCATCGCATCCCGGGAAATTCCTTCGATGATCATCGTGATGCCGGATGCCAAAACCACCTGGTATATGAATAATGCCAACGGTTCTGAAAAATATGAGGATATGTTCATTCAGGAATTCATCCCCTATATCGATCAAACCTACCATACCCGGGATAAAAAGGAATTCAGGGGGATAGCGGGTTTATCAATGGGTGGATTCGGATCGCTTCTTTATTCCCTGAAACATCCGGAGCTATTCGCCGCTTGCTCAGCATTCAGCGCAGCCGTCTGGACCGATGAAGAAATGAAAACCCTCACTGAAAACACCTTTAACGGAACCCTGAAAACAGTATTCGGACTTACCCCGGAGAAAACTCTGATGACACAACATTACCGGGATAACAGCATACTCGATCTGGTTACCACATCACCGAAGGATAAGATTGAGAAAGTTCGTTTCTATATTGACTGCGGCGATGACGACTTCTTATATCTGGGCAACTCTGCGCTGCATGTTGCCATGCGCAACAGGAGCATTAAGCATGAGTACCGGGTGCGAAACGGCAGCCATTCGTGGATATACTGGCGCACCGGGATCACTGACGGACTGAAATTCATCGGCGAAAGCTTCCAACGATAACCAAAATAGATAATCAAAATGAATGCAATTTCTCTTTGTGGTATTGATTGTTCTGAATGCGAGTATTATGAAAAAACCTGTAACGGCTGCTATGCCGTTAAAGGCAGTACTTTCTGGGCTCAGGAAATGATGCCAAACAAAGTTTGTCCATTGTTTCAGTGCGCTTTCAATGACCGCGGATACGAAAGTTGCGGCGATTGTGCCGAACTTCCGTGCAGCCTGTTTCTCCAGATGAAAGACCCGTCAACAACCGACGAGGAACATCAGAAAATGATACAGGTGAGGGTCAACAGATTGAAATCATGAGGATAGCGGTCTGTTTTCTTGCCGCATTTTTTCTATCGACATCGGTTAATTCCCAGGACGCCAGGATCACCTTCTCCAGCGATGATCAGAATCTGGTTAAGGGCTTTGACTGGGCCAAAAAGCAGGCTATGTCCTATGTTTTCAGGAACAATGATCCTGTCGGTCCCTGGTATGAAGCGGCTTTACCGAAACGTGAAGCTTTCTGCATGCGCGATGTATCTCATCAACTTGTTGGCGCTCAACTGCTTGGATTGGCTGATATCAACCGAAACCTGCTTTCGAAGTTTGTGGCAGCAATAGCCGAAAGCCGCGACTGGTGCGGTTATTGGGAAATTAACAGATACAACCTTCCTGCTCCGGTTGATTACAAATCAGATACGGATTTCTGGTATAACCTACCTGCCAACTTTGATGTGATTGACGCCTGTTACCGGGCCTGGCTCTGGACGCATGACTCCACCTATCTGATCGATCCGGTATTCGTAAACTTTTACGAAAAGTCGTTAAACGAATATGTCAGGAAATGGGATCCCGATGGAGACGGGCTCATGGAGGGAAACGCCGACAGCACCAGCAGTCGCGGGTTGAGTTCATACAACGAAGAAAAGTACGGACGGGTAGGTGCCGATCTTCTTGCCGCCCAGTATATCGGCAATCTCGGTTATTCAAAAATGCTCCTTCTCAGAAAGCAACCCGAACAAGCCAAAGACTATCTGAACCGAGCCAACAAGATCAAAAAACATATCAATGCTGATTGGTGGGATACCCATAACAAACTCTATCACCATTATATCAGATATAACGGCAAGTGGCTTGATGACAACCAGATGATGTCGTTTTTATTGCGGTGGAACGTTGTTCCTGAAAATCGCGCCCCGGCAGTGGTCGACCACTTGCTGGCCGTGGTTCCAACAACCTGCGTAGAAATGAACACCTATTACCCGTTGGAAACCTATCGCTTTGGCAATCCCAAAGAGGCATACCAGTTACTGATCCGGCTGGTATCACCGGATCTCAAACGCCGCGAATACCCTGAAGTCTCTTTTGCTGCTATCGAAGCCTACGCCATGGGCCTGATGGGCATTGAGGCCAATGCGGAAACAAGGTCAATCATGACAAAACCGAGATTGACTTCCGACACCGGTTGGGCTGAACTTAAAGATATTCCGATGTTTGACGGAACTGTCACCGTACGTCATGACGGTCTCACCAAATCGACCTTCACCAATAACACACAAGAAATAATTACCTGGGTAATTCACGAAATAAATGGTACAGCCCGTAAAATAGCAGTAAAACCGGGCGAAACTAAAACTCACCAACAATAGCGATGGCAGATAAATTGACTATTTCGGGCACCGGCTGTGCCCTTGCGGATTTTCTGTATAACGGAATATCCTTTGACGGTAAGGATTTTATAAAATATATCTCCCGGAAAAGTGGCGACGGTGGACTAAGTCCGGGGAAACTGGTATTTACCGAAGAGCTCGAAAAATTTGCTGGTCAGTCTTTTTCAGAGATACACAAGGATATTGTGGGTAGCCGAACCCCTGATGCCTTTAATGTCGGCGGGCCCTCACTGGTATCTCTCATCCATGCAGCCCAGTTACTCGGTAATAGTGACTATGAAGTGAAGTTTTTCGGGATCTCAGGAAATGACGAAACCGGTAAAAAAATTCATAATATAGTGAATCAGACCGGTTTAAACATCAATAACTATGTCGGTACCAACGACCATGCCACTCCCTTTACCGATGTTTTATCGGATCCGGATTTTGACCATGGGCATGGTGAACGCACCTTTATCAATAACATCGGGGCAGCCTGGGATTACACCCCGCAGCAGTTGACAGACGATTTCTTCAATTCCGATATCGTATGTTTCGGAGGCACAGCTTTGGTCCCGAACATTCACGACAACCTCACCGGATTATTGAAGCGGGCAAAAACTCACCATTGCATTACCCTGGTCAATACCGTTTTTGATTTCAGAAACGAAAAAAGCAATCCCGGAAACCCGTGGCCATTGGTAAGCACAAGCGACGACTTCCGCTTAATTGATATACTGATCATGGATTGCGATGAATCTCTCCGGATCAGTGGTCAGAAGACCATTGGGGAAGCCACTGCATTTTTTATGACCTCAGGTGTATCCTCCTTTATCATAACCAGTGGCGCGAAAGAACTGACGGCCTGGTCAGGCGGATCGCTGTTCGAAGAAACCGGAATCCTGAAACTACCAGTCTCTCAAATGGTTACTGATGAATTAAGGCTAAACCCATTACGCAGGGGCGATACCACCGGGTGCGGAGATAATTTTGCCGGCGGTATCATTTCTTCGGTTGCCTGGCAGTTGAAAAACCACGAAAAAAGCAAGTTCAATCTGACTGAAGCCCTCTCATGGGGCATCTCTTCAGGCGGGTTCAGTTGTTTCACGGTTGGAGGCACCTATCTGGAAAGCTCTATCGGAGAAAAAAGAAAAGAGGTTGAAAAAATTCAAAGAGCTTACCTGAAACAGATCGGACAGTAGAAAGAAATGATAAAAAAGAATAAAATCGTCATTTTCGGAGCCGGAAAAATAGGCAGATCTTTTATCGGACAATTGTTCAGCCGGGGCGGATACGAAGTTGTGTTTGTTGATGTATTCAAGCAGATCATCGATGAACTGAACAACAGGAAATGCTATAAGGTGATCATCAAATCAGATTTTGATCAGGTTATTGACATTACCGATGTGCGAGGTGTTTATGCCGATGATGTTTGTGCGGTCGAGCACGAAGTGGCTACTGCCGGCATCGTTTCGGTATCGGTAGGGTTGCGCGGATTATCAACGGTATTTCCCTTGCTGGCAAAAGGTTTGATGAAGAGATTTGAGACTGACAGCCAGATGCCGCTCGATATTATTATTGCCGAAAATATGCGTGATGCCGATTCCTTTTTCCGCACGGAATTGAAGAAGCTTACCGGACAGAGGTATCCTTTTGATAGTATGGTTGGCCTGGTAGAAACCAGCATTGGTAAAATGGTCCCGATCATGCTTAAGCAGGATATGGAGGAAGATATTCTTCAGGTATTTGCAGAGCCTTATAACACGTTGATCCTGGATAAGAAAGCTTTTAAAAACCCAATTCCGGATATTGAGGGGTTATCGCCGAAAGAAAACATGAAGGCGTGGGTCGACCGGAAATTGTTCATCCACAATCTGGGTCATGCATCAGCCTCCTATTTCGGATATCTTTATGACCCCCGCTTTGTTTACCTGCATGAAGTCCTGGCCGTACCTGATATTCGTGACAGGGTAAGAGAAACCATGCTTCAATCGGCAGCCATACTATTAAAAAAATATCCCGGCGAATTCACACCCGAAGCTTTAACCGGGCATATTGACGACCTGATATCGAGATTCAGGAACAAGGCTCTGGGGGATACTGTTTTCAGGGTTGGTTGCGATCTGCCACGCAAGCTGGGGCCTGAAGATCGATTGGCCGGAGCGGTTAAGGCCGCCATCTCCTTTGGGCTTCCTTACGACAAAATCCTGAATGCGTTGGTTTGTGGTTTCCATTTCAGAGCAACCGATGAGTCGGGCAACCTGTTCCCTGAAGATACCCGGTTTATTGAGCTTTACCAGCAGGGGACCGACCTGGTATTAACCCGGATATGTGGTTTCGATCCGGCCGGTGAAGATGAGTTATACCATGAAGTCAGGACAATTGACAAACAACTAATCAGTTAGCCGGTTCAACCTAAAAATTGCACTGCTTTTCCAAACACCTGCAGGAACGACTGATTAACCAGCGAACGGATCTCTTCGTGTCCGATCGGAAACGGATTTTCATGGGAATACTGATAAGGAAAATCGAGAATGGTCATCGGGATTTTATTCCTGTTTTTGGTGCCACATAATGTTTGCAGAATGGAGTTTGCCGGAATCACTTTGTCTTTTGTGAGTCCAATTGCGGAAATCTGATCCCTCATTTTGTGGAACGAACGCTCTCTGAATGTCTGAAAACGATCGAGACGAAGCATGGCCATAAAAGAAGACCATAAATCGCTGAAATCATTCAGGCGCTCGATGCTGAGTTTCGGCACCACGGCTTTCGGATCTTGCCGGATGAATGTTTCCTCGAGCCGGTCAAAAGCCTGTGCATCCATGATGTATCTTGAGATTCCTTTCATCTGCTGGAATGAACTACCCCCTGAAAACAGGAAACTCTTTGATTCTGAGAATATTTTATCAGGATTGGCAATCAGTAACACCTCCAAAAGAAATGCCCCTACCGAATAAGCAAAAAAATCGACCGATGCACTGGTTTTGAACAATGGGTGCCCGCCACTCCTGATCTTACGGGTAAGTGAAATCAGATCATAGCAACTTTGCAGGCCAGAGGTGCAAAACCACTCGGGATGTGAATCCAGACGCGTGCTCAGAGCCGCATTTACTGAAGTGGAAACCGCATTCAGAGGGGTATTTTGGGTCCTGTACAAAGAGACTTCCTGCATGGCACGGGGATCGCTCCAGTAACCCGGTGAACGATTTACATGGAACGCCATCGGAAACAAAATCACTGCTTTCCCGGTTTGTTCACTCAGATATTGCGCCCAGTACAGATATTTGTTCCAATTTCGCTCATTCAATCCGTGTAAAAGGATGACTGCTCCATCGGCAACTGCCCTGTTATCCGGCATGAAAACAGGATAGGTAAAATCATAGTTACCATCAAAAGAACGCTGCAACAAACCGGCGTGATTCTCCACTTTCAAACCGTTAGTTTCAGCTTGTTTGGTTTCCGGTTTAATCTCCGAATGAAAATCACAATGAACGATTCTGGCAGCCGCCCCCGGAATCGGAATTTCACGTGCCTTTAAATCATAGCACGACTTCAATAACATCTGATTTTCAAAATAATCCATCATCTCAATAAAATTTCTGACAGCAAATTTAAATTGCCGAAAAGGGCCAGTCAATAGAGAGGTGCCTAACCCATCCCAAGGGTGATAAATCCAGGCTTTTTGGGACGAAAGTTTGCATACAGGGACGAAATCCGATGCCTTTTTTTATCCCAAACCATCACAACTTTGCTTAATATTGCCAGATGAATTGGAAGCGAATCATACCGGATTACTTTGTCAAACGCCGTAATACGGTGATTCAAATCGTGTTCACCACTATTTTCGCCTATATATTTATATTGGTTTACCATCCTTTCGGGTCTCAAAGCTGGTTCCAGATCAATTCCGGTCAGTTTGCATTCTATGCCGGATCGGTGGTGGTTCTGGGTATGCTGGTTGTGATCATCAGCCGTGTGATTATGACTCAGATACAAAAACATCATCCGATTACCATATCGGGATATGCATTGATGGTGGCGCTGGAAATCCTGGCCATGACGGGCTTCTACATGATGATCCAGAAAGTGTTTTTAAAGGATGTCCGTTTTTGGTTCGAGGTATACTATACAGCAATTCTCAATACCAGCCTGATCCTTCTGATTCCGTATCTCATCAGCCTGCTCTACTTTGCCTGGCTCGATAAAAAACAAAATTTCGAAATGTTGCTGGGCGCCCGGCAAGAGAAGGCAGCTCCTGCACCGGTAAGGTTTGTCAACTTCAACGACGAAAACGGAGATATCAGGCTGACAATACAGCTTGACGACCTGCTGTATCTCGAAGCCAGTGAGAACTACGTCACCATTCACTACCTCGACCACAATCAGCCTGACAGGATGTTATTGCGCACCAGTATGAAGCGGTTGGAAGAGCAGTTATCGGGATTACCGGTCTTTCGTTGCCACAGATCCTATATGGTCAACCTGAACCGGGTTAGTCTGGCAAAAAAAGCCAAAACCGGAATGGTCATTGAACTCTCAGCTCCGGGACAAATCACTCTTCCTGTATCCGAAACCTATAAGGATGAGGTTACCCGGACACTGAGAATGTAATATCCAATCCAGCTGGAGTGATTCAGGTTATTATCCGGTCGTATTCTTACCAAACAACTTCCTAAAAAAGGCAAGAAAATAACAGACTATAAGCTTCGGCGGTTATCTTTGCGACTTATTCCAACTAACAAATGGATATTATAACCATCATCGGTATTGGAATTGGCCTTTCGATGGATGCACTGGCAGTATCAGTAGCCAATGGCATCATGATCAAGAAGTTACAGGTCAGGCATGCTATCAGAATTGCCTTTTCGTTTGGGTTTTTCCAGGCTATCATGCCTTTGATTGGATGGGCTGCGGGCATCACTTTCAGCAATTACATCAAAGAAATCGATCACTGGATTGCTTTCGGGTTGCTTTTTCTGGTCGGTGGCCACATGATCTGGGAAAGCGTATCCAGTTCAGGCAAAGATGAAGTAACTAAAAACTGCCTCCACTTTCCAACCCTGCTGATACTATCAATAGCCACCAGCATAGATGCTTTGGCCGTCGGAGTCAGCTTCGCCTTTCTCGATATCACCATCTGGTTGCCGATTCTCCTCATCGGACTCATCACCTTTGTTATTTGTTTCCTGGGTGTCATTCTGGGAAGCAAACTCGGACCGGTATTTAAAAACAAACTGGGTATCATCGGTGGAATTGTACTGATTGGTATCGGATTAAAAATTCTGATAGAACACCTGGCGAATAAACTTTAACCCGTCACTCGTCACTCGTAACTCGTCACTATATTTAAAAATATGAATCCAAAATTAATGCCACCGCGGGAACAGATCACTGAGATCATCAGCAGGATCTATCATCGCGGACTGACAACCACCTCAGGCGGTAATATCTCGATAAGGGATGAAAACGGAGATGTATGGGTTACCCCTGCCGGAATCGACAAAGGGTCGCTTCGTCCGGCCGATATTCTGTGTGTACATCCCGACGGTTCTGTATCGGGTCCACACAAGCCTTCCTCGGAGTTGCCGTTTCATCTGGCGATATATAAAGCCCGTCCCGATTTGAATGCCATTGTGCATGCGCATCCGCCGGCACTGGTTTCATTCAGTATTGTGCGCGATTTCCCGAACACCAACGTCATTCCCCAGGCTCGTGAGGTTTGCGGTCCGATCGGTTATGCAAAATACGAACTACCCGGATCTCAGGCTTTGGGTGGAAAAATTGCCGAGCAATTTATACTGGGATTTGATTCAGTGATTCTTGAAAATCATGGAACGGTAGTCGGCGGGGTTGATCTGCAGGATGCATTTCAGCGATTTGAGACTTTCGAATTTGTTGCACGCATCCTGATCAACGCCAGGACACTCGGCACACCTAATTATCTGACCGATGATCAGATCATGGCTTTTGAAGCTCAGTATGGCGACTCAATTCCTGAGATGGATCAGGTTGAATATCCTTCGGATGAGCGGGAGCTGCGTTCTGATATATGCCGGATTGTCAGGCGGGCCTGCGATCAGGGTTTGATGATCAGCACCTATGGAACCGTATCCACCCGCTGGCGCGGCGACGATTTTTTGATCACCCCGCGCAATTTTTCGCGTTGGGATATTGAACCGCAAGACGTTGTTCAGATCCGCAACGGAGAACGTGAACCGGGTAAAACTCCCAGCAGGTCAATTCTCATCCATCAGGAAATATACAGGAGGAACCCGGCAGTTAAGGCAATCATCTTTACACAGGCTCCTTTTTCGATGGCTTTCGGAGTTACCGGACAAAGTTTTGACAACCGGACGATCCCTGAAAGCTGGATTCTACTGCAGGATGTCCCGCTGTTGCCCTTTGGTGCACATTTTGCCGGACAAGAACGTATCAGCCAATCTCTCAGAACTGACCACCCTGTACTTATTATCCGTAACGACAGCATCCTGGTAACCGGTAATAACCTGCTTCATGCATTCGACCGGCTGGAAGTCGCCGAATTCAGTGCAAGATCACTGATTCAGAGTATTCCGCTGGGGACGATGAAACCGATTGACGAATTTCAGATCGAGGATTTACGTAAAAAATTCCTGTCGGATTAATGTCAAAACCAGTCCTTTTCATAACAAAAATCAGATCCGTTTTTACGTGCTAAGAAAATAATTTGCAAATTATTAGGAGATTTCATAAATCCTTAATAAATCTACTTACCTTTGCACCGGTTTAAATTAAATTGTATTATGAAAATTTATGTAGGAAGTCTGCCTTACCGCGTTAGCGGAGACGACTTAAAAGGAATCTTTGAAGAGTACGGCGAAGTTAATTCGTCAACGGTTATTTCTGATAAATATACCGGAAGAAGCAAAGGTTTTGGCTTTGTTGAAATGACCAACGATGCTGAAGCAAAAAATGCTATCGAACAACTGAACGGAGCCGAAATCGAAGGCCGTACCATCGTTGTTAACGAAGCAATCGAAAAACAGGACAATTTCAAGAAACGTGATAGTGATGCACCACGCCGGGATAACTTCCGGAAAAGTTACTAGTGTCTGGAAGCACGTCGTGTTAAGAGATTTTCGAACAACCCCGCCCAAAGCGGGGTTGTTTGTTTATCAGGAAGTCCGGTAAAATTGTAATTTTGATCGTCAAAAGCGGTAGATCAAAATGAAAACTTTTTCCGGATTAGTTCAATTGTTTTTCGTCATTCCGGCCAGCGGAATATTCCTTTTTTCATCCTGTTCCATTAAACCCACCTCCGATTACAAAATCACCCCGGTTACCGTTGACCGGGTCACTCTTTCGGATTCATTCTGGGCACCCCGCATTCAGAGGGATATCGATATAACCATTCCTGCAGTTATTCAGAAATTATATCAGACCGGAAGGGTACAAAACTTTATAAATGCAGGAAAAGTTCTGAGCAGAGAATCTGTATCAGAAGAGTTTTGCACCGCTTTCCCTTTTGACGATTCAGATGTATACAAGCTGATCGACGCCGGCGCCTATGCCCTGATGAACCTTAAAAATGACCCGCGCGCAAAAATACTGGAATCCCGGCTCGACAGTCTGATCGATAAAATCAGCCGGGCTCAGGAAAAAGACGGATATCTCTATACCGCACGAACCATGAATCCGAAAGAAATCCCCGTGCTGTCAGGTAAAGAGCGGTTTGTCAACGAACAGGAGAACAGCCATGAACTCTACAACCTTGGCCACCTGTTTGAAGCGGCCTGCACCTATCATCAGGCTACCGGGAAAAAGAATTTGCTGAAAGTTGCAATCCACAGTGCCGATTATCTCTATTCAGTATTCGGTAAGGGAAAACTGGTGCGCTATCCCGGACATGAAGAGATTGAAACCGGATTAGCCACGCTGTTCAGAACTACCGGCGACCCTCATTATATGGAATTATCCCGTTTCTTTCTGGAATCCAGAGGACCGGGAGGGTCCGACTATAATCAGGCTCATCTGAAACCGGTTGATCAAACCGAAGCAGCCGGACATGCGGTAAGAGCCATGTATTTGTATAGCGGAATGACGGAACTGGGTATCATTGAATCAGATACAGTATATCTTTCGGCAGTGAAAAAAATCTGGAAGGATATTACGGATTCTAAAACCTATGTCACCGGAGGAGTGGGCTCAAAAGCCAGCAACGAAGGATTCGGTGATCCCTATGATTTGCCAAACCATACTGCCTATAGCGAAACCTGTTCTTCGATCGGGTTTATTCTTTGGAATGAGCGGATGTTCCGGCTTACCGGTGACAGCAAATACATCGACATGCTTGAAAAAACACTCTATAATGCTTTTCTCTCGGGCATTTCAATCTCCGGCGATCATTTCTTTTATCCGAACCCGTTGGAGTCATGGGGGAAAAAAGTGCGTCCCGACTGGTATGCCTGTGCCTGTTGCCCGCCAAATGTGGCCAGGATGATCGCCATGTTACCCGGATTGGTATATGCCCAATCGGATGACCGGATATTTGTGAACCTTTATGTTGCCGGAAAAGCAGAGTTAAAAGTAGCTGACAGCAGTTTCATCATGAGTCAGAAAAGCAGCTATCCCTGGGGAGGGCAGATCAGGATTGGCATTAACCCGGCATCGCCTGTAAAAACCGCCGTATTATTGAGAATTCCGAGCTGGGCTGAAAACCGGGCATTTGCATCTGATCTGTATACATTTACCGGTCAGTCGCAGGAAAAATATTCTATAGCCATCAACGGAAAAACGATCGATGCCCCACTCGAAAACGGTTACGCCGTGATCAACAGAAAGTGGCAAAAAGGCGATACCATCTTACTGAACCTGCCGATGCCGGTTAGAACCATTAAAGCCAACAAGGTAGTGGCTGCCGACCGGGGAAAAGTGGCTGTGCAGAGAGGCCCGATAATCTATTGCGCCGAAGCAGCCGACCACAGCACCTCGGTCCTGACTTTGACCATTGATCCGAAAGCCAAATTTTCAGGAGTTTATAAACCGGGATTATTGAGTGGGATTTATACGCTCAGTGCAGATGTCAGCCAGGTCTCCGAGGCACCTGCGGGTTCAGGGGCGACCGCAGGTGATGGGGCAACCGCAGGTCGCCCTTACACGATTTCTTTGATACCGTATTTTGCGTGGGCGAACCGGGAACCCGGAGAGATGGCGGTTTGGTTTGCCACCGATCCCCGGTACATCACCCGTTTTCCGGAGCCTCCCGGACTTGAAGCAAAAGCAAAAGGCTCAGCATCTTATGCTTATGACAATTCAATCCCCTATCTGAATGACGGGATCGACCCGGTAAACTCTGCCGACCGCGGTAATAATGCATTCCGTTTACATCCCCACAAAGGAACCGACGAATGGGTCGCCTACGAATTTGACCAGCCACAGAAATTATCATCTGTTAAGGTTTACTGGCTCGAAGACGGATCCTACTTTTTGCCCGCCTCCTGGAAACTATCCTATCAGAAGAGTGACGGAAGCTGGGCCCCCGTTAATAGTTTCAGTCCCTATCTGATTGAAAAGGATCAGTACAATGAAGTTACCTTTGTTTCCGTTATTACGAAAGGTCTGAGAATCGAGATGAAACTGAATGAAACCGGACCGGGTGGTATTATTGAATGGAAAGTAAACTAGTATGGTGAAGGCATGAGAACTTTCATGAGAATCATCGGCGTATTGTGCGTGCTCACCGGGAGTACCATCGGGCTTTATTACCTGATCCGGCCTGTTCCCGAATATGAGGTGACCATGGACCATTCACAAGGTACCGCCCTGGTTATTACAGGAGCTGCCGCCAGAATACCTCAGGAAGCAGCCTTGCTGGAGCAACTCTATTACATGGGCGAGCTAAAAGATGTTGTTTTTATCTCCGGAGTGAGTTCCGGCGCACTCAATGCGGTGCTGCTCAATGCCATACTAGAAGGAAAATATACCTGGAAAAGATACCGGAATCTGATGTTTTCATTAAACAACCAGAGTATATTTTACTCAGCCGATCATACCTTTCCGGTCAACACCGGGCCGTTTAAAAAACTCCTGACCTCAGTTCTTCATGACACCCTGGGATATTACAAAATGAAGGACCTGCCCTATCCCACCTCGCTTTCAACAGTCAGCCTGAACATTAAATCCATTGCTGATCATACTTACCGTTTATGCAACCGGAAGATCAACACCGAAAGTGACCCCGAGCTGGATCTGGTGGAGGTTCTGATGGCTTCAACAGCATTTCCGCTCGCCTTTCCACCCGCAACATTCACCAAAAGTCCGACCCTCCCTTCCGGAAAATTTATCGATGGAGGTACCACGGCCGATTATATTCCCTATCGGGCGGTTCTTGAATATGAGAAATTTTCGCGGCACAATATTAACCGTATGATCATTGTCAGCCGCAAACTGGATACCGAAGCCGGCATGAGGGCAGAATTACAGGACATGGGAATTGTTTGGACCGATCTTCTTGACAAACTGAATATTACGCTGGAGGATCTGGGTCAGCGTTCCTTTGTGCAGGGTCTGGATGCCCTGATCCAGGAAGCTCCTCTTTTATCAGAGAAAACCTTTATCTATCTGCCCGCTATCCGGGGCGAGTTCCCATTGTTCGATTTCACCTGCCTGAAAGAGCAATACAATGCTTCACGCGATTGGGCCCGGACACACAAACCGATCTCACTGAAAAGTTTCCTGACTGAAGGATTATCCTATGACGATTAATGCTTATGGCTGATTCCGCAAAATCAATCCAGATAAAAGACCAGATCCGGAAAGTGATCCTGAACGACTTTGCCGGGGTGATGGAAACCCATGAATCCACCATCGGTAAGTTTATTCTGATTGCCGTAGGGATTGAATTTCTGGGCGCCTGCCTCGATAAGCAGCACATGAACGCAACAGCCCGGAGTGAGATCAGGTTCAACTCAGCGATTCTCAAACTCTTCCCGGCGAAGTATCACCACTTTGTTAAAAAGGGATCGGAACCCAATTTTTATCTCGATTTCAGGTGCCCGGTGATCCATCAGTTCAAACCTGGTAAATCGATATTTCTTTGCTCCCGCGGGGATGGCTCCGATGAAGGGATAAAACATCTCACGTACAATTCAGCGGGTACATTAACCCTTATCGCAGAGGATCTCTATGATGATCTGGCCAATGCCGGTCAGAAAATGATCAACCAGCTATCTCTTTGATAATTTTCAGACACCGGTCGATTTCGGCGGTACTGTTATAGATATGGGTAGAGTGCCTCAATCCGTGAGTTTCATCCGATGAACGAGGCCTCAGCTTATCACGGTTCCACATCAGTTCCTGCAGTTTTGGCCCTGTCCACCCATCGACATTATATACCGAGATACCGGCACACATGTCTTCATCTGTCGGGTGATACATCTTCACTTTCGGAATTTTCCGCAACTCATCGCGGAGATATTTTCCCAGAAATTTGATTCTTGCGCAGATCTTATCCTGGCCTATTTCATTGGTAAAATCGAGGGCAGCTTCCATTCCGTGCAACAGAGTCAGGCTGCCGGTTCCGCGCTGGGTAAACCGGAATCCTTCATCGTCATGGTTATTCCATTGTGAACTGGCGATTGTCGTGGAAATTTCTTTCACACGGTTTTTGCTGATAAACAGGAACCCATTGCCGCTCGGCGCCAGAATCCATTTGTGGAAACACCCCACATAAGCATCGCAGCCGATATCATGAATATTCACCGGAATCATGCCGAATGCCTGGGCGCCGTCGATCACGGTAAAAATACCCCGTGAGCGTGCTTCTGCGCAAATTTCCTTAACCGGCATGATGGCGCCGCTACTGGTAAGCACATGTGAAAGCATCAGCACTTTGGTTTTAGGGGTAAATGAGTTTACCACGATATCCAGTATCTCCTTTGGCGAGTGAGCCGGTTTGGGCAGGGCGATCTCACGATAGACGATCCCGTCACGCTTTTGCCGGGCCTGCCAGCAACTGATCCCACCTCCGTGCTCCTGGTTACTGGTGATCACTTCATCTCCTTTTGACAGTTCCATACCCATGCATACAAAGTTCATAGCCATGGTAACATTCTCAGTCAGAGCAATCTCACCGGTATCCGCTCCTAAGAGTTTTGCAGCTTTGGCGCGAATTTCGACATACGGAAAATAGCCCGACATCATATCTCCGTCGGCTACGTAATCCCACTCCGCCAGGTTTGACGCAGCGACATGTAAATGTTCAGTCATCCGGGCCACTACCACCCGTGGCATTGCCCCCATGGTTCCGGTATTGAAAAAAACCTCATCCTTGCGAAGCATGAACTGATTGCGGATTTTTGCCCAGAATTCAGGGTCATTTGCATCCGGAAAAGCAGGAATACCGAACCCTTCACGAAGTTCATCCATTCCGCTCAATTGTGCGGCCCATCCTGTTTTGCTAATCAAAGGCAAAGCAAAAGCAGATAATGCCATTGTTTTCATCAGATCACGCCTGGTTGTCATTTGGAGTAGTTTTAGTTTTCAGACTGAAAAAATAATAAAAATATCCTGATTTGAATGGGAGCCAACTTTGTATATATTTGATAAAAACCAGACTGAAGAGCCTGGCTGGGATCGATGATCAAACAATTCGAAAAAACATCAAAGTGGCAATACTTAAAAGAGCTTTCGCGGTAAGGAACAGGATCCCGACTTTCGTCGGGATGACAAGGCCTATTGCTATTATCCTGGTACTCCTGGCAATTTCTGCCTGCTCCCCTGTAAAGAACGATCCCGACAGGGAAGATTGGATTCAGCTGTTCAACGGAAAGAATCTGAAGGGATGGGATATCAAGATCGCAGGTTCGCCGCTAAACGTGAACTACAAAAACACTTTCAGGGTGAAAGATGGCGTCCTGCAGGTCAGCTACGATGAGTATCAGAAGTTCAACGGAGAATATGCGCACCTTTTTTACCAGGAGAAGTTTTCTTATTACAAGATCCGGGTGCAATATCGTTTTACCGGAAAACAAACCCCGGGTGGCGCCGGATGGGCATACCGGAATTCAGGCATCATGCTGCATGGACAATCAGCAGCCAGCATGAAACCGGATCAGCTCTTCCCGACATCCATCGAATTTCAGCTTTTAGGTGGATCGGGCACAGGGGAACGCCCGACCGGGAACCTGTGTACCCCAGGGACCAATGTGGTTATGCATGATTCGCTTTACACCCCCCACTCCTTCAATTCTTCGTCAAAAACCTACCACGGAGATCAATGGGTTGAAGCCGAAGCCATTGTTTTAGGCGACTCACTGATCACGCATCTCATCAACGGAGACACCGTATTGGCTTATACAAAACCGCAACTCGATCCCCGAGAGGCCGGTTATCACGAAATGTTAACCCAATTCGGCGGCGATCTGCTCACTGAAGGATATATTTCTCTGCAGGGTGAAAGCAATCCGGTTGAATTCCGAAAGGTTGAGTTGCTGAAATTAAGAGGCTGTTTGGACCCTAAAGCATTGAATTACAAATCATATTACATTAAATCAGATCCCAAACAGTGCAGATACAAATAACAAATTGACGTACCACACAAAAAACATTTTTTTTTGCCGTTTCGTAATACAGACATTTTTTTACTTTTGAAAAAAATCTATAGGCCATGAAACTCTTTGATGACGACGAGACTTTCTTTGATACGGATGCTGATGATCAGACTGATGATCTTGATGCTGAATTTGTAGACGAAGAGGATGAAGATGACTTTGATTTCGAAAATGAAGAAATCGATGAGATCTCCCTGGACGACCTGGATGATGACGATTTCGATATGGAAGACGAGGACGGACTTCCATTCGATGATGAAGAAGAAGCCCTGGGACTCGAGGATGACGAATTATAATACTGCCGTGATAGCCTCTCTGTTGCCTTTTGCTCCTGATTCATGACCTTTCGCTGGGTATTCCGGCAACAAGGATAAAATACTCAATATCGATAGCTGATTTTCAGTAAAGCACAGTTGCTTAACTGATTATTGTGTATTTTTATTCGTTATTAATTCACAACCGATGAAAAAGATAGCGATACTTTTGTCTGGTCTGCTGGCCATCCCGGTATGTAATGGAATCAGTCAGGATTGCACCACTCCTGAAAAGGTTTTCTCTTTCCAGTTTCAGGGAAAGAAATATGAAATCGTGAAGGAACTGTACAGCTGGAACGTTGCCTCTCAATGTGCTGCTGACCGGGGCGGGTATCTGGTACAGATCAATTCGAAGGCAGAGCAGGATACGGTATTCCGTTCCATCATCAATGGTGCTAAGGTTTCTACAACCTACAAGCCGGTAAACGATGGTGGCGGGGCCTCCTATGTTTGGATCGGAGCCAATGATAAAGCGAATGAAGGAACCTGGATCTGGGACGGTGATAATGACGGGGCCGGAACCCAGTTCTGGAGCGGTCAGGGTTCGGCCGGCGCCAATAACGGTGAAGTTATCAACGGATTATATAATAACTGGGGAGGCGCCTCGGTACACCCGAATAACCCGGCCCTTCGGAATGAACCAGATAATTACAACGGCAACCAGGATGGAGCCGCCATGGCCCTGGCCGGATGGCCGGTTTCGACAAGTAGCTTAGGCATCACGGGGGAATGGAATGATATTGGAATCACCGCCACACTGTATTTTGTTGTTGAGTATGATAGTTCCAGTACCACCAATCCAGAAAAACTCAGCGCCAGGGTCAATGTTTTCCCAAGTCCGGCTACCGATTATATTACGGTTACCTCCTCAGGAAGTCAGAATCCGCTGGTAGAGATCAGGCTTTACAATATACTTGGTTCAGAGGTCTATCGTACCCATGGAATACGAACCTGTGAATACAACATCAACCTATCCGACTATCAGCCAGGTATTTATTTTGTCCATACTGCCTTGGAGCAGGGGCAGGTAACCAAACAGAAAGTAATTATCCGTTAGCTACTGTTGAAGGCTTAAACCGCTTTTCCCATTGGAGAGCGACATTCACCAGGCTGATCAGCACGGGTACTTCCACGAGCGGACCGATAACTGCTGCAAAAGCTTCTCCCGAATTGATACCGAATACCGATATGGCTACCGCGATGGCCAGCTCAAAGTTATTGCTGGCTGCGGTAAATGAAATGGTGGCCGTTTTGGCATAACCCGCACCCGCCTTTTTAGCCATAAAAAAGGATACGATAAACATCACGAGGAAATAGATAACCAGCGGAATGGCAATTCTGACTACATCCAAAGGCAGTTTGATAATATAATCACCTTTGAGAGAGAACATCACCAGGATAGTGAAAAGCAGTGCGATCAGCGTAAGCGGACTAATCCTGGGAATAAACTTTTCCTGATACCAGGTTTTGTCTTTGATCCGGATAAGAGCAAACCGGGTAATCATTCCGGCGAGGAATGGAATACCCAGATAGATGAATACACTTTTTGCGATCTGAACCATCGTAATGTGAACCTCGGTGGTCTCACGCCCGAACCAGCCCGGCAGAATGGTAATGAAAACGTAGGCATACACTGAGAAAAACAGAACCTGAAAGATACTGTTGAATGCCACCAGTCCGGCTGCATATTCGGTATCCCCTTTAGCCAGATCATTCCAGACGATCACCATGGCGATGCACCTGGCCAGGCCAATGAGAATCAAACCCGTCATGTAATGAGGCATATCAGGCAGCAGTAATATCGCCAGAAAGAACATCAGGATAGGGCCCATGATCCAGTTCTGCACCAATGAGAGTAAAAGGACTTTCCAATCCCGGAAAACTTTACCCAATTCTTCATACTTCACCTTGGCCAGAGGCGGATACATCATGATGATCAATCCGATGGCAATCGGGATGTTCGTAGTTCCGGAGCTCATCGAGTTCCAAAAACCAGCTACCGACGGTGAAAAATAGCCCCAAAGAACCCCGGCAAGCATCGCCAGGAAGATCCAGAGGGTCAGATAGCGGTCGAGAAAAGACAACTTCTTCATATTATGCTGATGTGCTGATTTGTTGATGTGCTGATGTGCTGATTAAATGGCTACTATGGCTTGATTTTGTGGTAAAGGGCAATCAGGTATTCGTCGAAGAAACCGGTGATCGTGCTTTCGACAGGGGCAAGTGGTTTTACAGGCACCAAATCTGTTACTCCATCATAGTCTAGTCCGGAATGAAACAGGGTTTTAACTGTGCCATCCATCATACCGGAAATTACTTCTTCAGCTTCTTTTTCAGTCATGCCAAAGCTTACTGCTAATTCTTTCAGCTTCCGGATCTGGAACCAGAAATAGGTGTGACCCATAGCGCTGATCATGGCATAAGCTTCAATTTTGGGTTCTTCTACTTCAGGCATAGCGCCCAGTGGCTTCATCAGGTTAGTCAGGCTCTTGCGAGCCTCCGGATTCATGGATTCGGCATAGTAAACCGGATTTATGCCCTGGTTTATGTAAGATGAAGCACTCGGGTTTATTCTGGCAATATTGGGGAAATCCCCCAAAACAGAAGCCATTTTTTCGACTGTAAATTTGGGTGCCAGTGATACTATAACGGAAGATGCACTCAGAAACGGTTTAACCGCGCTAAGAGTATCCATCATAAATGGTGGATGTACCGCAAGAAATACAATATCTGACCCGGCGGCCCGGGAAAGATCATCGGTACTAACGGTAATATCAGCAAACAACTGTTTTAGATTTTCCAAAACAACCGGATTGGGATCGTATATGGAGATTCCGTTTAACTCCATGCCGGAGTTCGCAAAAGCATTGAGGAAGATTCGGGTGACCCTCCCCCCGCCAATAAATCCAATGGTTTTCATGGTTTTATAATTTGAATTGAGCTATTCCGGAAATGTGGAAAACCGTTCGGCGATCTGATCTCTGACTCTTCGGTACACAGGTAGTACTTGCTCGTCGCTGCCAACGGCATCGGCCGGATCATCAAATCCGATGTGCAGCCGGTGTTTGACTTTACCGGTAAAGACAGGACAAACCTCCCGTGCGCCATCACATACAGTGACCACATAATCAAATTCATCGTTGATGAACTGATCTACCAATTTCGGATGTTCACCAGATATATCGATGCCTTTTTCCGCCATCACCTTTATGGCGTACTTGTTTACTCTTTCCGCGGGCCTAGTTCCGGCCGAAAGCACCTCCCAATCAGGGTGAAAGGATTTCAGAAAACCCTGGGCCATCTGGCTGCGACAGGAGTTGCCCGTACATAAGATTAGTATTGTCATATACTTTCCCATTTTGTAACGCGTTACGCGTCACGCATCACGACTTCTTACATCCGCACAAACAGGCCGGTTTTTCACCGGTTACGGTAATGCTGTAAATCCCGACACCGCTGTTTTTAAAGCTCTCCACCTGTTCGGGGTTGAGAAACTCGTTCAGCACAGCCTCCGGAAGATCGATTAATTTCTTCTTCTTGATATCCAGATTGATGAAACCCGATTTCTTGATAATATCCAAATAGAACTGAACCTGAAGAGCCCCTGCAATACAACCTGCATAAAGTTCAGCCTGCTCCAGCAGCTCCGTTGGTATTTCGCCTTCGGTTACCACATCGCTGATACAGAAGTGGCCACCTGGTTTCAGGACACGGATGATTTCATGAAATGCCATGTATTTATCGGGGACCAGGTTAATCACACAATTGCTGATGACTACATCCGCCTTATTTGCTGTGATCGGCAGGTTTTCTATTTCACCCAGGCGGAATTTTACGTTTTCATAGCCTAATTTCTCTGCATTGGCCTTAGCCCGGAAAATCATTTCAGGAGTCATATCCACTCCGATCACCTCACCACTTTCTCCAACCAGTTGCCGGGCAACAAAGCAATCATTTCCGGCACCCGAGCCCAGATCAATCACCGTATCTCCGGCACGAATACCGGCATACTCGGTTGGTAATCCGCAGCCAAGGTTCAGGTCGGCCTCCGGCACATAACCCTCGATACCAGAGTATTCATCTTTGAAAACAGAAAAATCCGGTATCACATTACTACTACACCCACAACCACAGCCACAACCATTGCTCCCTGCTGCAGCAATCTTTCCATACTTATCCCTGACCATGTCTTTCAGGTCATTTGAATCATCAAAGTCCATTGTATTTCTAATTATTATTTAATCAACATTGTTGTTAATATAAAGTAAACCCCCACCCCGATAAACAGCACGGCTACGACCCTCCGGAACCAAAGCTCAAAAACTTTGATCTTGTTATAGACTGATCCCACACTCCCGATGGTATAGGCGATCATCCAGGCAAACAGGATAACCGGCAGCCCCGTTGCGATGGCAAAAACCAAAGGAAGATACAACCCCTGAGCAGAGGCAACAGCCATCGGGATCAGCATAACAAAGAAAATAACCCCGCTGTATGGGCAAAATGCCAGTGCAAACACTACGCCCAGCAGGAACACACTCCAATAACCTTTG
>Ga0209373_10001461_pt1 | contig 27484 bp, 20 predicted proteins | sample Higcelweek5metaG_FD_187173 | JGI IMG/M metagenome (GOLD analysis project Ga0209373, IMG submission 187173) | Freshwater pond sediment microbial communities from the University of Edinburgh, under environmental carbon perturbations - High... | ecosystem: Environmental > Aquatic > Freshwater >... | reverse complement strand
TGTGCCGCCCGACCAGAAAAAGGGATCGGGAATTCTGGTTTTTTCCAATCTCTGGAGATGGAAGATTCCCTTCCGGGGCGTGTGTGTCCGGATGGACGCGGCTTCCATCGAACCGGGCGCTTCTTATGAGGGCGAAGTGACCGGCTTGTTCACCGCGGGAGAAACCGTGAGGCAGGAACCCGGAAGTATGGTGATCGTCGGACTCGGCGACCAGGAGCCCGTTGTGAACGGACTCAAGGGCAAGGTCCGGCTTTCCTTCGGATTCAAGGAGACCGATCGGAAACTCAAAACGGCGATCGGCTCCTGGCAGGTTCTGCTCAAGGACGGAAAGTCGGTCGTGAAACCGGGCGGACCGCGCCATCCGAGAACCATGATCGGGTTTAACGGCAAGGACATCCTGCTGGTCACGGTCGACGGCCGACAGAAAGGATGGTCCATGGGAATGACCTCCCATGAACAGGCGGAACTCCTCCGGGAACTCGGCTGCACCGAAGGCTGCAATATCGACGGCGGCGGCAGCACGACCGCATGGTTCCTCGGAAAATGCATGAACCGTCCTTCCGACAAAGCGGGCATGCGTCCGAACGCAAACTGCATTCTGGTCATCGAATAGATTTCCGTCTTCCTCCTGCGGAATTGACTGGAGGATGCCGGAGGACGGTCATTCTTTTCCATCCGGCTTCAAGCATCCCGTCCGTGGATAGTTGCGCGGGCTGCACCCGAGATAATGCTTGAAGGTGCGGGAAAAGGTGGAAAGGTCCTGAAATCCGCACATGTCTGCGATCTCCTTGATGCGGAGTCGTTTCGCGCGGATCATCTCAGCGGCCAGTGTCACCCTTTGAAACAGAATGTAGTCATGGAAGGGCTGTCCCAGCTTCTCCTTGAAGAGCTCCCGGAAATAAGCCGGGGAAATGTCCCGTTCCGAAGCGATTTTCCGAAGGTCGAACGTTCCGGACGGGTCCATCCGGATTTTTTCGGCCGCGCTCATGATCCGGTAGCGGTCCTCGTTCAGCGGAGGCGTCTTTTCGACGGCTTTGAACAGAAGGTAAACCAATTTTTCGACATTCAGGACGATCGCCGGATGATTTTTCCGTTTGTCCGTACGGAAGTCCCGGAGAATTTCATTGAAGACGTCATTGACGGGGCGGGGCTCCTGAAGGGTGATGAAGTCATTCCGGAAGGAGCTGTACAACGAATCGTAAATGCGTTTTCCCCTTTCGCCGGAGAAATCGATCCACAGATGCTCGTAGGGCATGAGGATGTCAGGAATCGTTTCATACCTGTAGCTGCGGTGCGCGGGCCCGAGCCAGAACACAATCGGCGCTTCCAGCCGGACCGTTTCGGAATCGATGTGCAGTTTCACAGCGCCCGATTTGATGTATTCGATGGAATACCCCGGACTGGAAAAAGGATAGTGGTTGTATTGGAAGAATGTTCTTCTCGTCACCATCCGGACAGTCAGATCGTTGAAATAATTCATATTTTCCGCAAATCTGTCAACTTTTTCTCAAATTTGTTATTTACTTTCATTATTCTCCATTGTATAATTTATCCTTGCTTACAGGAAGCTTCAAGAGAGAAGTTTTTCGATTTTGAAAAAATTATTTTTTACAAGTTCCAAAGGAGAATGCTGTCATGAGAAACGGAAAACTGGGAGCGGCCGTCATCGGGTGCGGGGAAGGATTCAGACATATCAAGGCCTATAAGGAAAACCCCCGCTACGAACTCCTGGCATTGTGTGATATCCATCCGGAACGCATCCGGAAAAGGATGGACGAATTCAGCCTGAAAACGGATGTTGTCGCTACCGGAGACTACCGGGACATTCTTGCCATTCCCGGAATCGATGTGGTGTCCGTGGCCTCCCCCGATTATTACCATGCGGAGCATTCCATCGCCGCGCTCGAAGCCGGAAAGAACGTTCTTTGCGAAAAACCAATGACGCTCGATCTGGAGGAATCGAAGGCAATCGTTGAAGCGGTCCGGCGGACAGGAAAAACATTCATGATCGGACATCCCACCCGTTACACTCCGGCCTTCATTCTTGCCCGGCGGATGATTCAGCACGGAGACATCGGGGACCTCTTCATGGTGGAGAGCGAATACGCCCACAATTACCGCCATGCGCGGGGAATCGACGACTGGCGGGTCGATCCGCGCCGCGACCCGTTCCTCGGAGGCGCCTGTCACGCAATGGACCTGATCCGCTGGGTCACCGACGATCCCGTGGACGAAGCCTTCGCCTACGGCACGAAAAAAGGACTCGCCGACTGGCCCATCGCCAGCGACAGCTACATGGCTGTCTTCAAGTTCCGCAACGGCGTCATCGGCAAGGTGATGTGCTCCATCGGACTTTCCCGTCCCTACACCATGCGCAGCGTGTTCTACGGCACGAAAGGCACGATCATCTGCGACAACATGACCAAGGCTCTGCAGATTTCCAGCGTCAAGCTGTTCGGAAAGGAAACGGATGTCTGCACGCCGTTCGCGGAAGTGCCGGTCGAAGTCAACAGCCACAACGTGGAAGCCCAGGTCGATCTGATGGCCGACATTCTCCTGAAAGACGCGGAAAATCATGCCTCCGTGATTGAAGGCGCCCGCACCGTGGCCGCCTGTGCCGCAGCGATCGAATCGGAAAGAACCGGACTCCCCGTCAAGGTGGAACAGGACTTCTGACCGGAGAAAACAAACATGCCTGAAATCAAAACATTGGAAGAACATCTGGAATTCGTCCGGGAAGTCTCGCTCCTCTCCTTCGCCTTCGCCTGGAAACTTCAGGCAAAACTCCCGGAAGAAAATTTGAGCGATATCCTCCGTCTCCATACCATGCTGTATTACCATATTCTGAATCTCCCCGCGGACAAGCCCCGCCCGGAATTGTCGGCATTCAAGGCGGAAAGCGCGGAGGAATTTGAAGAAGCCATGTGGACCCGGACCAAGGATTTCATTCTGTCCAAAGCCACGGAATTCTACCCGGATTCCATCGGCATGCCGGGCTATATCAAGCCCGAATTTCACTGGAATTGCGGCAGTCTCAAATACGATCCGCCGCATCCGGGGCTTCCCGGGAATCCGTGTGTCTTCCACATTGCGAACACAACGGCGCCCCGTTCCATTTTCGAGGTAAAGGGACACCTGCTGGAATGTTTCGAAAAACTGATCCGCGACAGCGAAAAGGAATACGGTTACACCTTGCTTTACACGATGACCTGGCTCAATGAACGGGAAGAGTTTCTCCACTACTTTCCTCAGGAATGGCGCGACAACCTTTCCCCGCGGGAAAACCGGGTGCCCGGATGGAGTGTCGGCGACTGGGGACAGCTTCTCACGGGACGCGGTCTTCTGAATCCGAAAACAGCCGCGTTCGTGCGGGAAAACGGATTTCTGAAATATTGCAGCCGCAATTCCCGCTGCGCATTTTTGAATATGAAAAAACATCTTGCGTTTCTGCGGAAGCAGGAGGAACAGGGATCATGAAAGCCGGATTTTACGAATGCGACATCACGCCCGCCATCGGAATGGAACGCCCCGCCACCTATCACAAGATTTTTATTGAAAAGATCAACGACCCGTTGAAGGCGCGGGCGGTCATTTTCGACAATGGAAAGACGAAAATCGCACTGGTCGGGGCGGACATCTGTTTCCTTTCGGGAAAAGTGACCGAAAAAGTCCGGGCGGCTCTGCCCGGAATGACTGTCACGCTCAGTCCGTCGCACACCCATTACGGCGGCCCCATGAGCATGGCCCCGGACTGGCTTGACAATGCGCCCGAACTGATCCGGAAGCTGGTAAAGGAGGAAAGTGTCTGCGAAAATCCGGACTATACATCACATCTCGTCAGCCAGATTGTTACGGCCGTTAAAATGGCGGACTCCCGGCTGGAAGAAGTCGATTTTTCTTTCGGCAAGGGAAAAGTCGAAGGCGTCACATTCAATCGCGGCTTCAGGATGAAAGACGGGCATCGCGCAACCCATCCGGGCAAGGGCAATCCGGAAATCGTCGAACCTTTCGCCCCGATCGACACCGAGGCGGGAGTGGTCGGCTGCTGGCGGAAAAACGGAGATTTTCTCGGCTGCGTCGTGAATTTTTCCTGTCACGGCACCTGCGACGGAACCGGGGCGACCGCCGACTGGCCGGGGCAGATGGCTCGGACTATCAAGGCGGTTCTGGGAGAAGACTCGGGGGTGGTTTATCTTTATGGGACAGCAGGCGATATCACGCAGATCGACAATCAGTCGCTTTCTCCCTATGAGAGCGGCCCGGAGTATTCGAAAAAAGTCGGCGTCACGGTCGGAGCCGAGGTGCTCAAGGTGCTGATGCAAGGGAAGAAAGGGACGGTAAATGTCCTTGAGGCCCACAGCGGACGCCTTCGGATTCCGCGCCGGAAACCATCGGAGGAATCCCTGAAAAAAGCGCTTGAAACCGTTCAGCAGTGGAAACGCGACACCGCCTTCCATTTTGCCAAGGAGCGCCTCATTCTCGCGGAAATCGTCAAGCGGGAACCGGAATTCGACATGGAACTCCAACTGGTTCAGCTCGGCCCGCTTCTGATCGTGGCGATCCCAGGAGAGGTTTTCTGCGGGATCGGACTGGAAATCAAAAAAAACTCGAAGTTCCCGTTCACATGGGCCAGCAGTCTCGCAAACGATCTCTGCGGATATATCCCGACACCTGACGTCCTCTCCCCCGAAACTGGCGGCGGATATGAAAGCCGTCTGACGGTATTCACCTGCTGTGTGCCGGAAGCGGCGGAGAGCATTGTCCGGAAGGTCTCGGAGATGATGAAGGAATTCACCCCCGCGCCCGTCCCGGAAGAATCGAAAATCGAACCGGTCACGACGGTCTGGGAGTTTGGAAACTGTCCTCCGGAACTGGAGTAGAAGATCATGCGGAGCATGCACAAATATGAGGAACTGACCCCTTACGAATTCGAACAGGAAAAGAAACGGGCGTCGATCATTTATCTGGCGTCCGGCCCGCTGGAATATCATGAGGAATGCAACGCGCTGGGCATCGATCCGTGCAAAGGCTACGAATGGTGTCTCGCCGTCGCGGAACAGGTCGGCGGGATTGTCTTCCCGATGCTTCCGCTGGCGCCGTCCGGCAATCCCCCTCAGACCAGAGAACGACTTTTCGGGGAGTTCGGGAAAGAACCGCCCTATACCGGGAAATACATTTCCCAGCCGGGCATGTATCCCGGAGTGTTCACGAGTCTGGAAACCTGCCGGATGGTGTTTCAGGAACTCCTTGAGACCTTCGCTTTGCATCTCGGATTCAAACTGTGCGTCTTCATGGGAAGTCACGGTCCTTCGGGCAATTTGTGCAAAACGATCGTCAGGGAATGCGGCGCGGAGATTCCCGATACCGGCTATTCGTCAAACCATCCGCTCGGCACTCTCCACGGAATGAGAATCATGGCTGTGGGCAGCCTCGACTACAACCTGGACATCATCCAAAAGTTTTATGCGGATCACCGGATCGGACGGATCAATCACGGCGGACTCTGGGAAGCGGCGATCAATTATGACATCCATCCGGACTATTTCCAGCCGGAATATCTCGATCCGGAAAAATACCCACAGATGTATGGTGCGTTGAAAGAGGAACATGCCGAAGGGCTTCTGCGTCCGGTCCGTTCGGAATACCGCAAGTTCACGCCGGAGTTTGCCCGTGAACTTTTCGACGTGACAGTGGAACGTTTCGCCGCCGATGTGAAACAGAATTATGAGAAACTGACCGCGAAATAGAAACACTCCGGAAAAAATTATACATCCATATTATTTTTTCGGTTCAAGACAGAGCGAATTTCTTTCGGTCTTCCGCATGTCTGATGTAAACATGCGGAAGACTGAAGTTTTCTACATGCCCAGCAGAGCGGGCAGGAATAGTTCCATATCCGGATTATTGTCCGAAAGAGGAGCCTTGTTGTCGTCGGTCCGCATCTCATAAAGCTGTTTGTCCAGCTGGAGACGCCAGTTCAGGAAGAAATCGTAGTCGGGCCATGCGCCGCACACGCCGTATGGTTTGTTTTCAGGCGCATTGATTTCTTCGATCAACCGCTGTTCCAGACGCCCCGTCTCGCGGAGGTTCTTCCTTACGGATTCCGGATCATTCCGTTCGAACGCCGCCACCGCGAGCGCCCGGAAATGCCATGACGCGAACATCGTCTCCTGAAAATCGATGAACTTGGCGATGGAAATGAAATGACGTTCCGGAATATCCTTCCCCTTGCCGCGCGCACGTTCCAGCAGGGCGCGGATGGAGGCGAACTCGCCGCATGTTTTCTCCCATTTCTCCCCGGAATATTCTGTTTTGAACACGGCCCAGTGCTGCCAGAGCGGCCATGGAAGCGGGGCGCTCTGATCCGCAATGGGGATTTTTTCCAGTGCGGAGAAAAGATCGAACATCTCGTTTTCCGCAGACGGAAAATACGCATGGCAGAGATCGCGGAGAAGCGCTTTCGGATCCAGATTCGTATCCCAGCAGAACTGTGAAAGAAAATAAAGATTGAACGTGGAGCGCCACCATGTGTCCGTACCGATGAAAAACGGAATGATACCGCGCAATCCCAGCCGGACGGCTTCCCGGCAGTCCGAAAGAGTATCGGAAATGTGCAGCGGCAGATTGCCGCGCGCGGCAGTGTTGTCGGTAATCCGGTAGTGAAGACGGTAGACGCCAAGTGCACCAACCTGATCGGACTTCCGTTTCCATTCTTCCGCCACACGCGGATTTGCCACCAGCGTAACCATGTTTTTCCGGGGCAGAATCTCCGGCGGGACGTCACTGGTCTCTTTCGTATAGGAAAGGTATTCCACCCAGAGATCGGGGCGGACTTTTTCGATCGCCTCCGCTATCCTGTTGACCGCCTTCAGTACCACGCCCGGCGTCGTGCGGCATTTTTCGCATTGACAGAAACCGTAGCCGTCTTCCGGCCAGGCGCCCATGATGTGCACTTCCGGATGTTCCTTCGCATACCGGGCGTAATTTTCTACCAGGAGCTTCACCGCTTCGTCATTTCCATAGCAGAGCTGCCCCTTGCAATGCCGGACGCCCTCCGCGTTCATGGCGAACCACTCCGGGTGTTTTTCGAAATTGGAAACCGGGAAGAAATAACGTCCCGAGTGCTCGCTGAGGTCCAGAATGATTCCGCGCTTTTCGAGTTCAGGATACAGATCCGGGCCGACGTCGAACCATTCCACGCGCCAGCCGTTCGGCCGTTTTTCCGTGCGATGAACAGAAGACATGAAGAAGTTATAGCGGTTCTTTCCAAGCCAGTCGAAAATCTCCCGCAGAACGGGCAATTCGTCACGGTCCACGGAAAAGATGCAGACACCCCGGAACTCGATATCCGGGTTGACGACCTCCTCGCGTACCGCAACCGTTTTCAGTTTCGGAACGACTTCATTTTCCGCCTTCATCCAGCACCAGCGGAAACCGTTTTCCTCCAGAAGCGTATATGCGGCGTTGAGGAATCCGCGTGGAATCAGGGCTCCGATCCGGACATTTTCCCCTTCGAAGGAAATCCGGAATCCGTCATAACGGAGTTCCGGGTCCTGCACGATCTCGAAAATAAACGACTTCCCGGAATCTTTCTTCCCGGCGGCGGACAGCATGGTCCCGGTGGCCTTCGCAAGATAACGGGACAGCTCTTCCGCCGTGAATTTCTCCACAGGTCCGACATTTCCTCTAAAAACAACCTGATATGCGGCAAGTTCTTCCGCTTTGATATTCCGGATGGACATTTTGAGCTTTCTCCTTGCTTATTCGTGTTCAATGACGCAGAAATCTCTCGCTGGAAGCTCCAGACGGCCGCGAACAAGTCTGCCGCCGGCGACAACGGCCCCTTTGCGGTCCAGTTTGAACGAAACCGGAACATCTCCGTGATTCAAATAGAAAGTCAGCGGTCCGCGGGTCACGGCCTCCACATTCTCCGGCCAGTCGCGGCAGGAAATTCCGGCTTTTTCCACGGCATACCGGGTCATGGCGAGAAGGGATGTCTCGTCCACAAGATTGGCTCCGTAATAGAGAGCCCGTCCCATTCCGTATTTGTTCTCCGTGAAGAAAGGCTGTCCCTTGAGAATCGTATTTTCATACGAGAGCAGCACGGAGGCTCCCGCCAATTCCGTGTCGGCGATCCACTTGTCGGCCAGTCCGGTCACCGGTTTCCGGTTCAGCGTTCCGGAGAAAGTCACCTGTTTGGAAAGGGAAACTTCCCTCGCCTCGTTTTTTGCCATGCGCATGTCCGAATTGAATACGATATAATCCTCGATGGAAATTCCGAAAACGTCACGGAGGTGTTCCGGCCCGGGCTCCGGCAGCAATTTGGAATTGCCGTCATAAATGCCCGAACTGCCGCCGAGAAGCACCACGCCGCCTCGAGCGATGAAATCCCGGAGACGCTGTGCCAATTCCCTGGAAAAGTGAATCTGAAGCGGGATCACCAGCAGTTTGTATTGATTGAAGTCGCGGTCCGGTGAAATGAGGTCGGAGTTCACTCCGCAGGCAAGGAGCTGACGGTGGGAGAATTCCACCGTTTTTTCGTATTCAGTCCAATGGGACCAGAATCCGGCACACCAGCCCCAGAGCGTTTCATAATCGAGAAAGACGGCGGCTTCCGACTTCGGCAGAGGAAGCGAGGGATATTTTTTGAAAACGGCGTCGAGCTCGCGGGTTGACTCCTGAAGCAGACGGTAGCGGGCACGCGGCTTGCCGGTCGCGCCCAGAAAGGTTCCGTGACTCTTTTCGTAGCCGCCCAGATGACTGCGCCAATGGAAGTAGACGATGTGGTCGTATCCGCGGGCAATGAAACTCCAGAGGAAGAAGCGGAAAAGATTCCGCATCGGCGCCCCGGGCGAAGTGGCCGATTCAAGAATCCAGGCGGGCACGCCTTCCTTGAGGCCGCGGTAACGGTCCAGGACCATGGCATTGTAGCCCATCGGATAATCGACGGACGGATAGAAGTCCTCTCCCATGAAGTCCAGCATCTCCGCGGCTTTGTAACGGTCGAACAGCCCCGCATAGTTGTTGGTGCAGATTTTTGCATCCGGAGCGTATTTGCGGATTGCCTGAACCTGATTGGCAATAAATCCGCGGTTCGCCTCGCTCCGGAAACGGAAGGAGTCCAGCACGCGCGCGGAATCCATTTTGAGTTCCATGCCGCCGAGTTCGATTTCATCCCAGTCGGAATATTCCTCGCTCCAGAAAACCGTCCACCATGCGCTGTTGAGCTTTTCCAGGGTTCCGTATTTCCGGCGCAGGAAATTGCGGAATTCCTTCTGGCATTCGCCGCAATGACAGCTTCCGAAAATGGTGTGTCCTATCTCATTGTCCAACTGCCACGCGGCGATATTTTCATACGACCCGAATTCCTTTGCCAGACGCGAAATCAGTTTCGCCGCGTATTTCCGGTAGACGGAGGAAGTATAACAAGTATGGTCTCGCACGCCGAAATACGCGGTCGTGCCGTCCGGATGACGGATCAGGATTTCCGGATGCTTTTTCACCAGCCACGCGGGAGCGGTCGATGTGGGCGTGGCAAGAATGACTTTGATCCCGGCCCGGCCCAGAATTTTCACGGCGGAATGAAGCCAGTCGAAGGTATAGACGCCTTCCCTCGGTTCCAGATGCGACCAGGCGAATTCGCCGATGCGGACCAGGGAGATTCCCCCTTCTTTCATCAGTTTTGCGTCAAGACGGACCCGTTCCTCCGGCCAGGCTTCCGGATAGTAGGCAGTGCCAATTTCGATCTTCATTGGACCAAAACCTTTCCTTGATTTGTTTTCCGAAGCGGAATATGCCGCTGCTGCGTTGTCTGCGCAGCTTCCGAAACAAGAAATCTTCAGCGAAAAGGCTTCACCGCGTTGATGAAAGGATTGGATTGGCGGATTTTACTATAATCCGGCAAACGGGGTTTGCAACCATCCGGAAAATTTTTTTCAAAAAAACACGGAAAAACGTTTTTTTCCTCCTTTTTCCGATTGACAAATCCAGGAGCGCGGCTATAGTAAAAACACGCTGCGAAAACGTTTGACTTGATGTTGACTGTAAGGATTGGAATGGCTGTTACCATCAATGACATTGCGAGAGTCGCGAAAGTGGACAAGGCGGCGGTCTCCCTCACGTTGAGAGACCACCCGGAAGCCAACCGTCTCCGCCCGGAAACCCGGGAACGGATCCGGAAAGCGGCAAGCGATCTCGGCTACCGCCGCAACCTGATCGCATGGTCCACCCGCACCGGAATCGTCAACTCGCTGGCCGTCATCGGACGGTTCGGCAGAGAGGGCGCGCTTTCCTATACGAACATGATGCTGTTCGGCATTCTGACGACCTGTACCCGCTACGGCTACAACATCCGTGTATATCCGGACAACAGCCTGGAGTTCTCCCTGGGCGAGATTGCCGGAGGACGAATTTTCCATGTAATCTCCTTGAGCGTGGATCCCGAAATCCGGCGGAAAACCGCCCTTTTCTGCCGCGCGGAAGGAATCAATCTGCTTTACCTTTTCGAGGGGGCCTGTGAAGGTTTTCCTTCGCTCAACACGGACAACTTCGCCGCCGCGCGTGAAGTGGTGCAATCGTTGACCGCGCTCGGACACCGCCGCATCGGGCTGCTGTGCGTGCCGCATAATTATCTGTATGTCAAGGAACGCCATGAAGGATATCTTGCGGGACTCCGGGATGCCGGATTGAAGCCAGATCCCGCCCTGATCGACTGTTCCGATTCCGCCGAGACAGCCGTGGAGAGGATGCTCTCTCTGCCGGAAAACAGGCGGCCTACCGCGATTTTCGGAATCGGCGACACTCTGGCGGTGGAGGCGGAACGCACGGCTCTCCGAATGGGGCTGAAAGTTCCGGACGATCTTTCCATTTTCGGTTTCGGAAACAGCGATTACAGCCGGGCAGCCTTTGTTCCGCTCTCCACGGTCGAAGAATCTCCCCACGATTGCGGTGTTCTGGGAGTAAACGTCCTCCTCGGAAAACCCGTGGATATTTCTCCGCGGGAGGATGGACGGTATTTGATCCCCCCGATTCTGATCCGGAGGGAATCGGTCGCACCTCTTAAAAATTCCGCAAAAAAAAGCAATTCCCGCTCCCGAATAAAAAACAATGATGAAAGGAAGCCATCATGAAAAAAACAGTTCTCGCGTCTCTGGTTCTCTCCGTGTTCGCCTCCGCGGCATTAATCGCGGCGGAAGCGCCGAAACAGGCGGTCTCTAACGGCAATTTCTCCGAAACGACCCCCATCCCGAAAAATGCGAAAGGCATCGCCGGGACCGTCTGGGCAAAACACTGGTCGTGCGCGGGAGCCGCCGAATGGAAAGACGGCAAAATCGTGCTGACGGCCGGGGTCATTTATCAGTTTCTGCCGATCGTGAACAACCCGACCCCCTATCTCCTGAAAGGTGAAATCAAAGCCAGTTCGCTTCCGGGAAAACAGGGAGCGATGAATGTGCGCCTGAGCTCCTGCATCCGCAAGGATTCAAAAGCGCCGTTCCAGCATGCGATCCAGAAGAAGTTCGGCCCGTTTCAGTTGACAGAAACCCCGAAAGCCTTCCCGTTCGAATGCAAAATCGAACCCTTCGAACAGGGCTATCTCTACATCGGCGAAAGCAATGCGATCATCGAATCGGTCACTTTGACGGCGACGCCCGTCCAATAAGTTCCGCCGTTTCAGAAAATCCCGGCTGCGAAGTGAATTTCGCCCGCCGGGATTTTTTATTGCCTTGGACCTGAAACACCGTTCCGGTTCAGCGCTGTTTTCCGAGGTGTTTCCGGATCTGACGCAGAGTGATCTCCTGAACTTCTGCGGGCGCTTCGTTGTTGTGTCCCCAGAAATAACAGGAGAGATGACCGGGCGCGACTTCAGCCAGCGTCCGTTCCAGTTCGAGTTCAAATTCTTCGTGGACCGAACGGGGCATCAGGATGTTTTCGATCAGGGCGAATGTGCCGACGGACGTGCCGGAGATTTCACGGCAGGTACGGCCCCACATCTGACGGACAGTCGGCTTGACGGTGAACGGGGATTCGTGAAAATAGCTCATCCGGGAACAGCTGCCGTCGAACCCGCAGAAATCGACGCCGGGAATCTTCGGACACTTTTCCGTGAAGTAGTCCGGAGTTGCCGGCATGTTGAAAACCGTAATGGAAAGACCGGGACGAATGCTTTTCGCAAGAGCCGTCAGCTCGACAAGATATTCGATCGCACCGTCCATCATGTTTTCCGGAGTCGGATTCGCCCCGTATTCTGCAAGGGTGTCCGGATGGCGTGAAACCATCGATACAGCCTTCGGCTCATCCCAGATGATGCCGTCGATTTCAAACGTCCGTATCAATTTTTCGATGAAACTCCGGGACCAGTCGCGGTATTCTTCCGATTCCAGACACGCAATCATCGGATCTTCCGGCAGCTGACAGCGCGGATGCTGTGTCAGCCACAGACCGGGCATGAGTGGAGCTCCCGCGAAACGTCCGCCAATCCGGCTGGGAATCACAAGGACCTGAAGACCGCAGCGGTGCGCCAGCTCCACCTGAAGTTCGAAGGTCCGCATGGCATACCGTTCCTCGCTTTCGCTGAAAGTGAGGTCAACGGCGTCAAATCCGTTGGATTTCATCTCGTCGAAGGTCATCTTCCAGTGATCCGGAATGACGGTCCAGTTTCCGTAGCTGAGAGTGTAGGCGGACAGCATGTTTTTTTCTCCTGTTGGCAATCCTGACAAAATAGCAGTCCTTCCTGAAAAATCAAGGGAACAGCGTCGTTACTGCCATTCGAACACACAAATTGAAATGAACACGACACGATATTTGTATTCCCATGTCGCATGTGCTAATGTACCGCTGTTCTTCAGGGGGGGGGATAATCTCCATTATGAACTTTGAGCGGTCCACATCGGAGATTCCCCTTGCTCTGCATGACTTGAAAGAGTCAAACCTTTCCAGTCCGCCAGTGAAGCCGGAGAGTCACAAACATACTCAAACAACAAGGGTGAAATCCAATGAAAATCGTTCGTTTTTCCCAAGCCGGAAAAATCAACCGCGGAATACTCCGGAACGACAGGATCGCAGTGATCGCCGGAGATATCTACGGAGACTGGCGCGAGACGGAGGAAGCCGTGCTTCTGTCCCATGTGAAACTCCTCAGCCCGGTGGACGCGCTTTCACTGCTCTGCATCGGAAAGAACTACAAGGCCCATGCCGACGAGTGCGAATCCGATCTCCCGGCGGCCCCGCTGCTGTTCATCAAGGCGATATCGAGTCTGAACGGCCCCGATACGCCCGTGCTTCTGCCCTGTCCGAATGTATCGACGCAGGTCGATTTCGAAGCGGAGCTGGCGGTTGTCATCGGCAGGACGGCCAAAAGCGTATCGACGGCCGATGCGTTCGATTACGTGCTGGGATACACCTGCGCCAATGACGTCAGCGCCCGCGACTGCCAGTTCGGAGACGGTCAATGGGCACGGGGAAAATCGCTCGATACATTCTGTCCGCTTGGTCCGTGTCTGGAAACAGAACTCGACCCGTCCGATCTGAAAATCGAAGGCCGCCTGAACGGAAAGGTCATGCAGCAGGCACGAACCTCACAGCTGATTTTCAATGTGCCTTACCTGATCAGTTATCTGTCGCAGGGCATGACACTGACGCCGGGAACGGTGATTCTGACAGGAACACCCGCCGGATGCGGATTCGCCCGCAAACCGCCACTATTCCTCAAAGACGGCGATGTCTATGAAATTGAGATCGAAGGCATCGGCACTTTGCGCAACTCTTTTCAGAAATAAGAAATCCTGAAGGTTCAGGAATCCTGGGCGGATATTTCCGTGAGAAAAATATCGTCGAGCGGGGCTTCCACCCACGCCTCGATTTTTTCCAGAAACTGCCGCAGATGCGCCGACTCATTATGCCGCCGCATGGATTCATCGTCTTCCCACTGTTCGAAAAAGACAAATTTCCGTTCGGAAATCCGGAAGGCCCGGTAGAAAACGCAACCGGATTCCCTGCGGGTCTTTTCGATCACTTTCCGGAGGCATTCCTCGAATTCAACGTTCTTTCCTTCCTTCAGCCGGACAGGAACCACCAATGTTCTTTTTTCCGTCATAACGCACCTCCGTGGGGCAGGAAGACCGGCTTGATGACCGGAATATCCCCGGAAAGCGCCGAGGAAAACATGGCCGGATAGTCCTTGAAAGAACAGAAGTGCGTCTGGAAAAGTTCCGCGGGGATCTGTCCGTTCCGGATCAGGGAAAGGGCCATCGGGAAATGGATGGCCGGTTCGGCAAAGGAAGGCTTCAGCGTGATCTTGTTGAAAATCGCGTGATTGACATCGAACTTGATGAAGTTGTCCCCTTCCTTGAAACTGAGGCCGAGAAAAACAATGACGCCGCCGTAGCGGATGATCCTCAAGGCGTCGTTCATGCTTTTCGGTGGAGAGGTGACAATCACCCGGTCAACCCCCTTCGGGAAACGGCCCCGGATCGTCTTTTCAATGTCCATGACATCGGTGGGAACGACAAGGGAACATCCGAGTTTCTCCGCCAGTTCGATGCGGGCTTTGCCCATGGGATTCCGTGCACTCCGGCAGGACATCCCGACAAAGCCGGCGCCGCGCAGCCGACAGAGGCTTGCGCAAAGCAGTCCGATCGGACCGGGTCCCAGCACCACCACGCTTCCGCCCGGCGGAATGTCCGCGGAAAGCACCGCGTTGCAGGCGACCGCCAGCGGTTCGGTCAGTGCGGCGCGGGCATAGTCCAGTCCATCGAAAGGCACCAGCGAAGCCTCGTTCACGACCATGCACTCTCCCATGCCCGGAAAACCGTTCAGTGTATACATGTTCCGGCAGAATTCAGGATGGCCCGACTTGCAATCGACGCATTTCCCGCACATTGTACAGTCCTCGACAATCACCTTATCGCCGGGGCGGACGCTCATTGCTCCCGACCCGGTTTCAAGAACTTCCCCGGCGATCTCGTGTCCGAGCGGCTGATAGTCTCCGCTCCAATCCCTGATGAAGTTCAGGTCCGTGCCGCATACGCCGCAGGCATGAACTTTGACAAGGACCTTTCCTTGCGATAATTCCGGGATGTCCAATTCCCGGATTTGCACATCGATTCCTTTTCGGCCAAACAATGAACGGGTTTTCATATTGTCGCAACCTCCTCCGCTTGCGCGGGAACTTTTTCGCGGATGAATGCTCCCGGCTGTTCCAGTAATATAGCCGAATTCGAGTATGAGTCCAGCATCATTCCGGCAAAAATTCCGGGAATCGTGTTTTTTCAGGTCTCAAAACCCGTTCGCAGATAGCGAATTCATGACAAGTAAATTAAAATATTGTCATTTTATCTGTATTTTACCTTTCTATTTTTGAAAAAGACCTCTTGCCGGTCTATATTCCATACATAATTTTCGTAAAACAGCAACAGGAAAAAATGAGGTTAACCATGTGTGGAATCGTAGGATACACCGGGAAATCCGAAGCGTGCGGAATCCTGATCGACGGGCTGAAACGTCTGGAATACCGTGGATACGACTCGGCGGGTTTGTGCCTGAACGGAGAATGTCTCACCACCATCAAAGCCATCGGAAAAGTCAAGAATCTGGCGGATAAAACCCATCTGGAAGGGTTGGATATCAAGAGCACGACGGGAATCGCTCATACCCGATGGGCCACACACGGGGCGCCGCTGGAAAAGAACGCACACCCGCATCTGGACTCCAAAGGGGAAATCGCCGTCGTCCACAATGGCATCATCGAGAACCATACGGCGCTGCGGAAACGTCTGGAAACGTCCGGACATACCTTTCTTTCGGACACGGACAGCGAAGTGATTCCGAATCTGATTGCCGAATATTACAACGGGGATCTGGTGCATGCGGTCGCCGCCGCGCTCAAACAACTGGTCGGAACGTATGGAATCGCGGTGGTATCCTCGAAACATCCGGGGCTGATCGTGACCGCGCGGCACGGCAGTCCGATCGTGATCGGAGTGGGCGACGGTTCGAACATGCTCGCCAGCGACGTGACGGCACTGGCCGCCTATACGAAAAACGTCATTTACCTCAACGATGGCGAAATGGGCGTTCTCACGCCCGGAAAAGTGGAATTGCGGACGATCTCCAACGTGCCCGTGGAACGGGAAATCTCCCGGATCACCTGGGATGTGACCGCCGCCAGCAAGAGCGGTTTCGACCACTACATGCTCAAGGAAATTTACGAACAGCCCGATTCCGTTTCGAATACGATCCGCGGACGGCTGGATCATCAGCTCGGAAGCGCGCTCCTCTCCGGGCTGAACATGACTCCGCGCGAACTTGCGCAGGTCAGCCGGATCGTAATCGCCGCATGCGGAAGCAGCCTCCACGCCGGACTGGTGGGAGAGTATTATTTCGAAGACATCGCCGGAATCCCCGTTTCCGTGGAACAGGCGGCGGAATTCCGCTACCGGAACCCGATCATCGAGCCGAACACGCTGGTCCTTCCGATCAGTCAGTCGGGAGAAACCGCCGACACCCTCGCCGCCGTGCGGGAAGCCATCCACAAGGGCGCGATTGTGGCGGCCCTCTGCAACGTCGTCGGTTCGACAATCGCGCGGGAAAGCGGACGCGGCATCTATCTTCACGCCGGACCTGAAATCAGCGTCGCCTCCACCAAGGCGTTCACCTGTCAGGTGACCACCCTCCTGATGCTTGCCCTGCTCTTCGGACGGAACCGCCGCCTCAACCGTGAGGACGGTCTGGAACTGGTGGAGGAAATGGAAAGAATCCCGGATCTCATCCGCACGGTTCTGGAACAGGCGCCCGTAATCGAACAGATCGCAAAGAAATATTCCGAATCTCAGGACATGTTCTTCATCGGACGCGGCTGTCTGTATCCGGCCGCCATGGAAGGCGCGCTGAAACTCAAGGAGATCAGCTACATTCACGCGGAAGGATATCATGCCGCCGAACTCAAACACGGCCCCATCGCCCTGCTAGAAAAACGGGTGCCTGTCGTGGCGCTCGCCAATGAAATCCCCGGCAAGGACAAGATGTTCGGCAACATTCAGGAGTGTCTGGCCCGCTCCGCGCCGGTAATCGCGGTCGTGACCGGAGACGACACCGGCGCGGACAAGTTTACCAAAGACATCATCCGCGTCCCGAAAAGCTCCCGTTTCGTCGCCCCGGTCACCACGGTGGTGGCGCTCCAGCTCTTCGCCTATTATTTCGCCAAGGCTCGCGGCTGCGAGATCGACCAGCCCCGCAACCTTGCGAAAAGCGTCACGGTGGAATAACACATTCTTCATATCAAATTCCGCTTTATTCATAAGAAATCCGTTTGACGAAACAACCGGGAGGGATTATCTTTTTCTATTGTACTTTTCCGTATTTTGGAACCGGATTTCCGGCATAGGGGAACAGGGGATAGAAAAATGAATCTGAATCAGAAAACGATGGTTCGCGATTTTCCGTTTAAAACCAGCCTCAGCGGAGGCTTTCTCGGAAACAGCCGGCTTGGCCTGATGGTCTGGGGGGAAGACAACCAACTCAACCTCACGTTCGGCTGCGCCGATTTATGGGACCATCGCGGCGGAATGACATGGAGTCCGAAGCAGTCCTATGCCGACATCTTTGCCGCGCTTCAGGCTAAGGACGCGGAGGCCATCCGCGACATCTTCGCCACCGACACGGAAAAAGTCCCCGGACAGCCCGCGCGACCCTCGCTGATCCCTGTCGGAAGGATGGTTGTCACATTTCCGGAAGACGCCCGTCTTCTCCGGATCGAACAGAAAATCGGAAACGGACTCACCCGCGTCGTCCTCCGAAGAGGCGGCCGGGAAGACTCTCTTGACATCCGTCTGAACATGACCGACCGCGGCTTTTTCGCAATCCGTCCCGGCAACACGGAAATCCGAAAGACGGAGCTGGTTCCATCTTTCCGGTTGTGTCCGGAACTCGCAGAAATCAGTTTCCCCCAACCTTTGGAAACCTCCTCTTCCTTCATCCAGCCCATGCCCAACGACGACGCGTTCGGCATTCTTTGCAAATCCTCGGACGGTTTGATTTCCGGACTCTTCCGGCGCGGATCCGTTCAGGAACTTCAGAAGGAATTCGCCTCGCAAAAGTTCCCGCGCTGGGAGAAAATTGAACAGGAAAACAAGTCTTTCTGGAAAAAATTCTGGCAGAAGGTTCCGAAGCTGAAACTCGACAATCCGAGGCTGGAGGAAATCTATTGCGACGGCCTCTACCGGTTCGGCTCCATGACCGCGCCGGACGGCACGGTTCCAGGACTCCAGGGTCCCTGGATGGAAGACAGCAAGCGCCCGCCTTGGTCCGGAGACTACCATTTCAACATCAACGTCCAGATGTGCCATTGGCCCGCCTGCCGCGCCGGTCACGCGGAGTCGCTCCGCCCCCTCTTCGACATGGTGTGGAGCTGGCGCGACACCCTGCGGAAAAACGCCGAATATTTCGCCGGAATCACGGACGGCTATATGCTTCCCCATGCCGTGGACGACCGCTGCAAATGCATGGGCGGCTTCTGGAGCGGAACGGTCGACCACGCCTCCGCGGCGTGGATCGCTCAGATGATGTTCGACTACTGCGACTTCACGGGAGACACGGAATATCTCCGCAGGGTTGTTTTCGAGTTCATGCGCGGCGTCATGCGGGTCTTCCAGACCATGATCGTGCCGGATGGAAACGGCAAGCTGACCCTGCCGCTCAGCATCTCCCCCGAATATCGAGGCGCAGACATGGACGCATGGGGGCGCAATTCCAGTTTCCAGCTCGCCGCGATCCATCGCCTGGCGATCAATCTGCGGAAAGGCGCAAAACTCCTCGGGCTTCCCGAAGATCCATTCTGGAAAGAAGTCTCTGAAAAGCTCCCGCAGGCCTCCATATACACGAAAAACGGTAAACCCGAAATCGGGCTATGGGACGGTCTGGCTCTGGAGGAAAGCCATCGGCACCATTCGCATCTCGGCGGAATCTGTCCCTTCGCCACGATCGACCCGGACGACGAATCCTGGAAGGAAATCATCGACAATTCCCGGACCCGCTGGACATCCCTCGGCATGGGGGAATGGACCGGCTGGTGCCTGCCATGGGCCTCCATGCTCCATACCCGGTTCGGCAACGGCGACATGGCGGAACTCATTCTGGAAATCTGGAAGCACGCCTTCACCAACGACGGCGGAGCCTCCCTCCATGATGCCCGCTACAACGGGTATACTGTCTTCGCCCAGCTGGATCGCGGTGAAATCATGCAGATGGACGGCGCCATGGGGGCAGTCACAGCGGTTCAGGATATGCTTCTCCATGCACGCGGAGAAACGATTTTTCCGTTCGCCGGAATCCCGCGCCGCTGGAAATACGCGTCCTTCGAAGACATGCCCGCGTCCGGCGGCTTCGTCATCAGCGGAGACTACAGAAAAGGCGAAGGATGCGTCCTCCGCGTCCGCGCAACCCGGAATGCGGCACTGTCCATTTCGCTGCCCGCGCCCGGAATCTGGCAATGCGACGGAATTCCCGTATCCGAAAAAATTTTTCGGAAAACATTCTGTAAAGGGGAAACGGTTGTATTGAGCTCCGGAAGGATTTCCTGATTCCTCCCGGCCGGGGACAAAATTTCAATGGGGGTGAGATAGAAGTATGAAAAAAACAGTTCTGTATCTGATCTTTCTCCTTGCGGGGAGCATTGCTTCCGCACAGAGCGGACTTGTACCCCGCCGACCGGCAAATCCGACTCCCCCGGAGAAAAAGCAGGAGCGGATTCCGAAAGACACCTCGGTTCAAGATGTTTCCATTCAATCGGCCGTCGCGACAGTGCTCGGGACGGGATCGGGGTGTTATCGGGCTGAACTGGCACTCGGGCTCATCGCGGCTCCGGCCTTCGCGGGGAATTACCGCCTACGGGTCATTCCGGAAAACACGGGAAAGCCCGCGGAGCTTCAAGTTAAACTCGAAAAAGGCCTGAATTGCGTAACCGTTCCGGATGTCCTTTTTCCTGTACTCGGCAAAAACAACATGCGTCTGGAGTTATCAAATGAATCAGGCGGAAAAAACATCGTGCTCAATGATCCGGTCCGGATCGAATACGATCCGCTCAAGCTGACGATTCTGAAGCCGGGTTACGCCGGAACGTTCTTTCCGGGGCAGGATTTTTCCCGCGTGGAAGGAGAACTCGCCATCCGTCTCACTGCGGAAGGGCTGACGGCGCGCGTTTCCATCTATGGAGACAGCATCCCCGGTGAAACGTTGACATTTCCTTCGCCGGGCCGGACGGTCAAGTTCAGCTTCGACACAGCCAAGCTGGGGTTCGACACCTGCACTGTAACCGCTGAACTCCTCAAGGGCGACCTGCCCATTTCAAAGGTTCAGACGGAAATCACACGTCCGCCAGCCAGCTGTACAAAGATGGTCCGGCTGGACTCTTCCGGCCCCGTCGCCGACGGAAAAGCAATCTTCCCGCGGAATATCCATACATTCAAATATCAGAACAAGCTCATCGCTCTGGAAAGTCCAAAGAAAGAAGGTATCGAACTCAAGCATTCGGATCTTTGTGTGCTGGCAACGGCGAGGCTGATCAAAGTCGCTGAAGACGAAGCCGTCAAGGATGTCCGCCCCAGCCAGGTTGTCTTTGAAAGAATCCGCAGAAAAATCGCGGAATGCAAGAATAAAAACTTCCTGTTCTATTATTTATGCGGGAACCCGGAACGCCACGGACTGTCTCCAGTCTACCTCCGGCATGTGTATAAATTCATCCGGGAACAGGATCTGTTTCATCCGGTAATAATCGGAACCGGCAATGCTCAGGAATACATGGAATGCGCGGATGTTTTCAGTTTTCCGTCCCCGGTCGGTCTGCCGGAAAATTGACAATAGAAAAGTTCCTTCTGGTTTCGGGTAGTCTGAAAAAGAGATTTCATGCGGGATTCGTCCGTTCAGAATTCATCGCGGCTTTTTCTCGACATCCCCTATGACGGTTTTTCTTCCGCTTTCACGTTGGTGTATCCGGAACTGAACGGGGGTGCATCCAGTCCGCTGTTTGAAGCGCTTGGAAAAATGATAACGGTCGGAATAGCCGGTCTGGAGTGCGATTTCATCGATGCTTTCCTCCGTGTGTTCCAAAAGGTAGGATGCGCGCCCGATTCTCAACTGGGTAAGAAACGACAGGGGCGTCTTGTTGGTCTCCCGCTTGAAAAGCAGATAGAAACTGTTGGGGGACATGTTCACCCGTTTGCAGACTCTGGCGATGAGATTGACCGATCCGACTTCTTTTTCCATGATTTCGATGGCTCGGGCAATGCGCGGGTCCATTTGTTTCTCTTCCGGCTCCTGAAAATCTTCCCTGCGGACCAGTGAAAGATAATGCCAGATCAGGGCGTAAAGAAGGACTTTACGCTCCTGGAAAGTTTCGCTCCGGATGAACCGGGGAAGGATCTCCTTCATATATTCCACAGGCATGGAATAGATTCCGCGCTTGAGATTCTGGAAGGAATTGAGTGTGAAATCGATATAGAAATGGGGAACGGGCCGCACCAGCTTCGTGGAAAAAAGCGTATGGGCGGGAATCAGGAAGACATGTTTCGAGTTCAGGAAATAGTTTTTACCTTCGAAATGCACGCTGGCGCCGCTGCGCGCATTCCAGTATAAATGCCAGAAATTCCCGAAGGAACGGTTGGAGGTCCAGTCGGTCAGGTTCAGATACGCGCTCTGATAAATGTCCGCATGGAGCGGCTGCTTTTCCTCCTCCTGCCGCCACTGGAGGAAAATATCCCCGGTCAGTTTCAGACTCATGCCGCACCTCCTCTGTTTTCCGTCCACATATTATATCCCGGCTAGGAACGGATTGCAAGATCAATGCTTTGCATTTTGATAAGGAATGACATCTATTTTCACGAAATTGACATTTTCTTTCCAGCAAATTCATGTAAAATATATAGAAGGAAAACCATAGGATTCATGAATTATAACGGAAAGGTAAAAAGACAACCTGCGCCATGTGGTATGCGCCTCAGAGCTTCAATTGGGCTAACTACCGACGCAATGCTATGGATTCTATTGAAGCCTACAAGAAAGCCGGACAGGAACCACAGGAAAATGAAATGTTATCCGTTGCGCTGGAATATGCCTCCCATGGAGTAAAGGGCTTTTTCTTCTTTAGTTATCAGGATATGCTGGAATCGCCCGTCAAGGAATGGATCCCCATACGGTGGACAGCTATGAAAAACATCAGCAAGGCGCTGCGGTCGCTGGAGCCATTCATCATGTCCGGGGAGCCCATCACCGAAATCAGGCACAAGGACATAGCGGGAGAGCCCCGGATCGTCGGCAAGGGAAATTATAGGATTCTTGCAATTTGCCTAAGTCCAGAAAATAATGAAGCGGAGTTCACTCTGCCGGAAAAAAACGGAAAACTTCAATCGGCATTCGGGTTCACGCAAAATCAGAATGGCGTCTGGAAATTCAAAGGACAGGCGATAAGTGCCGATATTCTCAATCAGGGTGAACTGGCGGCCGAAAAAAAACGCCGCCGCTCAAATTCAGGCGGATGAATGAAATTCGCTGGACAAGCCGGATACAATCATGCTATATTATGGCTTGTTCCCGAAACATCCGTTTGAATGAACCCGTTCATGAAGTCAACCAGAAAAAGGAGAGATGACAAATGAAAATCGCGCTGTTTTCCGCGCTGCTGGCCCTCACCGCGGCGTTAAGCGGAATCGACGTCAAAATCGAACCGAATGCCGACAACGCCCCGAAAGACTGGATCGTCAACCTCAAGGGAGACCATGGCGTTTCCTGTCAGAAAGAAAGCGGCGGAACCTGGTGGATCGCGGTGAAAACCGACAAGTCCATGACCTCTTTCTATCCGGACATTCCCATTAAAACGGCCGGGAACGAGATATTCTCCATCCGGGCGCAGGTCAAGGGGAAAGGCGCGGTCCGGCTGGGGCTTCACCTCTATTCCAGGAAAGGATATGTCGCCTCTCTTCCGGGCGAGAAACTGAGTTTCGATTCCCCCGACAAAGCAGTCTCCCTTGAGTCTCGAATCCGCGCAGGAACCAATTCCGAAAAAGTCGTCGATGAGGCCGAACGGATTTCAACCGCCTTTCTTTCCATACAGGCCTTTCCGGAATCGGATTTCACGATCGGGAAAATTGAATATGCTCCCGAAGGAAAATTCGGTGTCTCCTTTCAGAAACTGGTCCTGCCGGAAGTCGTCTATGCGGTCCCCGGCGTGGAATCGAACATCTATTTCGAGAACGTTTATTTCTGCGTGAATCCGGACAACTATGTCTTCGATGTGGATTGTCCGAAGGGATGCAATTACCGTGACCGCTGGAGTTTCACGCCCGCGGCGAATGATGTGGGAACCTATCCGCTGACACTGACTGTAATCGGCGAAAACGGAGCCCTCGCCAAAGGAGAAACAAAAATCATAGTGACCCCCGCCGATGCCGGCAAAGGAAAGGACGTCTCCATTCTGATGGTGGGCGACAGTCTGACCAATGCGACCATTTATCCGACCCGGCTCCATACGCTCATGAAAGGAGAAAACAATCCGAAGCTGAAAATGGTCGGCGCCCATTGCGGAAGCGGCAAAACGCCTGAACCCGGCGGAGTTGCTCATGAAGGATACGGCGGCTGGGCATGGAATACCTTCCTGACCCGTTTCGAGGACGATTCCAAGATCGCCGAACCCGCGAAAAAAGTCTATGCGAAAAGCAAGTTTCTCACCAGCAGGGACGGCAAGGTCGTATTCGACATGCAGCAGTATGTCGACAAATACAACGGCGGAAAAATGCCCGACTTCATCACCGTCCAACTGGGCGTAAACGATGTCTTCGGCGCATCGGACCTCACCCTCTATTCCACCATCGAAAGCATCGAGAAGAACATGGACGCCCTTCTTGCGGCTTTCCGGAAAGCCGCCCCGGATGCCGTCATCGGAGTAGGCCTGGTCACGCTCGGAGCAGGGCAGGATGCCTTTGCCGCGAACTACAAGAACGGTCAGACCTCTCTGCAGTATAAGAAAAATGTCTTCACCCTCAACCAGAGGATGCTTGAGAAGTTCCGGAACTATCCGGACAAAAAGGTGTTCCTGATCCCCACCACGGTCAATCTGGACTGCCGGAACAATTTCCCGGTCAAGTCGGAACCGGTGAACGCCGGGAATTCAGCGAACGCAACGCGTCAGTGCAATGGAGTCCACCCCGCTCCGGCAGGGTATAATCAGATGGGCGATACTTTTTACGCCTGGCTGAAATACCAGTTGAGCGGAGCAAAATAAGAGTTCAACAACAGGAAACAAAATGGCCCGATTCAAGTATTCGCTTTTTTACGATTTCCACACCAGCACGATCATTCCGGACGTCGGAGAAAATTTCGACGTGGAGAATTTCACAGACAATCTCAAGGAGTGCGGCGTCGACTTTCTGACGTGGCATGCCCGGTGCAATCAGGGCAGCGCCTATTACGACACGAAGTTCGGCTACCGCCACCCTTCCCTGAAATACGATCTGTTCGGGAAGATCGCCGAAAGCTGTCGCCGGAAGGGAATCAGAATCAGCGCATACTTCAACGGGGGCCTCAGCGACGAGGAGCTTCTTCATCATCGCGACTGGATGAGGATCGCGCCCGACGGCCATACCATGACCGAGGCGCGCCCCTCCGCCGAAATGAGAGCCACCTGTTACAACTCCCCTTACCGGGAACACCTCAAAAACATGGTCCGTGAACTGGCGGAAAACTATCCGGTGGACGGCTTTTTCTTCGATTGCATGGGCAGTTACTACACCTGCATCTGTCCGGTCTGCATGAAGGAGATGGTCGAGCGGGGCGTGAATTTCCGGGATGAAGCGGAAATCAGAAAGTTCACGACCTTCTCCATTCTTCGGCTGGCAAAGGAACTTCATGAAGTCATCCGGTCGGCCAAGCCGGACGGAATGTTCTTCCTGAACGGGTCCCTCGTGGACGAAATGATCGGGTATAATTCTCATCTGGAATGCGAATGTCTGCCCTCCTGCACGGCTCTCGGATATGATTACCTGCCGGTTCAGGCGCATTATCTGCGGACTGTTGCGCAGGGTAATTCCGTGCTGTGCATGACCGGGCGTTTCTATCAGTGGGGCGACTTCGGCGGACTTCGCAAGGAGGAAAGCATCGAATATGATCTCTTCTACGGCATGGCCAACGGGATGCGTCCGGAAATCGGCGACCATTTTCACCCGCGCGGCGATCTGTATCAGGAAGTGTTCGATCTCGTCAAAAAGATTTACCGGAATATCCAGCAGTATGATGAATGGTGTCTTGAAGCGGTCAATTCGCCGGACATCGCAATCGTTTTTCCGAAAAAAGGCGATGCTTTGCGGCAGGATATTTCCCTGAAGGCGGTCACCCGCATGATGACGGAACTCAAAATGCAGTTCAATATCGTGACCGAGGCGGCGCCGTGGGATTCCTACCGTCTGCTGATTTTCCCGGACAATGTGACTTTCTCGGAAGAGACAACCCGGCGGGTGAAAGACCATCTGGCGCGAGGCGGCGCGGTGATCGCCAGCGCGGATTCCGGGCTCGATCCAGAGAAAAAACAGTTCGTTATTCCGGAATGGCCCGCCGTCTATGTCGGCCCGACTCCCCACAATCCGCTGTATTTCGCGCCCGAAGGCGACTGCGCCGAGGACCTCCCGACTTTTCCCCTCTCCGTCTACGCGCCGGGAACGGAAGTCAAACCGGCCGAAGGCGCCGAGGTCGAGATGCACGTCGTAAAACCGTATCACAATCAGGAGTGGGACGGTTTCCACTCCAACTGGTATACGCCCCCGCAGGAGAAAACGGACGAACCGTTTCTGGTCTTCAAAGGACAGATCGCCTACTGCGCCGGGAGAATTTTTGAAGGATATTTCAGGCGTTCGCCGCATCATTTGCGGTGGCTTCTCCGGAACATTCTCCGGCGGTTCGTGCCGAACCCGAAATTCAAGTCGTCCACCCTGCCGAGCTACGCGCGCGTCTTTATACAGTACAACGGAAATAGGGAGCTTCTCCACGTAATGGCCTATACCCCTGAACTCCGCGGGGAATCGGTCGCGCTGGAAGAACGGGCTTTTCTGGTGGATTCGGAACTCTCTCTCCGGATCGACGGCAAAGGCTTCCGGAAGGTGTATCTGGCCCCGTCCCGGAAAGAGCTTGCTTTCGCGGTCGAGGACGGTTATTGCACGGTTCAAATCCCCCTGATCCAAGGGTATGCTTTAATCGTTTTCGAGAAGTGAATCATGCTGAAAAAAAGCACGGAAAGCCTTATCCGGAAACAGGACTGGATTCATGAAGACGCCGGGGCCGACTGGCGGGACGGTCTGCTGATCGGCAATGGAAATCTCGGCGTTGTCGCCTGCGCCCCGTCCCATCTGGAATGGGTCGTCAACAAAGTCGATGTATTCGATCCGACCGTGGAAAAGGGACTGCTGGAGAAGATGATTCCCCATGCCGAATTCCTGGGCAGAATCCGGCGGATGAACCCGAAAAACACCCTGTTCCTCGGAGAACTGGAAAAAGCTCCGACCGAACGGCCCGACAATATCCGGAACACCCTCAGCGCCGCCGTTCTGCGTCTTCGTTTCTGGCGCGGAATCGGTTGGTCCGCGCCCTCCGTGCCGCGCACAAGCCAGCGGCTCTCCCTGTATGACGGAATTCTTCAAGAACAGATGGAGGCACACCGGTTCCATCCGCGACTGAGGATGTTCATCCCGCGGGGAAGCGGCCTCTTCTGTCTCCGGATGACCGAGCCGGAATGTCCGGACCGCTGCCACATCCTCGAACTGGTCCGTCCTCCCAACACGATTCTCAAACCTCCGCTCTGGAAGTCGGGAGCGTCTTCCGTATCGTTTCTCCAGGAACTGCCCGGCGGAGAAAGTTCCTATGCCGTCTGTGCGCTTTTCGTGCCGCAAAACGGCGGGTCCGAGGGGGCGGCCTCTCTCCGGCAGCCGGATGTCTGGGCGGAAATGACTCAATCCGGCGATGCCGATCTCTTCCTTTCGGTCAAGACGAGTTACGAATCCGCCGATCCGCTGAATGCCGCGCAAAAAGAAGTTGCGGAGGCCGCGGAAAAAACCTTCGATGTGCTGGAAAAGGAGCATCTCGGCTGGTGGCACAATTATTGGAACAATGCTTATGCCGACTTCGGAAAACATCGCTCCGTCCAGAAATATTTTACGTTCGGACTCTACAGTATCGCCAGCTCCTTCGGCAAGGCCCCCATGCCCGGTCTGAACGGACTCTCCTACGGTCCGCTCGGCGAACAAGTTCCGGGCGTCGGGTGTCAGGGATACACCCACGACCAGAACGCCCAGATTCCATCCATGCCGTTCGGTCCGCTGAACCGGGCGGAGTTCATCCGCGTGCTGGCCGACACGTATCTCAACGCGCGGGAAACTCTCCGAACGCACACGCGTCGGCTTTTCGGCTGCGGAGGCATATTCCTTCCGCTGGCGACCAACCAGCTCGGCATGGAATA
>Ga0209373_10001460_pt1 | contig 27498 bp, 18 predicted proteins | sample Higcelweek5metaG_FD_187173 | JGI IMG/M metagenome (GOLD analysis project Ga0209373, IMG submission 187173) | Freshwater pond sediment microbial communities from the University of Edinburgh, under environmental carbon perturbations - High... | ecosystem: Environmental > Aquatic > Freshwater >... | reverse complement strand
CGGGCGGGTGAGCGTGATACGGGCGGGGCCGGGAATGGCCGGCACCACGCCGGCCACGGCCAACCCGCCGGAACCGCTCAACGCCTGTACCAACCCCTGGCCACCGGGGAAGAAGCTGGCGGTATGCCCATCCTCCCCCATGCCCAGCAGCACCAGATCGAAGGGACAGGCCAGACCGGCCACCTTCTCATTCGTCGCTTCCAGCCCATCGGCCACGCTGGCACCGGGGCTTTTCAGCCCCACCAGCCGGGCACCCTTGGCCAGTGCATTGGCCAGGGTGCGGCGCACCATCGCCTCGTTGCTGGCCGGATCGTCCAGATCCACCCAGCGTTCATCCGACAGCGTCAGGCTCACCTTGTCCCAGGGCAGGTCCATCTGGTCCAGCACACCGAACAGGTCGGCGGGCGTGGTGCCGCCGGACAGGACCAGCGTGGCCACACCGCGCGCCGCCACAGCCTGGTTGATGATCCCGGCCAGATGATCAGCGAGCGCCGCCACCAAGGCGGGGCGGGCATCGAAGCCCTTCAGTTCATTAGAATTCGGCATCGTGCCACCGGCGATTGTCACGGGCCAACAGCATGGCGGCGCTGATCGGGCCCCAGCTGCCGGCGGAATAGGGTTCGGGACGCTGCTCAGCGTCATCCCACCCCTTCAGGATGGTATCGATCCAGGCCCAGGCGGAATCCACCTCATCCCGGCGCATGAACAAGGAGGGGTTGCCCCGCACCGTGTCCATCAGCAGCCGTTCATAGGCATCGGGATACCGGTCCTTGAACGTTTCCGCATAGGAAAGGTTCAGCGGCACAGAGCGCAGGCGTAGGCCGCCGGGGCCCGGCACCTTGGTCATGATGGACAGGTTCACGCCCTCATCGGGCTGCAGGCGGATGACCAGCTTGTTGGCCGCCAGTTCGCCGGCCCCCTTGCCAAACACATTATGCGGGATGGCCTTGAACTGGATGATGATTTCAGAACAGCGCGTCGGCATGCGCTTGCCGGTGCGCAGGTAAAACGGCACCCCGCCCCAGCGCCAATTGTCGATCTCCGCCTTGATGGCGACCAGGGTTTCGGTGTTGCTGTTACCGTGGCCCAACTCCTCCGGGTAACCCGGTACGGCCTTGCCGTCGATCACGCCCTGGCGATACTGGCCGCGCACCGTCTTGGTCTTCACATCCTGCGCCGTGATGGGGCGCAGGGCGCGGAGAACCTTGATCTTTTCGTTGCGGATCATGTCTTCCGTCAAGGACGATGGCGGCTCCATCGCCACCAGACAGACCAATTGCAGGAAATGGTTCTGCACCATGTCGCGCAGGGCACCGGCACGGTCGTAATAATCGGCACGGCCTTCCACGCCAACCTTTTCCGCCACCGTGATTTGCACATGATCGATATAGCCGGCGTTCCACAGCGGCTCGAACAGGGCATTGCCAAAGCGCAGCACCATCAGGTTCTGCACCGACTCCTTACCCAGATAATGGTCGATGCGGAAAATCTGGTCTTCGCTGAAGATCGCGCCGACCTGATCATTGATGGCATTGGCCGACGCACGGTCCTTGCCGATCGGCTTTTCCAGCACCACGCGGGTGCGCGGGCAGATCAACCCGGCTTCCTTGATATTGCGGCAGATGGCACCAAACAGGGCCGGCGATGTCGCCAGATAGAAGACGCGCGCCTTCTCCCCCCCATCCTTCAGCGCATCGGCCAGATCAACCCAACCGCCGCCTGCCTTGGTGGCATCCAGCGTGACATAGGCGATGCGGTTCAGGAACCGGTGCAGCACCTCCGCATCGATATCCGCGGCGGGGATGAACTGGTCCAGTGCGGCGGCGATCTGGCTGCGGAACTGCTCCGTCCCCTGGTCGGTGCGCGAGACGCCGATGATGCGGCTGTCGTCGGTCATCTGGTGATCGCGTTCACGGTAATACAGCGCGGGCATCAGCTTGCGCAGGGCCAGATCACCCGTGCCACCGAACACGACATAGTCGAAGGGGGGAACCTGCAGAATTTCAGCCATCATACCCTGCGCCCGCAAACCGGATTGATTATGGGCAATCAGCGCCCGCACCCATCGGCACCAGCACTGCTGCCCCTTCGCCGCCGAATGTAGCAGAATTACAAAACAGCACAAGAGGCAGCTACCCACATTGTGACATGTCGACGTCAACGTCCGATGGCGCAGCGCAGAAAACTTACAAAATTGCTGCGACGCAGCGTAACTTTACTACAAAGCGATAGGTTTCGCCCCCGCAACAAAGCCCATCAGGCGGAACAGGGGAGCCCTTCCGTTACCGATGCAAAGGGGTGCTTGCCAAAGGGCGATGGATTTCGTGTAATTCCCTTACACGCGCTACCCGACCGGGTTTGCGCGGAAAAATGGACATCGAACCGTGACCCATGGGCCAGTCGCCACAGGGGAACAGGGTCCGGTCTGGTTGGGGAGTGTACCGGCGGTGCTGGAACGTATTCGGGCCATGCAGGCGGGCTTGCGCAGATCGGAACAGAAGATTGCCGAGGTGGTGCTGAAGCGCCCCCATTCCATCGTCAATGCCTCGGTGGCAGAGGTGGCGCGCGAAGCGCTGGTGAGCCAGCCGACGGTGGTGCGATTCTGCCGTTCCATCGGCTGTGGCGGCTTTCAGGATTTCAAACTGCGTCTGGCGCAGGATCTCGCCACCGGCACACCCTATGTGCATGAGGAGGTGCGGCCCGATGATGCGGTGGTGGATATCGCCGCCAAGGTGCTGAACCGGTCCATCGCATCATTGACGCGGGTACGTAACCACACCAACGCCGACGCGCTGGAAGCGGCGGTGACGATATTGGCAGAGGCGACGCGCATGGAATTCTACGGCTTCGGTGCGTCAGGCATCGTCGCCGCCGACGCGCAGAACAAGTTCTTCCGCTTAGGCATTCCCTGCGTCGCCTATACGGATTTCCATGTGCAGGCCATGTCGGCCACCCTGCTGGGGCCGACTGCGGCGGCACTGGTCATTTCCCATACCGGGCGGACGCGGGAATTGCTGCGCTCCGTCGATCTGGCGCTGGATAGCGGGGCCAAGGTGGTGGCGCTGACCAGCGGCGGTTCGCCCCTGGCCGAACGGGCCAGCGTCGCCCTGCTGGTGGATGTGGTGGAAGATACCAGCATCTACACGCCGATGGTCAGCCGGTTGGCCCATCTGGCGATGCTGGATGTGTTGCAGGTGGCGGTGGCATTGCGCCGGGGTGTCAACCTGGCCGAAAGCCTTGCCCGGTCCAAACGGACCATCCGCGAACGACGCCTGATGCAGCGCAACTGAAAAGACGTCCCCTTTCCGCTGCCGGCAGCGCTATAAAGGCCACCGCCCCACAACGAATAAGGACCGCCGATGTCCCTGGCCCTTACCCCCGCCATCATCGAATCGGTCACCCAGGCCCGGTGCGACGATATCTTCGCCGCATTGGGGCCGCATCTGTTGACCGATGATACCGGTCGTGCCCGGTTGACCGTGTTCCGCCCGGATGTGGACAAGGTGGTGGTGATCGGGCCGGACGGGACGGAACACGCCACACTGGGCCGGATCGATCCGGCGGGCCTGTTCAGCGGGGAACTGCCGGTGGCGGCATTGGAAGGCTATCGCCTGCGCCTCTATCGGCTGGAATCGGTATGGGAGATTGACGACCCCTATCGTTTCCCGCCTGTGCTGGGGGAGATGGATCGCTACCTGATGGGTGAAGGGCGGCACTGGCGGCTTTATGACCGGCTGGGCGCCCATCTGGATCAGGTGGAAGGCGTGGCGGGCGTGCGTTTTGCCGTCTGGGCCCCCAATGCCAAGCGGGCTTCCGTTGTCGGCGACTTCAACAATTGGGATGGGCGCATCCATATGATGCGCAAACATCCCGGCATCGGCGTCTGGGAAATTTTCATCCCCGGCGTGGCCGCCGGTACGGCTTATAAATATGAATTCCTTTCCGCCGACGGCACCCTGCTGCCGCTGAAGGCCGACCCGTTCGCCCAGGCCGCCGAATACCGGCCCAGCACCGCTTCCCTGGTCCCGGTCCCGCTGGTGGAAGGTTGGCGGGATCAGGACTGGCTGGAAAAGCGCAAGGAACGCAATGCCCGCGCCGCGCCCATGTCCATCTACGAGGTGCATCTGGGTTCCTGGCGGCGCGGGGCCGATGGCGGTTTCCTGACATATCGGGAACTGGCGGAAAAGCTGGTGCCTTACGTCAAGGAAATGGGCTTCACCCATATTGAGGTGATGCCGGTGCATGAACATCCGTTCGATGGATCATGGGGCTATCAGGCACTGGGGCTTTACGCCCCCACGGCGCGTTTCGGCAGCCCGGCGGATTTCCAGTTCTTTGTCGATGCCTGCCATCAGGCCGGGATCGGGTTGATCATCGATTGGGTGCCCGGCCATTTCCCCACCGATGCGCATGGGCTTTATCAGTTCGACGGTACGCATCTTTACGACCATGCCGACCCGCGCCAGGGCTATCACCCGGATTGGAACACCGCGATCTATAATTTCGGTCGCAATGAGGTGACGAATTTCCTGATCGCCAACGCCCTGTTCTGGCTGCGCCGTTACCATGTCGATGGCTTGCGGGTGGATGCCGTGGCCTCCATGCTCTACCTGGATTACAGCCGCAATGAGGGCGAATGGATTCCCAACCGCTATGGCGGGCGGGAAAATCTGGAGGCCATTGATTTCATGCGCCGCATGAATGAACTGGTCTATGGGGAGGATGAGGGCCAGGGCGGCGGAGCCATCACCATTGCAGAGGAATCCACCGCCTGGCCCGGCGTGTCCCGCCCTGCCTATGTCGGCGGGCTGGGCTTTGGCTATAAATGGAACATGGGGTGGATGCATGACACGCTGCGCTATATGGCGCGCGACCCGATCCATCGCCGCTTCCACCATAATGACCTGACCTTCGGCCTGCTCTACGCCTTCTCCGAAAACTTCATCCTGCCGCTTTCCCATGACGAGGTGGTGCATGGCAAGGGCTCCCTGCTGGGACGGATGCCGGGGGATGACTGGCAGAAATTCGCCAATCTGCGGGCCTATTTCGCCTTCATGTGGACCCATCCGGGCAAGAAACTGCTGTTCATGGGCGGGGAGTTCGGGCAGCGGCGCGAATGGAACCATGATGCGGAACTGGATTGGTTCCTGCTGGATGATGCGGAGACCGGCCATTGGCACCGGGGATTGCGCGATCTGGTGCGCGACCTGAACCAGCTTTACCGCGATACCCCTGCCCTGCATGAGCGCGATTGCGAGCCGGAAGGCTTCCGCTGGATCAAGGGGGCGGCCTCGGATGAATCCGTGCTGGTCTATAGCCGCCATGGTGCCGCCCCGGACCGGGCGGCGGTGACGGTGGCCAGCTTCACGCCCCTGGTGCGGGAGAAATACCGCATCGGCCTGCCCTTCCCCGGCCATTGGCGGGAAGCGCTGAACAGCGATGCCGCATGCTATGGTGGCAGCAATATCGGCAATGGCGGCGGCGTGCTGGCGGAGTCGGTGCCGTGGGACGGCCAGCCCTATAGTGCCGAAATCACCGTGCCACCGCTGGCGACGCTGGTGTTGGTTCGGGGGTAAGGGAGAGAATTTGTAAATAGAGGCAGCTTTATTAATCGTCATTTCCGCGTTTGAAAAATCCACGATGACAAATAAAATAGTTCTACGTTAAATCTTGCCTCATTGTTCGTTCGAAAAGTTATGATACTTTTCGAAACGGTGCCCATCCACCACCGTCATTCCCGCGAAGGCGGGAATCCATACGACGGCGCGGATTTTTGGATTCCCGCCTTCGCGGGAATGACGGTTAAGGGACTGGAAAGGCATAAGAAGTTTCGGACGGACACTCAGATCCAAGGAGACGTTTCATGGAATGTGAAAACGATTTTATGACCACCGACTACACACTGAAATTTCATGCAAAATGTCGGGGAAATCGCTTTCTTGTAAAAATTCCTGGAGAGGTTCTTGTAGACGCCTTTGATGGCAGTGATCTAGTAAACATATATCGGAAAAATTCAACAGTGATTCAAACTATTATTTTAAATAAATACAAACAAATTGAAGGTAAAAGTGAAAACTTCACAATAAATATTGATCAAACCGATATCCCACCAAGACGATAAATAAGAAAGAAATGCCGGCGCAAGCCGGCACCCCCCCTTCACTCTGCCGCCGCCAGGAACCCGCCCGACTGGCGGTGCCAGAGTTGGGCGTAGCGGCCGCCCAGCGCCAGCAACTCGGCGTGGCTGCCCTGTTCCACCACCTGACCGCCTTCCAGATAAAGGATGCGGTCCATCTCGGTGATGGTGGAAAGCCGGTGGGCAATGGCGATCACCGTGCGGCCTTCCATCAAGGTCCAGAGTGCTTCCTGGATCAGATGTTCGGATTCGCTGTCCAGCGCGCTGGTCGCCTCATCCAGGATCAGGATGGGGCTGTCCTTCAGCAAGGCGCGCGCGATGGCGACACGCTGGCGCTCCCCGCCCGACAGTTTCACCCCCTGTTCCCCCACAATCGTGTCATAGCCGGTGGAACGCCGGGCGATGAACTCATGCGCATGGGCCTTGCGGGCGGCTTCCTCCACCTCCTGCTGGCTGGCACCGGGGCGACCATAGGCGATGTTCTCCCCGATGGTGCGGTGGAAGACGCCCGGCTGCTGCGGCACCTCGGCAATCGCCTCGTTCAGGCTTTCCCGCGCCACATGGGCGACATCCTGCCCATCGATCAGCACTCGGCCATATTGCGGGTCGAACTGGCGGCGGATCAGCTTCACCAGCGTGCTTTTGCCGGCACCGGAGCGACCGACCAGCCCCACCTTCTCCCCCGGACGGATGGAAAGGTTCAGCCCGTCAAACACCTTGGTGCCATCGGGGAATCTGAAATGGATTTCCCGTAACTCGATCCCGCCCGCCAGCACCCGCAGGGCTGGTGCTGCCGCCACATCGGTAATCTCATGCGGGGCAGAGACCATATCCAGCGCTTCTGACAGGGTGCCCAGTTCCTCAAAGAAGGTCAGCATCCGGTCGGACAGGTGCCAGACCGTGTTGGAAATCTGAAAGGCCAGCGTGAAGACCAGGGTGAATTCACCAACCGTCATCACGCCCTGCAAGGTGCGGGCAATGGCCACCCAGACCAGCACGCCCAGCAGCCCCATGATGGACAGCATCTGAAAGACGCGCATCACCACCAGGAACCAGCGCAGCCGGCGCGACCGGAACCGTTCGGCATTCAGGTAATGGCCCAGGAAGGTCCGTTCGAACGCCGTACGGGCGAAACCCCGGATCAGGTCGGCATTGGTGACGGCATCGATGATGCGGCCGGAACTGGTGGAAACCGCATCGCTCATCGCCTCCGACAGGCGGAAACAATGACGCGACAGCCAGAAGGAGACGGCGACATACAGCACCATCCAGCCCGCCAGCACGGCAGAGAACAAGGGCGATGCCGTCCAGAGCAGGCCCAGCGCCACCAGCAGCAGCACGATGACCCGCAGCACATCCCACATCAGGATTTCCACCAGGGCCAGCACGGCATTGGCACCCTGTTTGATCTTCTGCCCCAGCTTGCCGGAGAAATTATCCTGGAAATAGCGGGGGCTGTGGCCCAGCAGCCAGCCAAACATCCGCTTTTGCGCCAGGGCCCGGATGGAGGGGGAGGTATAGATGTCGACGATCTGATAGACGCGATACAGGCCCATGCTGCCCAGCCAGATGCCCAGCAGCACCAGGAACCAGCCTCCCACGCCCAGCCCCTGCACACCCGTCGCCGGCGCGCCGCCGGTGGCCGCCGTCAGCGCATCCACCACCGCCTTCAGGGCATAGGGCTCAAACGCCTCTATCCCCTGGCCGATGCAGACGGCCAGGGCCAGCAGCAGCACACGACCGCCAAACTTCTCCCGCAGCAGGCCGATGGTGAAGGCGAAGGGTTTGGAGGGCAGCGGGCGCGGCGGCTCGCTATCCTCCCAGGCGAAATCACGGTCCTGCACGGACTGGTCATCAATGCGGACAGCGCGCATGGAGGCGCGCAGCAGGGCGGAAAACATGAGGGAACGACTCCAGCGACAAAACCGGACGCAAGATACCGGGGCGGGCACCGCAAATACATCCGATATCGGATTAGATGACGGAGCGTTGAGATTCTGTCAACCGTGAAAAAACTTGTCCCATGCATCAGGCAGATTTGGGCGTTGAAACGCACCTGTACTGTTGCAAAGGCGTGACAGAACAAAGCCGCCATGACTTTTGCGCACGCTCTCTGTGTTCCCCGTCACATGTACACAATGCTGGTCAGCCTATTTTTCTGGAACCTTTCCACTGAGTATCGGAATGTATCCGATATCTGGAGGGGCGGAGGCCCGGGCCCTTTGCCCGGCGCCAAGGGGCGGACATGGAGTTCAAGGTTAAATTCTGGGGCGTGCGCGGCACTTTCCCTTGCGCATACGCTTCCCATCTCACCTATGGCGGCAATACCAGCTGCCTGGAGGTGACGGCTGGCGGCCAGACGTTGATCCTGGATGCTGGCACGGGCCTGCGCGCGCTTGGCAAGCGGCTGAAGCGTGACCATGTACGAAATGCCACCTTGTTGCTGAGCCACGCGCATTGGGACCATATCAATGGCTTCCCCTTTTTCGAGGCCGGTTACTGCCCGGATTTCAGCCTGAATGTCTTTGCCCGCGACCTGACCGGTTGCGAATGTATCGGCGAAGTGTTCACCAGCTGCATGGAAAAGCCGTTATTCCCGGTGCCGCTGAAAACCATGCGGGCGCAGATGAATTTCAACAACCTGCATGCCGGTGACCGGCTGGACCTTGCCCCCGGTCTGGTGGTGAAGACGGGTGAATTGAACCATCCCGGCGGGGCGGTCGGCTATCGGATCGAGCATGGCGGCAAGGCTTTCTGCTATATCACCGATACTGAACATGTCGCGGGTCGGATCGACCAGAACATCCTGGCCCTGATCGATGGGGCCGACATGGTGGTCTATGATGCCACCTACACGGAAGAAGAATATGCCACCCGCCAGGGCTGGGGCCATTCCACCTGGAATGAAGGCGTGAAGCTGATGAAGGAGGCAGGGGCCAAGCATCTCTGCCTGTTCCATCATGATCCTGACCATGATGATGCCGCCATTGCCGCCATCGAACGCGATGCCGCCCGCGCCTTCAGCGGCGCGTTTGCCGCGCGCGAAGGCACGGAGCTGGACATGCTGAACCTGTCCCTGCCCTTTGCGGTGGCAGCGGAATAAAGGGGCTTGAGAAGGTGGGCTTGCATGGCTTGGGTTCGGGCCTGCCCACATTCAGTTTCGCTCTCTTACCGTCATTCCCGCGAAGGCGGGAATCCATAACCCGTTATGTTGCTTGGATTCCCGCCTTCGCGGGAATGACGGTAATTTAACCTTTTCCGTATCCAAAAATCCGGAACACAGACCCGTTTTCACAACGACGGCGCGGGGCAAAACCCGCACCGTTTTGCTTATCCCCCACCCCGCCCTGGGCGCAGGGCTGCCATCCGGTGGAGATACCGTGCTTGCTTTGGCGAGCGATTTCAAAGATTGAGGCGCGGAACCCAGATCGAACCCCATACATTGGTTCCGCAACCATGCAAAAACCCCAACGCCTTTACGCCCGCATTGCGTCCATGACCGCGCTTTTGGCGCTCTCACTTACCACCCAGCCGGGCAAGGCGCAGGAGACACAAGTCCCCTCCCCCCTGGACGAGATCATCGTCACCGCAACCCGCCGCGCCGCCGCCATCCGCGACATCCCCGCTTCCGTCTCCCGCGTGGACCGGGCGGATTTCGATGAGAAGGCCACCCGTTTCATCGGGGAAGAGCTGCGCGGCCTGCCCGGCATCAATGTCCGCACCAATGACCAGGGCACCTATACGGATATCAGCATCCGGGGCGTGCCCAACCGCGTCCATAACGACACCATCGTCGTGCTGATGGATGGCGTTCCCTTCGTCACCGGCGATGATGAGGGCGATATGGAACAGCTTCCCTTTGGCGCGGTCGGCCAGGTGGAAGTGGTGCGCGGCCCCACCTCCGCCCTTTATGGCCGGGGGGCCATTGCCGGCACCATCAATTACGTCACCCGTGAGGTGACGGATGAACCGCTGGCCGCCGCCCAGGCCGGCATCGGTTCCTATGGCTGGCGTCAGGCCGCCGCGATGATCCAGCGGCCCACCGGCGATGCCGGCGCGCTGCTGCTGTCAGCGGAATTGCAGCGCTCCGACGGCTGGCGCGACCGCACCGGTCGGAACGAGGAGAATATTTTCGCCAAGCAGCGGCTGGACCTGAACGAACGGCTGCGTCTGAACCTGACCGGCACCTATGTCAACACCAAGCAGGATCTGGCCGGCGAGTTGCCGACCGACCTGAATGGTGTTCCCATTGCCCTGCCCGGCGGACGCGAGGGCAACTGGAACAATGACGGGGCCGGCTTCTACAAGCGCATGTGGACCAGCACCGCATTGCTGGAGGCCGATGTCACCGACACTGTGACGGCCACCACCCGCCTGCATTACCGCCACGCCAATACCCGTGCCGTGCAGGGCGCTTTCCAGCGCTTTGATCCGACCGAAGGCACGGTGGATTTCAGCGGCTTCCGCGTGGATGGCAGCACCGATACCTATTTCGCCGAACAGCAGGTTGACTGGCAGATCGACGAGCATTGGCGTCTGCTGGCCGGCGGTTCGGCAGAACGCATCAACGCCAACCATATCGAAAGCTGGAGCGGGGAGTTTGATTATGGTCCGCTTTTCTATATCCAGCGCCGCGATGTGACCACCGGTGCCTATGTCAACCAGGGTGACTGGCTGTATAGCCGCCTGATGGATGCCCATGCCCGCAACGAAACCCAGGCCGGTTTCGCCCAGGCCGATTTCACTTGGGCGGCATTGACCCTGACAGCCGGCGCCCGTTATGACCGGTTCCAGCGCCGGGTGTTCTACGGCCCCTCCGGCAGCGGTTACGGCCCCGACCCGGAAGTGGTGGTGAAGGACAGCGACAGCCGGATCAGCCCCAAACTGTCCGCCCGCTGGCAGGTGAATGAGAATGTCACCGCCTATACGACCTATGGCGAAGGGTTCAGCCCCGGTTTCGGGCCCCTCTGGTCCTTTCGCAGCCGCGACACCAATCTGGCTCCCGAACTGGCCAAGAATATCGAAGCCGGCATCAAGGCCACCGTGCTGGATAACCGTTTGACCGGCACCTTGAGCGTGTATCAGCTGAAGCGCAGCGATCTGCTTCAGCTGTTGCCGGTGGGGGCTTCGGCCCGCACCATCAATTCCGGTCGCCAGCGCTCCCGCGGGGTAGAGCTGGAAGCCAATGCCGATCTGCGGGATATCAATCCCGGTCTGGCCCTGGCGCTCAGCTATGGCTTCACCGATGCGGTCTGGACGGAGAACGCTTTCCTGGAGCCGGATACCAACCGCCCGTTTGATTTCACCGGCAAGGATGTGGCCGGTGTGCCGCGCCATAGCGGTCGCGTGGAAATCAGCCAACGGCTGGATCAGCCTTCGCTGACACTGCGCAGTTGGGTGGATATCTCCGGTGATTATGCCTATGACGGGGCCAATACCCGCAAGGCGGGGGGCTATGCCCTGGTAAATGCCGCTGTCACCTGGGCACCGATGGCAGAGCTGGAATTGACCCTGACAGGGCGCAACCTGTTCGACCGTAAGGTGAATACCGTCATTTCCAATAATGATGGTCCCTATGCCTACTACCCGCAGCCGCCGCTGCAATGGGTGCTCAGCGGAACGGTCCGTTTCTAAGTTGATCGATGAACCGCAGGTCGCCCTTGCCCACCGGAAGGGGCGCACATACAGTCAGCGGAAACAGGGCTGGCGGTTGTGGATACCGCACCGCCAGCCATCTCCATCAGCCTGACTGGATACAACGACATGGATGCCACGCATGATCAACAGCCCGGTGGGGATCAATGCGGCGGCAGGTGCCGCACCCCCATGACGATCCCGATTACCATGGCTTTCCAACCCATCGTCGATCTGGCCCACGGCACCATCTTCGCCCACGAAGCCCTGGTGCGTGGGACGGACGGACAATCTGCCCAATGGGTGCTGGATCAGGTGAATGATGATAACCGCTACAGTTTCGATCAAACCTGCCGGGTGACGGCCATCGAACTGGCGGCAGCGCTGGGCATGCGCGAAAAGCTGTCCGTCAACTTCCTGCCCAATGCCGTCTATCAACCGGCCACCTGCATCCGCACGACACTGGAAACGGCGCGCCGCACCGGTTTTCCCATTTCGCAGATCATGTTTGAAGCGACAGAGGCGGAACGGGTGGAGGATGTGCCCCATCTGCGCCGTATCCTGACCGAATATAAGCGCCAGGGCTTCACCACCGCGATCGATGATTTCGGGGCCGGATTCTCCGGCCTGAACCTGCTGGCGGAATTCCAGCCGGATATCGTGAAGATCGACATGCAGCTGACACGCGGCATCGAAGGCGACCGTATCCGCCGCGCCATCGTCGGCAGCATTCTGTATGCCTGCCGCGAAATCGGCATCACCGTAATCGCCCGAAGGGATTAGACAGCGGAGCAGGAACAGGTGCTACGGGAAATGGGAATCAGCCTGATGCAGGGCTACCGCTATGCAAGGCCCGCCTTTGGGGCGATTGCCAGCCCGGTATCCCATCTCTCCTGATATACCCCGGCGGACACATCGCCCACCGGGGTTGACGTGGAACAATCAGGCTTGCGCCGTGACTTCAGCCTCCGGGGCTGCCAACAGGGCAAGACGTTCATCCAGTTGCGGCGCAATCGGGTGGCCAGGATGGGCCGCCTTCCAGCGTTCAGCCAGAGAGAGGGCCGTGGGCCGGTTCTGTTCCGCGATCACCAGCACCAGATTGGCGAACTGCACATGCGCCACCTGGGCCTGCGGGGCCAGCGTGGTGGAGGACAGATAGCGTTCTGCCGCCCCCACCAGATCGCCCAGCGCTTCCAGCGAACGGCCCAGGGCAAAAATCGCCTCCGGGAAGGGCGGACGCAGGGTCAGTACCTCGGTGAATGCCACCCGCGCCTCTTCTACCTGACCCATGCGGAACAGCAGGTTGCCCAGGTTGAAGCGCGGATCGACGGCGCGCGGATCTGCGGCAGCGGCGCTGCGATAGGCATCAACGGCTAACGGCAAGTCGCCCATCTGTTCGCGCACCAGGGCCAGACCGACCCAGGCATTGGTGAAATTCGGGTCCAGTTCCACTGCGCGGGACAGGCTTTCCAGCGCCTCCTCGAACTTGCCCTGCTGGGCCAGCGCCATACCCAGATTGTGGTGCGGCGGCGGATGGTCCGGCTTCAGGGCGCGGGCCTTCTTCAGGGCCGGCACCGCATCGTCCAGCTTGCCCAAGCCCTGCAGGGTGGCGCCCAGGTTGGACCAGGCGACACGCACATCCGGGTGGTCGGCATAAACCTTGGTGATCTTGCGATAGGTATCCGCCGCTTCCTTCAACCGGCCCTGCCGATGCAGTTCCGTCGCCGCACGCATATCGGCGGGAAAGGCGGTCCACATCGCGTCGGTCTTGCTGATATCGGCGATCTTGCGGCGGCGGTCGTGGCGATTCATCGAGAAGGACACCCGGTATTCTTGGTTGCGCGCTGTGGCACTGCAGGCCTTGATAGCAGCGTCGCGCAGAAAACGGAACAAATTGCAGCGGTCTGGTCACAACGGACAGCATAAAAGAACGGGGCCGGCCCCATTCCTGGTGCCGGCCCCGCCCCTACGGTAGCCATAGACGATCCGCTTGGCGGCAAGAACCCGCCGACGGACCCGATCCGTATCAGCCGAGGGTGAACCCGGCCACGGAGAGATCCGCACGGGTCCGCAAAGTGGAACGAGACATCGGATCACCTCCTTTCAGTTTGTTACAGGGACGAATAACAGATTGCGTATGTTTTCCGCCGAAATCAAGATGATTCATCCGTATACGGATGGGTTGATGCAGATTCAAATGAGAATTGTTGTCATTACTATTGCGTGCACAAATCAGTCGCGTATGTTTCCCCGCAATTCTGGTTGGGGAACCATTGAAGATGACATGGATGGCGGGGCTGGGCTTTGTCCTGGCGGCGGCTGGCCTGGGGGGCTTGCGCCTTGCCTGGGCGCGGCAGGATCGTTTGCGCTGGCTGGTGTTGGCCATCGCGATCGGGCTTTGCGCGGGCGCACTCTGGGCATGGTCGGCGATCGCCGGGGCTGAACTGGGTGTGCCGCTTGGCGTCACCTGCCTGTGTGTGGCGGGCTATGCCTTCGTTGGTGCCAATATGGAAATCCGCCCGGCACGCGGCCGGCGCATCACGGCCACGCCGGAGGAACGCAAACCGAAATTCGGCCGGGGTGTCGTGCGCTTCATCCTGGCAGGGCCGCTGGGTGCCGTCGCCTCCTTCGGAATCGGCATTGCGGTCGCCATGCAGGCACCAATGGTGGAACAGACGCGGCTGGTGATCGGGGCCACGCTGGTGCCGCTGGTCTGGGCCGGTTGCATGGCCTGGACGTTGTGCGACGGGCGCGTTGTCCGCGCCGCCATCGTGCTGAGCGGCACGGCCATTGCCGGTTATGCCGTCGCCCTGCTGCCGCTGCTTTTTACGGGGAAAATCGGATGAGCCGGATCCAACAGAACACCGAAGCCGGCAGCAATTTCGTCCGTTCCATGCTGGCCGGGCATTCCGCGCTGGGAATCGGCTTTGCCGCGCTGATCCTGCTGGTGTGCTTTTCCGGCACGCTGGCGGTGTTTCATGAAGAGTTCCTGCGCTGGGAACAGCCCAACGCGCCCATGGTGCCGAGCGCCGATGATGGCATCATCCAGCACACCATCGACAACATCATGGCCAAAGCCCGCGACGATCAGGCCCTGCATGAAATCACCATCCGCCTGCCGACGGAAAGCCTGCCCCGCCTGAGGGCGGAATATCATGACCATGATAGCGGGAAAGAGGCGCATTGGTACGCCGATGCCACCGGCACCCTGACAGTCCCCCAGGCAGAGGGCTGGACGGAATTCATGAGCCAACACCATTATTCCTTCCATGCCGGAAGCTGGGGGATTTACGTGGTCGGCATTTCCGGCGTGGCGCTGCTGTCGCTGCTGATGTCCGGCATCATCGCGCATCCCCGCATCTTTCGCGATGCCTTCGCCCTGCGAATGGGCGGGTCGCGGCGTCTGCAGGAAGCCGATATCCATAATCGGCTTTCGGTCTGGGGCCTGCCCTTCCATATCGCCATTTCGCTGTCAGGGGCCTTTCTGGGGCTGGCTGGGCTGGTGACGCTGGTGCTGGCCTATGCCGCCTATAATGGCGACACGCAGAAGGCCATTCTGGCCGTGCTGGGGCCACAGGCAACGGCGGATGAAAGCCCCGCTCCCATTCCGGCCTTTGCCCCGATGCTGGCGCAGGTGCTGGAAACGGCACCCAACGCACGACCGATGTTTGTCCATTTCGACCATGTGGGCATGGCGGGGCAGATCGCCACCATTGCCGCCAATGACCCGCGCCAACTGGCCTTTGCCGAACGTTACACGTTCGATGCCACGGGCAAGCTGACCTGGGTGGGCGGATATGAGCGGGGAAGTGTCGGCATGCAGACGCTGGCGGCGATGCAGCCGCTGCATTTCGGCAGTTTTGGCGGTATTCCGGTGAAGCTGGCCTATGGCGTGCTGGGCATCGCCCTTTGCGTCATCACCTCCACCGGCATCACCATCTGGCTGGCCCGCCGGCGTGACCGGGGTCGGCCCGCCCCACATTGGGAACGGGTGTGGGCCGCCATCTTCTGGGGCCAGCCCATCGCCTTCACTTTCTCCGCCGTCACGGCACTGTTATGGGATGTGCCCTCCATCCCCAGCTTCTGGGCCGCCACCCTGGCAGTGCTGGCCCTGGCTGGCCTGCGCTGGGAAGCGGGACTGCTGTCCTTCCGGCTGCGGTGGCTGACAGCTTTGCTGCTGGCCGTGCTGGCCGTCAGTCATGGGTTGCGCTGGCGGGGGGCAACCGATCTGATGATGTGGTGGGTGAATGGTGCCCTGCTGCTGGGCGCCGGTTCAATGGCGTTGACACTGGCCCGGCAGCAGAAGGGCAACACCACGGCGCTGACCCAAGCCGGCAGCGCCTGAACAGCCAGACAACAACTCCGGGGGGCCGGCGGCAGCGGCCCGCCTTCATCACGCATGGCAATGCATTGCGACTGATTCTCAAATATCGGCGATCCTCGCGCCTTTGGCGTAGTGGGCGAGGTGCGCTTCTAACACACAGGGTGTATGGCGGCCTCAACGCCGCCACGCCACCAGCCGGCGAACAGCTTCCGCCACCTCCGCTTCCGAGGCGGCGAAGCTGATGCGCAGGAAGTGCCGGCCACGGGCGGGGTCGAAATCCAGGCCCGGCGTCAAGGCCACACCGGTATCCGCCAGGATACGGCGGCAGAACGCCTCGCTGTCATCGGTCAGGTGGCCGATATCCGCATACAGGTAAAAGGCCCCATCAGCAGGGGCCAGCCGGTCGAAACCGGCCTTGGGCAGTTCGTTCAACAGCAGGTCGCGGCTGCGGCGGTAGCGGGCAACATGTCCCTCCGCCTCCTCCACACTGTCGAACGCAGCCACGGCGGCATATTGGGACAAGGTGGGCGCGGAAATATACAGGTTCTGCGCCAGGCATTCGGCTGCGCGCACCAGTTCCGGCGGCACCACCATCCAGCCCAGCCGCCAGCCTGTCATGCTGAAATATTTGCTGAAGCTGTTGATGATGATGGCGCGGTCGGAAAAGACCAGCGCCGTCTGCGCCGGGACCGCGCCATATTCAATGCCGTGATAAATCTCGTCACTGACCAACCGGACGCCGTTTTCCTCGCACCAGCGGGCCAGTTCGCCCAGTGCTGTGGGTGACAACATGGTGCCGGCGGGGTTCGACGGACTGGCCACGATCAGGCCGCGCACGGGCTGATCCAGGGCCGCCAGGTGGGCGGGGGTGGGCTGGAACCGGGTTTCCGGTCCGGTCTCTATCTCCACCGCCTCCAGCCCCAGCGCCTTCAGGATGTTGCGGTATGCGGGATATCCGGGCGATGCCAGGGCCACCCGGTCGCCGGGTTCAAACGCCGCCAGGAAACCCAGCAGGAAGCCCGCCGACGACCCGGTAGTGACGGCGATACGTTCCGCCGGGACCGATACGCCATAGCAGTCGCGGTACCAGCGGGCGATGGCTTCGCGTAAGGAGGGAACGCCGAAGGCATCGGTATAGCCGATCTTATCGGCATCCAGGGCGGCCCGCGCCGCCTCCACCACCTTGCGGGGGGCCGGGGTGCTGGGCTGGCCGATTTCCAGATGCAGCACATCACCACCCGCTGCGGCCCGCGCATTGGCGGCCCGCATCACCTCCATCACAATGAAGGGTGCGACAGTACCACGCGCAGACGCCGCCCAATTCGCCGCCTGCCCCTTCAACTGCGCCCTTCCCTCGCCCAGATTTTCATGGCTAGTGTCGGGGCAAGGGGCGTTGCCGATGGATAGACTCATGTTTGCGGTTCCAAAGCGGATTGCCAGAACGACCGTGGCCTTTTTGATCTCGGCTGCCCTGATCGTGCAGCCAGCCATGGCCCAGCGTTCGATCAGTTTCATCCGTGACACCGAAATCGAACATATCCTGCGGGACTATTCCACCCCGATCTTCCAGGCTGCCAATGTGGTGCCGGAAGCGGTGACCATCGGGCTGGTGCGCGATGACACGCTGAACGCCTTCGTGGCCGGTGGACAGAACATGTTCTTCCATACCGGCTTCCTGATGGACACCACCCTTTCGGAGTTGATCGGGGTGACGGCGCACGAAACCGGGCATATCGCTGGCGGCCATCTGGCCCGCAGTGGGGATGCCATGTCGGATGCCGCCACCATTGCCACCATTTTCACCCTGCTGGGTCTGGCCGCCGCATTGGGTGCAGGGCGCGCTGATGTCGGCATGGGCGTGCTGGGTGGCGGGCAGGAAGCGGCCATGCGCACCTTCTTCGCCTTCACCCGCGCCCAGGAAGGCTCCGCCGATGCGGCCGCCACCGTCTATCTGGAGAAGATCGGCTGGAGCTCTGAAGGCCTGCTGGCCATGATGCAGAAGCTGGCCGGACAGGAACTGCTGCCGGAAAACCGGCAGGTGGAATATGTCCGCACCCATCCGCTGACCCAGAACCGCATCCAGGCCATCCGCTATTTCGTGGAAAACCAGTCGAAGAACAACGGGAAGCGGTTCCCGGAAGATTTCTACGACAAGCATGAACGGATGGTAGCCAAGCTGATGGGCTTCATTCGACCCGATCAAGCCCTGCGCCGCTATGATGCGAACGATAAAAGCATTCCGGCCCGTTATGGTCGCGCCATCGCCCTTTACCAGAAGGGGCGCATCAACGACGCGCTGACCATCACCGACTCCCTGATCGCCCAGGAAAAAAACAACGCCTATTTCCATGAACTGAAAGGCCAGATCCTGTTCGAGGATGGGCGCGCCGCCGACGCCGTCCAACCTTACCGCGAGTCGGTGCGGTTGGACCCGGAATCGGGGCTGCTGCGGGCAGCTTTGGGCCATGCGCTGCTGGAGGTGGGGAATGATCGGTTCCTGGATGAAGCCATCGGCCACCTGAACGCCGCCGCCCGGCAGGAACCCGGTTCTGCCCTGGTGTGGCGTCTGCTGTCCAGCGCCTATAGCCGTGCCGATCGTCAACCCCAGTTGGCTTATGCAAGGGCGGAGGAAGCGCTGGCACGTGGCGATATCCGCGCCGCCAAATTCCACGCCGACCGGGCCGAACGGCTGTTGCCCGCCGGATCGCCAGAATGGATTCGCGCCCAGGATATCAGGGTGATGGTGGAAAGCCGGGCTGGCGTCAGCAACTGATACCGACTTGCAACACCCATACGGGTGCAGTCAGGCAAACGCGGAAACTTCACCGCAGCGCAACAGAGACGTAACATACATACGGCACAGCCCTCCCAATGTGTTTGTGATGGGGGTTGCTCGTGTCTGTTCGCTTCAATCGGTTGCTGCTGTTGTCGGCCACCGCTCTCACTGCCACCCTTGCGATGGGCGGCAGTGCCCTGGCTGGCGAAATTGCCGGTCGTGTGACTGTGGATGGTGGTCTGCGGGCTTTGGCCGGTGCCGAGGTGGAAATTGTTGAACTCGGCCGTAAGGCCGCCACACAGGCCGACGGCAGCTTCCGGTTCGCCGATGTGACCGCTGGCAGTTACACCCTGCGCACCAGCTATAGCGCCGGCCAGGAACAGCAGCAGCCGGTCACCGTGCTCGCCACGGGCACCATCACCGCCAACGTCCTGTATGGCAGCGGTGACCAGATGGCGGAACTGATCGTTGTCGGCCAACGCGCCAACCTGGCATCCGCCATTTCCCGCCAGCGCTCTGCCGACGGCGTGCAAGGCGTGGTAACGCGCGACAGTGCCGGCCAGTTCCCCGACCAGAACGCAGCGGAGGCGGTGCGCCGCCTGTCCGGCGTTAATGTGTTGAACGACCAGGGCGAAGGCCGCTTCATCGCCGTGCGCGGCCTGGACCCGAACCTGAACGCAGCCTCGATCAATGGGGTACGCACGCCGTCACCGGAAGCCGATATCCGTTCCGTGGCACTGGATGTGATTCCCACCGAACTGGTTGAGTCCATCGAGGTCAAGAAGACCCTGACCCCGGATATGGATGCCGATACGATCGGCGCATCCATCGAGATCAACACCACCAGTTCCCTGGAACGCAGCGAACCCTATCTGGGGATCAAGCTGGAAGGCGGGTATAACGACAAATCCACCAAGGTATCGCCCAAAGCCAGCGTGGATTTCTCCACCATGCTGACCGACCGGCTGGGCGTTGCCGGCGGCATCTCCTATAACAAGCGGAAGTTCGAAACCGACAATGTGGAGATGGAAGGCTGGAACGTCGCAGACGGCATCACCTATGCCGACACGGTGCAGTACCGTGACTATGACGTGACCCGTACCCGCATCGGCGCTTCACTGTCCTTCGACTATATCGCCAGCGACAATACCGATCTTTACCTGCGCGGCCTTTACAGCCGGTTTGACGATCAGGAATATCGCCGCCGGCTGATCTTCGACATGGAAGACGCCACGCCGGTCAGCGGTTCATCAACCACCGCGAATTTCGACAGCGCAGCCGGTGAACGTTTCACCGTGATCCGCGACCTGAAGGACCGGTTCGAAAGGCAGACCATCACCTCCCTGGTGGCCGGCGGCGAAACCCATGCCGATGCCTGGACCTTCGATTATTCCGCCTCTTATAGTCTGGCGAATGAAAAGGAGGACGGCTCCCTTGATCCGGCCCGTTTCCGCCAGCGCTTCACCGGCTCCGGTTCAAGCCGTGGCACGGTCAGTTTCGATTACAGCGACCTGGGCAAGCCCAGCTTTGATTTCGGCACCGGTGAGGCCAATTTCCTCAACGCCAGCCGCTATTCCTTCTACCGTCTGGAAGAAACCGACCTCAGCGATTCTGAAGACGAGGAATGGGGCCTGAAGGCCGACATTACCCGCAGCTTCGGGCTGGACCAGGGACAATTCGACCTGAAGTTCGGCGCCAAGGCCCGCCTGCGCCAGAAGGATTATGACAAGGACATCAATTATTACGACGGCATCACCGGCAGCTTCACGCTGGCCAATGTCATCGGCGATGCCACCTACGACATTGCCGATATCGACCCGGTGCCGTCCAAGAACGGTGTTGCCTCCTATCTGGTCGATAATCGCGGGCGCTTGACGCTCAGCGATCTGGATACGCTCTATGAATCCTCCATCGCCGATTACAATGTCGACGAGGATATCTATGCCGCCTATGTGATGGGCCGGTACGAGAGCGGCCCGCTGCTGGCCATCGGCGGCCTGCGCATGGAACACACGCGCGACAAGGTGGCCGGCAATCTGGTGGAACTGGTGGCCGAGGGCGGCACGCATAACGGCGTGACGCTGGATGAGGATACCGTGTTCGTGACACCGACCGGCCAATCGAAGGACTATACGGACTGGCTGCCCAGCCTGTCGCTGCGGTACGAAGCGCAGGACGATGTTCTGCTGCGCGCCGGCGTGTTCCGCTCCGTCGTGCGACCGGGCATCGGCAAGATCGCTCCCCGCTTCGTGGTGGAAGAGTCGGAGGATGGCGAGCGCGAAGGCGAATTCGGCAATCCCGATCTGGACCCCTATCGCGCCTGGAACTTCGACCTGAGTGCGGAATGGTATCCGGTACAGGAAGCGGTGCTGTCCGGTGGCTTCTTCTATAAGACGATCAAGGATTACATCGTCGATGCCACGTTCGAGAACGGCACCCTGAACGGCATTGCCTATGATGAGGCGACCATTCCCATCAATGGCGATGAAGCAACGGTGAAAGGCTTTGAAGCCAATTACCAGCAGTCGCTGCTGTTCCTGCCCGAACCGTTCGATGGGCTGTTATTCTCCTTGAACTATACCTACACCGATGCCAAAGGCGACGTGCAGGGCCGTTCCATCCCGCTGCCCGCTTCTTCCAAGAACACCCTCACCGGGTTGCTGGGCTATGAAAAAGGCCCGATCAGCCTGCGGGTGGCCGCCACTTACCGCAGCGGCTATCTGGATGAACTGGGGGCCAGTGCGGAGGAGGACCGTTACGTCAAGGACCACATGCAGTGGGACGTGACGGCCAAGTACAAGGTCAATGACAATATCCAGTTGTTCACCGAACTGGTGAATCTCGGTGATGAACCCTATGTTGCCTATCAGCAGGGGCCGAATGGCGACCGGCTACTGCAATATGAGGAATATGGTTGGACCGGTAAGTTGGGCGTCCGCCTGACCTATTGATCCTTTACTTTACCCCTCCAATCGGAAAAGGCCATGGCAACATATCGCCATGGCCTTTTTTATTCGGAGTAACCAAAGTAATTAATTTCAATATACAGTTATTGAACAAATTAATATTGGTTACCGAAGCTTTAATAAGCAGACAAATTGGTAAATCTGCATATCTTTTCAATTAACTAAAGGCCGCCATGCAAATTCAAAAAGAGCGTCTGTGCTGAAATGGTGCGATAAGCACGTAATCTTTATCGAACAGCGTATCAGCGGGATAAAAAATGCGGATTAGGAATTTTTTCATTATATGTGTATCCATCACCGGCCTTGCTGCCATCATCATGTCTTCGCTGATCCTGAAAGACCAGATCACCCGCTACTCAGCGGGCAATGAAGCACTGGAGCAGATGGAAGCAGCAGCCAAGCTGCTCAAAGTGCTGGAACTGGTAACCATGGAACGCGGAAGCGTGAATCTGGGGTTGATCAGTGAAACGCCGCTTGACCAGACCCTGCGCCAAACAATGAACGATCAGGTGAAGGCCAGCCGGGATGCCGTGGATGCCGCGCGCAAAGCGTTGGAAAATCTGTCCAATGCCGACAAGGCCCGCGCCATCTTCGACAATTTCGTGAAGGAGAGCGAGGCGCTGCGTGCCACCGCCATCGCAGAGGGGGCCAAACCCGCTGCGGAACGCGACCCAGCCATCGTGAAAAGCTATTCCAACCGCACCACCCAGTTATTGGATGGCGTGGGGCCGGCATTGGATCAAGTGGAAACCAATATCAATGAATTCGAGGATATGGCCGGCGATTACGTCTCCACCGCCCGTCTCGCCATGGATATGCGCCTGGCCGTCAGCGCAAAAAGTACCCTGATGACCCAATTCGTCAACATGCGCGCACCTGCCAAGCCGGAACAGCTGGAAAAACTGGCGGAATTGAGCGCGCGGGTGGATGAATTATGGCGTCGCCTGAAATTGTTGGCCAGCCAGGTCAGCAATCCTGAATTGCTGGCCCCGGCCACAGATCAGGTGGTAGCGAAATACATCACCACCCAGGGGGAGATTTACAAGAAGTTGGAAGCGGCAATGCGCCGTGATGGGCAAACCGGGCTTGAGGTTGCGGCCTTCCGCACACAGCAGGCATCCAACCAGTCCACCATCATCGGATTGCGCGATACCGCCCTGACGGCTGGCCGTGCCCATCTGGAACGCGATGTGGCGGCTGCGCGCACCAACATCGTTCTGGATATCTTATTGACCCTGGGCATTGCCGCTGCGGTTGTCATCCCGGCTCTGCTGTTCACACGGCGCGTGGTCAGCCCGCTGGCCCGGATGACGCAGGTGATTGGTCGGATGGCCAACGGAGAACTGTCCGTTGCAATCGAGGGCGTCGACCGGTCGGACGAGGTGGGCGACATTGCCCGTGGCCTGACGGTCTTCAAGCAGAACGCGCTGGAACGTCAACGTCTGGAAAGCGAAGCGACCGCCGCCGCGTCGACCCGCGAACAGCGCGTGGCCCGGCTGGAAGCCCTGATCGCCCGTTTCGAGGACCAGTCGGCACAGACGCTCGGCATGCTGGCCACGGCGGCGGTGGAACTGGATGGCACCGCGCGGACCATGTCCAACTCGGTTGAACAGACGACGCAGCAGGTGACCCTGTCGGCCGCCGCTTCCAGCCAGACCTCCACCAATGTGCAAACCGTCGCTGCCGCGACGGAGGAACTGGCCTCCTCCAGCCAGGAAATCGGTCGTCAGGTGGCAGAAAGCGCCAAAATCGCCGGGACCGCCGTGGGCGAGGTGCGTCAGGCCGGCGATACTGTGCAGACCCTGGCCGACGCGGCTCAGCGCATCGGCGAGGTGGTGCAGTTGATCACCGATATTGCCGGGCAGACCAACCTGCTGGCGCTGAATGCCACCATCGAAGCTGCCCGTGCCGGGGAAGCCGGCAAAGGCTTTGCCGTGGTGGCCAGTGAAGTGAAGAACCTGGCCGGGCAGACGGCAAAGGCGACAGAGGATATCTCCACCCAGGTGGCGCAGATCCAGTCCGCCACCAGTGGTGTCGTGGCCGCTATCGCAGACATCGAGGGAACGATCCGTCGGGTCAGCGAAATCGCCACCACCATCGCCTCTGCCGTGGAACAGCAAGGTGCCGCCACAGCGGAAATCGCCCGCAATGTGCAGCAAGCCGCCCAGGGAACGCAGCAAGTCTCCAACGGTCTGATGGAGGTGACGCAGGCGGCAGAGGATACCGGTTCCGCCGCCGGAAACGTGCTGGCGGCCTCCAGCAAGTTGGCCAGCGATGCCGAGGAACTGCGCAGCGAAATCGGTCAGTTCCTCAGCGATATTCGCAAAGCCTAATACCAAGAGCCTTAGGGATTGACCCACGCCCAGTTCCTTGTCCCGATTGCGGTGATGCGCTGAGGATCGTTTACGAGGAATTTCCAGGCTTCTTCACAAGCGTCCATGATGTCATCCAGACTTTCCCATACGCGTGCGCTGAGCTTGTTTCCCCTCAGGTAATCCCAGACATTTTCCATTGGATTGAGTTCGGGTGCATAGGGAGGCAGCGGCAGTAGAGTGATGTTGTCGGGCACGTTCAGGCGCTGGCCCGGCTGATGCCATCCTGCGCCGTCGCAGACCAGAAGGGCGTGGGCGTTGGTCGCCACCTGGGCGCTGATCTCCTTGAGGTGATGGTTCATCGCCTCGGCATTGACCGCCGGCATGATGATCGCGGCACCGATGCCGCGGGCCGGACAGATGGCACCGAACAGGTGAACCGAGCCGTGTCGATTGTCGCGGACCATCGCCGGGCGCGAGCCGACCGGTGCCCAGACATATTCAATCGAGCCCTTCTGTCCGACCCTGGCCTCATCCTGGAACCATATTTCGATTGCCTTCCCGGCTGCCGAGGCCGGCAGGGCATCACGGCTCAGGGAGGAGAAGTTTTTTTAAAAGCTGCCTGCGCCTCGGCATCCTTTCTGGGATGGAAGGGCCGGGGTTGCAGCCGCGTCAACTCCAGCAGCCGCAGCCACTTGGCCACCGTCCGTTTATGCACCTTGACTGAAAAGCGCTGCTCGATCTTGTCCCGCAGGTCGATGCAGCGCCAGCGCACAACCTGGTCCGTCGCCAAATCAGGGCCATCGACCACCAGAGCCTTCAATTCCGCCATCTGGGCCTCGGTCAGCAGCGGCGTCGGGCCGGGTCCAACTCGCGACGAAAGGCCCGCTACTCCCTCGGCGTTGTAGCGATGTACCCAGTCCCGCAAGGTCTGCCGTTCCATGCCGCTCTCCGCCGCCGCCTCGGTCCGGGACTTGCCCTCCAAGATCAGCGCAAGCGCCAGAAGCCGCCGCACAACCGCCCCATCCTTCTCCTTCGACATCAATCGGCGTAACTCCGCCGACGTGTGGTCACGGTTCGTGATTGTGATCGCCTGGCCCATCACTCTCCCCGTCCCAAAGCGCTGGCACAGATCGAATCACACTATCGCCACCAGGAAAAGCCAAACGATCAACGCAGCCAGCGCAGGCAGAAATCACTAAACGCTCTCATACCAAAAACAGAGAGTCAGGACCCAAGGCTCTTGGTATTAGTCTTATGGGAGCGCCGTCGGCACAGAGGTCGGTCATCGTCTTGGTGTGCGTGAACCCGAGTATCAGTTGGACCCGGAGCCCTTAAGCACCCCCGATTGTGTCGAAGGGCCGTTTGGCCTGAGAGCACGTTTTCTAGACTTTCCTGACATGGGTTCCCCGCCGCCGGCGCGTCAAGGAGGTTGGCATGGACCTGATGTATCGGCGTTGTGCGGGGCTGGACGTCCACAAGGACACGGTGGTGGCCTGCGCCCGCGTGGTTGGCGAGCAGGGTGTGAGCAAAGACGTCGCGACCTTCGGCACGACAACCGCAGAACTGCTGAAGCTCTCGGATTGGCTGACGGAGCGAAGTTGTACCCATGTCGCCATGGAGGCCACCGGCATCTACTGGAAGCCGGTGTGGCATGTCCTGGGTGATGGCGGGTTCGCGCTGATCCTGGCCAACGCTGCGCACGTCAAGAACGTGCCGGGGCGCAAGACCGACGTGAACGATGCGACCTGGCTGGCGGAGTTACTGGCCCACGGGCTGATCCGGGCCAGTTTCGTGCCGGACGCCGCCACCCAGGAGATGCGGACGCTGCTGCGCACCCGCAAGCAACTGGTGCGCGAAAAGGCCAGCCATACCCAGCGGCTCCAGAAGACGCTGGAGGACGCCAACATCAAGCTTGATTCAGTGATCGCCGACATCCTGGGCGTCAGCGGCCGGGCCATGATCGAGGCGTTGATCGCCGGGGAGAGCGACCCTGCCGCGTTGGCGGCCCTGGCACGGCGTCTCAAGGCGCCGGACGACAAGCTCCGGGCCGCATTGCGGGGGCGCGTAACCCGGCATCACCGGTTCCTGTTGCGCCTGCATCTGAGCCAGATCGACGCACTCGACGCGGCCATGGCCGACATCGACACGGAGGTCGAGGCCCACCTCGCCCCCTTTCGCACCGCCATCCAGCGCCTGACCTCGATCCCCGGCGTCAGCGATCTCGGCGCCCAGGTCATCATCTCCGAGATCGGCATCGATATGAGCCGGTTCCCAACCGCAGGTCATCTGCTGTCCTGGGCTGGGCTGTGTCCACGCAACGACGAAAGTGCCGGAAAACGCCGCTCAACCCGGCTGCGCAAAGGCGCACCCTGGCTCAAGACACTGCTGGTGCAATGCGCATGGGCGGCCAGCCGGAAAAAACAAAGCTATTTCCAGGCCCAATTCCTGCGCCTGCGCAGCCGGCGGGGCGCCAAGAAGGCCATCTGCGCCGTCGCCGCATCCATCCTCACCGCCGCCTACCATATGATCAAGGACGGAACCTTCTTCCACGATCTCGGCACAGAACATTTCGACAAGCGCAATAAGGATGGACAAACCAAACGCCTCATCCGACGCCTCGCTGAACTCGGATACAACGTCACCATAACCTACGCCAACCCAAATCCCTGAGGCAGTTTCTTTCTAGACCTGATCGGAAATAAATTTCCAACCGGTTTCCGCTGCCGCCCGCGCCACCTCGCCATAGGCCAGTGCCCGCCGGTCTGCCGCATTGCCCGCCAGCGCGCGGGCATAGACGCCCTGGCAGATGGCGGTGATGCGAAAGAAGGCGAAGGCCATGAAACAGGGCCAGTCGGGAATGCCGGAACGACCGGTGCGCCGGCAATAGGCTTCCAGGTAATCCGCCTCTGTCGGGATACCCCTGGCCGTCAGATCAATGCCCACCAGCCCCGGAAATTGCTTGATGCCGGCGGGTAGATGATAGGCCATGCAATTATAGGCCAAGTCGGACAAGGGATGGCCCAACGTTGCCAATTCCCAATCCAGCACCGCCAGCACACGCGGTTCGGTGGGATGCAGCATCAGATTACCCAGGCGGAAATCGCCATGGGCGATGCTGGCTTCATCCCCCGCCGGCACATGGGTGGGCAGCCATGCCATCAATCGGTCCATGGCGGGGATGTCACTGTCGCCGCGTGCCGCAATGAATTGCCTGGACCAGCGGTCGACCTGCCGGGCGATATAGTTCTCATGCTTGCCGAAATCGGCGAGGCCCGCCGCCTGCCAATCAACATTATGCAAGGCCGCCAGGGTGGCGTTCATCGCATCATAGGTGGCGGCTGCCTCAG
>Ga0209373_10001459_pt1 | contig 27524 bp, 28 predicted proteins | sample Higcelweek5metaG_FD_187173 | JGI IMG/M metagenome (GOLD analysis project Ga0209373, IMG submission 187173) | Freshwater pond sediment microbial communities from the University of Edinburgh, under environmental carbon perturbations - High... | ecosystem: Environmental > Aquatic > Freshwater >... | reverse complement strand
GTAAAAACGTATTTCCAGAATACTATATGATATATGCAGAAAAGTTCCAAGATGTAATCAATGAAGACATAGACGAATGGGTGTATTTCTTTAAACATGGAGCTATAAGAGATGATTTTAAATCAAAAGGAATAAAACTAGCAGCTAAAAAGCTTGATTATTTGATGATGCCAGAAGGAGAAAGAAAAGCATATGAAGATTATTTGGCTTATTTAGGGCAGGAATTGGGGATATTGGATAGTGCAAAAGCAGAGGGGAAGGAAGAAGGGTTGAAAGAAGGTTTAGTTAAGGGGAAAGAAGAAGGAATAAAAGAAGGAAAAAAAGAAACAGCAAAAAACCTCATTAGTTTAGGACTCGATATAGAAATAATACGAAATGCAACAGGATTATCTATAGCTGAAATAGAAGAGTTGAGAAAAGAAAGTTAATATATAGGAGGCGAGCAAAATGGGGATAAAAAACCTAGTAAGATTTGATTGGGCGATGAAATATATATAATGAAAATAAATCATAAATCAGTGTTTTTTGTTAACAAAAAAATACTTGATTTATGATGCATTAAATGATATAATAATTTAATGCATCAAAATAAATATTTTTATTTAAGGGGTATTTTTAATGATAAAGAGTATGACGGGTTACGGAAGAGCACATGAAATTGTAGATGGAAGAGATATTTTAGTTGAAATACGTTCTGTAAATCATAGATACAATGAGTTTTCATCACGTGTACCACGTGCATATGGATATTTAGATGAAAAATTGAAATCTTTACTACAAGAAAGCGTTTCTAGGGGAAAGGTAGAGGTTTCGGTTCTTATTAACAATTTGGATGGCAAAGATGCTCTGATAGAAGTGAATAAATCAATTGCTCATGGTTATATTTCAGCTTTAAGAAAAGTAAATGAGGAATTAAATTTAAATGATGATTTAAATTTGTCGATTTTATCAAGGTTTTCCGATATATTCAATGTGACAAAAACTGTTGAAGATGAGGAAGAAATTTGGAATTCGGTAAAACAAGTTGCCGTACTTGCGTTTAAATCATTTATAGATATGCGTGAACGAGAAGGCTCAAAATTAAAAGAAGATTTAATAAATAGACTTGCAAAGATTAAGGTATCGGTAAAATCAATTGAAGATTTTATGCCAACGATATCAGAAAATTATAGAAGTAGACTATATAATAAAATAGCTGAAATACTTGAAGAAAGAACTATAGAAGAACAAAGAATATTGACAGAAGTAGCTATATTTTCAGAAAAAATAGCTGTAGACGAAGAAACTGTTAGACTATATAGTCATTTAGAACAGTTTAATGATTTGCTTAATGAAAGCAATCCAATTGGAAGAAAACTTGATTTTTTAGTTCAGGAAATTAACAGAGAAGTAAATACTATAGGTTCAAAAGCACAAGGTTTAGATGTAACAAAGATAGTTATTGATCTTAAATCTGAATTAGAAAAAATCAGAGAACAAATTCAAAACATTGAATAGATGAAGGTATAGTTATGAAATTGATAAATATAGGTTTTGGAAATATGGTTTCCTCAAAAAGACTTATTACAATAGTTAGCCCAGAATCTGCACCTATAAAAAGGATAGTTCAGGATGCACGAGAAAAGGGCAGACTAATAGATGCTACATATGGAAGGAAAACAAGAGCAGTTATTGTTATGGATAGTGATCATGTTATACTTTCTGCTATTCAACCAGAAACTGTGGCGGCTAGATTAGATAATGATGAGGAGGAAGATAATCATGAGTAAGGGTTTACTTATAGTAGTTTCTGCACCTTCTGGTTGTGGTAAAGGCACAATTCTTGCAGAAATATTAAAAAGTAACAAATATTACTATTCGGTTTCTGCAACAACTCGTCAACCTAGAGAAGGCGAAATTAATGGTGTGAATTATCATTTTATGACAAATGAAGAGTTTACAGAAAGAATTAATAACAATGGAATGTTAGAATATGCAGTATATTGTGATAATTATTATGGCACTCCATCAAAAGAAGTATACGAAAAAATCGAACAAGGTAAAAATGTTATATTGGAAATAGAAGTTCAAGGTGCCATGCAAGTTAGAGAAAAATGTCCAGATGCAGTTTTTGTGTTTATAGCTCCTCCGTCAATAAAAGAGTTAGAGCGTAGACTAAATAAAAGAGGTACTGAAAAAGAAGATGTTATACAAAGAAGAGTATCCGCTGCTGCTTATGAACTTGGATTTGCAGATAAATATGACTATATAATTTTCAATGCTGAATTAGAAAAAGCAATAGAAGATTTTAAAATTATAGTTAAGGCAGAAAAAATGAAAGTAAAATATACTAAAGAAAGTGTTTATGAGGTGTTAAAAAATGCTTAGACCAGCTATTACACAGATTATTACCAAAAACGAAAGCTATTATTCATTAGTTATTGCAGTTGCAAAAAGAGCTAGAGAAATAGCGGATGATTTATATGACAAAGGTGAAGTTTTGAAAGAAAAACCAGTAAAAACATCAGTAGAGGAATTTGCAGCTGGAAAATACAAAATTATTGAATTTGAAGAAGAAAAACAATAAATGGATGTGATGGTATTGAATAGTGGGATAAAAAAAGTTTCTGTAGCAGTAAGTAATGTAGCATATTCTTTTGATAAGCCATATACTTATTCAGTACCATTTGAATTTGAAAATGAAGTTCAAAAAGGCAAAAGAGTGCTAGTCCCTTTTGGATATGGAAATAGAAAAAGGACAGCTCTTATATTGTCTGTTCTAGATGAAGAATTGTTGTGCAAAAATGTTAAAATCAAACCTGTTTTTGCAGTTATAGATAAAGAACCTATCATTAATAGTGAAATGTTAGAACTTATATATTGGCTAAAGGAAAATACATTTTGTACATATTATGATGCTTTAAAATCTATGATTCCATCTGGTTTGAATGTTACAATAACAGAAAAGTACAAATTAACATCGAAAGCTATTAATTTTGATTTAGAAATGTTTGATCAAGAAGAAATAAACATGTTAAATTTTTTAATAAATGCAAAAAGTAAAAAAGAATTTGATATGATACTTGATGATAATCTAAACTCAAAAAAATCTAAAATCATAGAATCTTTAATAGAAAAAGAAATGATTGAAAAAACAAGTCAAGCAAAGCAAAATATTAAAGATTATAGTATTAAAATGGTTAAACTAACAGATAAGTTTGTTATAAATCCAGCTGATTTTAAAGTTACAACTAAACAAAAACAAATAATTCAATTACTTGAAGAAAACTTTTCTGCTGCAGTAAAGGAGATTGTTTATTTATGTAATGTAACTAATATAGTGATTAAAAATCTTATAAAAAATGGTGTTATAGAAGAATTTGAATATGAAACATTTAGAAAATGTGAAAATGAAAATGATTTTCCTCAAGATTTTGAGGAATTAAAGCTTTCAGAAAATCAAGAAAATATTAAATCAGAAATTTTTAATAAAGTAGAAAAAAATGAACCGGATTGTTTTCTTATCCATGGAGTAACCGGAAGTGGAAAAACATCAGTTTTTATAAAATTAATAGAACAAACTATTGCTACAAATAAACAAGCTATTATGCTTATACCTGAAATTTCTTTGACTCCCCAAATTGAGAAAAAATTCAAATCTTATTTTGGAGATATAATTTCTGTAATGCATAGTAATTTATCATTAACTCAAAGAGTTGAAGAATATAAAAAGGTCAAGCAAGGTAAATCACGTATTGTTATAGGAACACGAAGTGCGGTATTTGCTCCTTTTGAAAATATTGGGCTGATAATTATGGATGAAGAAGGGGAACGCTCATATAAATCTGAAAATTCTCCTAGATATAATACTGTTTCAGTAGCGAAACAAAGGTGTAAAATTCACAACGCCGTTTTGGTTCTTGCTTCTGCAACGCCATCAATAGAAAGTTACTATTACGCAAAAAAAGGTGTATATAAGTTGCTTGAATTAAAAGAAAGATTTTTTAATTCTCAGCTTCCGGAAGTAGAAATAATTGATATGTCAGTTGAAAGAAATGAAGGTAACTACAGTGAATTTAGTAGAACTCTTATTGATGAAATAGAATTAAATATAAAAAATTCTGAACAAACTATTTTGCTACTGAATCGAAGAGGATACTATTCCATTATGAGTTGTTGTAATTGTAACGCACCAGTTTATTGTGAAAATTGTACAATACCTATGACATATCATAAAATAAATAATCGCATGATTTGCCATTATTGTGGATACAGTGAAGATTTAATTGATACTTGTAAAAATTGTGGTGGTCAGAGGTTTAAACAAATAGGGTTTGGAACTCAAAAAATAGAGGAAGATTTATCTTTTTTATTTAAAGATGCAAGAATTTTAAGAATGGATGCAGATACTACATTTTCAAGATATGCATATGAAAAATCTTTTGATGACTTCAGTAAAGGCAAATATGATATAATGCTAGGAACTCAAATGATTGGAAAGGGATTGGATTTTCCCAATGTAACTCTTGTAGGTGTTTTATCAATAGATAAAGCTTTATTTGCCGGTGATTTTAGAAGTTATGAACGTACTTTTTCACTTATAACTCAGGTAGTAGGTAGAAGTGGAAGAGGAGAAAAAAAAGGGCGTGCGTATTTACAAACATTTATGCCTGAACATTATGTTTTAAATTTAGCTGCAAATCAAGAATATGAATCGTTTTTCAATGAAGAAATAGCCTTAAGGAGAAGCTTGATTTTCCCTCCTGTATGTGATGTGTGCATTTTTGGTATTTCCTCAAAAAATGATGATAAGGCATCCGAAGCTTCAAATACGTTGTTGGCAATTATAAAAGATAAAGTAATGAAAGAGCAGATAAGGTTTCCTTTAAGAATACTAGGACCTGCAAAGTATAGTTTGTCTAAAATAAATAATAAGTTTAGATATAGAATTATTATGAAGTGCAAAAACAACTTTGAAACAAGAAAATTTATAAGTGAAATACTTTTAGAAACTGCAAAATACAAGGAATTTTCAACGGTTTCTTTGTTTGCAGATATAAATGGAGATTTAAATTAATTTTATGAGGGGTAAAAAATGGCGAAAAGAAAAATAGTTACTAAAGAAGATGAAGTTTTACATAAAAAATGTAGACATGTTGAAAAGTTTGATAAAAAACTTTGGCAGTTACTTGATGATATGGCTGAAACTATGTACCATGCACAGGGTTATGGACTTGCAGCACCTCAGATAGGTGTTTTGAGAAGAGTTGCTGTCATTGATGTAGGTGAAGGTTTATTAGAGGTTATAAACCCAACTCTCTTTGACTGTAAAGGCAAACAGAGAGATGTTGAGGGCTGTTTGTCATGTCCAAATGAATGGGGTTATGTTGTTAGACCCATGACTTGTAAATTGAAGGCTCAGGACAGACATGGAAACGAATATGAAAAAGAACTTTCAGGTCTCTTTTGTAGATGTGCATGCCATGAAACAGAACATTTAGATGGTAAATTATTTTTAGATTTAGTTGACCAATTCGTTATTCCGGAGGAGTAATATATGTTTAATATTGTATTTATGGGAACTCCTGATTTTGCAGTTCCAAGTTTAAAGGCATTGGTTGAAAGCGGAGAAAATATTTCAGCTGTTTTTACTCAACCAGATAAACCAAAAGGTAGAGGGTATAAGTTGATTCCTACGCCTATAAAGGCATATTCTGAGACCAAAAACTTGAATGTAGTTCAGCCAACATCATTAAAAAATAATGATGAAATTTATAATCTTTTAAAAGAAATAAATCCATCTTTAATTGTTGTTGTAGCATATGGGCAAATATTACCTAAAAGGATTTTAGAAATACCTCAATATGGATGTATTAACATTCACGCGTCTTTATTACCAAAATACAGAGGTGCCGCTCCTATTCAATGGAGTATTTTAAATGGTGAAAAAACTACAGGCATAACGTCTATGCTCATGGCAGAGGGTTTAGATACTGGAGATATGCTTTTAAAAGAAGAACTGAAAATAGGTGAAAACGAAACATCTTCAGAATTGCACGATAGACTTTCTATTTTAGGTTCTGAGGTACTTATCAAAACAGTAGAAAAACTCAAAAATGATGAAATTATACCTCAAAAGCAAGATGATTCAAAATCCACTTATGCATCAATGATAACTAAGGAAATGAGTAGTATAGATTTTAATGATACAGCAGAAAAAATTCATAATACAATAAGAGGAATAACAGGATACACTTACTTAAATGGCAAAAGATTTAAAATGTTGCGTTCAAATTTGTTAAAAATAGAAGATAAAAATAATAATGCAGGCACAATAATAGATAACAAAAATTTTGTAGTAGTCTGTGGAGATAAAAAATGTATACAGCTTCTTGAGGTACAAGCGGAGGGTGGTAAAAAACTCACTGCAACTGATTTTTTACGTGGAAATAAAATAGATATAGGAATGAAGTTTGAAAAAACAAATGGAGAAATAAAATGATAGACGTCCGATACTTTACTGTAAATATTCTAAATAAAACATTTACAAAAAAAGGATACTCAAATATAGTGCTTGACAATGCTTTATCTGAAGAAAAAATTGAATTAAGGGATAAAAAATTTATAACACATCTTTATTATGGAGTTATAGAAAGAAAACTAACTCTTGATTATATTATTTCAAAATATAGCAGTAAAAAGGTTGAAAAGCTAGATGATTCTATTGTCAATATCTTAAGAGCAGCAATATATCAAATGTTATATATGGATAGTGTTCCAGATAGTGCGGTTGTAAATGAAAGTGTAAAGTTAACTAAAAAATTTAGAGTAACCAGTGCATCATCTTTTGTAAACGCAATACTAAGAAATTTTTTAAGGCAGGACAAAAGTATTGAATTGACAAAAGATAATGATTTAAATATGCAAATAAAATATTCGGCTCCTAAAAAATTGATTGAACAAATTTCAAAGGATTATGGTATAGAAAAAGCAGAAAGTTTTTTCAAAAGTTCTATAGAAAAACCACCTATATATATTAAAATAAATAACTGTAATATAGATGAAAAAGAAATAGATGATTTATTAAAAGATTATAATATAGAAAAAATAGAAAAATTACCTTTTTGCTATAAGGTTATGAAAGGTAATATTGCAAATACAGAGGCGTTTAAAAATGGTTATTTTCATATTCAAGATATTGCCTCACAGATTTGTTGTATGGCTTTGTCTCCTCAAAAAAATGAAATAGTTTTAGATGTGTGTGCAGCACCAGGTGGGAAAACTTTTACTATGGCTGAAATGATGTGCAATACAGGAAAAATAATTTCCTTTGACTTATATGAGAACAAAGTAAACATAATAAAAGAATCTGCAAATAAGCTTAATCTAAAAAATATTGAGGCAGTTTTACAAGATGCTACAAAGCCATATAAAGTAGAAGGACTTGTTGATAAGATTTTATGTGATGTGCCTTGTTCAGGAATAGGTGTAATAAGAAGAAAACCAGAAATAAAATATAAAAATGTTGATGAATATGAAGGATTACCAGAAATACAGTACAATATTTTGGAGAATGCTTCTAAGTATTTGAGGGTAGGTGGAGAATTGGTGTATTCTACTTGCACTTTAAATAAAAATGAAAACGAAAATGTAATAGATAAATTTTTAAGTAATAATAAAGATTATGAACCAGTAGAATTTCTTGGAGAATTAGGATATCCATTTAATTCGTATAAAGTATCGCTATTTCCAGAATATTTTGATAGTGATGGATTTTTTATTGCAAAAATAAGAAGGATTAGGTGATTTTTTGAACAAAATTGATATTGTCTCTTTAAGTTTAGAAGAACTTGAACAAGAAATGCTAAAAATATCAGAAAAGAAATTTAGAGCAAAACAGGTTTATGAATGGCTACATATAAAAAATGCGAGTTCTTTTAATGAAATGACTAACATTTCTAAGGAATTACGTATAAAATTAGATGAATTTTTTTGTATAAAACAAATAATTATAAAAAAAAGACTTGAATCTAGTATGGATAATACAGTAAAATATCTTTATGAACTTGAGGATGGGAATTTTGTTGAAACAGTTCTTATGAATTATAATCATGGGAATTCCATATGCGTATCGACTCAAGTTGGTTGTAAGATGGGTTGTAAGTTTTGTGCATCTGCAATAGCTGGTTATGTAAGAAATTTAACCCCTTCAGAAATGTTAGCTCAAGTTTACTTTTCTGAAAAGGATAGCGAGAAAAAGATTTCTAGAATTGTGTTGATGGGAATTGGTGAACCACTTGATAATTTTGAAAATGTAATCAAATTTATAAATTTAATTACAGATAAAAATGGTCATAATATAAGTCAAAGACACGTTACTTTATCAACGTGTGGATTGATTCCTGAAATTATAGAACTTGCAAATATAGATTTAAATATTACGTTATCAATTTCTTTGCATGCAACAACAAATAAGCAGAGAAATAAGCTTATGCCAGTAAATACGAAATATAATTTAGAAGACCTTATGGTGGCATGTAAACTTTATTCTGAAAAAACCAAAAGAAGAATTACTTTCGAGTATGCAGTAATTTCAAAAGTTAATTCCAGTTATGAAGATGCTTTAATGCTATCTAAATTAATAAAAAATATAAATGCACATGTAAATTTAATTGCTGTAAATACAGTCAAAGAGAGAGATTTTTATGCAACAGAAAAAAGTGTAAAGCAGTTCAAAGAAATGTTAGAAAAATTAGGCGTAAATGCTACATTAAGAAGAAAATTAGGTACTGACATAAATGCAGCGTGTGGACAGTTAAGACGAGAAGAAAGTAAAGAAAATATATGATTTAAAGTAGAGGTGAAACTATTGAAGATTGCAAGTATTTCCGATATAGGTTTAGTTAGAGTAGAAAATCAAGATATTGTATTAACTGAGGATATAAACGACAATATTCTTGTGGTATTGTGTGATGGTATGGGTGGCGAACGTTCTGGAATGGATGCAAGTCGCATTACTGCTGAAATTGTATTGAGTAAGTTTGTTTTAGGATACAAAGAAATATTTGATTCAAACAATATAAGGAATTTACTTATTTCTTCAGTAAATGCTGCAAATTCTGTAGTATATAAAACTTCTCAAACAAATATTGAAAAAATGGGTATGGGAACAACTTGTGTTGTTGCTTTTGTAACTCAAAATGGTATAGCACATATTATTAATGTTGGTGATAGTCGAGCGTATTTAGTAAAAGATGGTGAAATGAATCAAATAACCATAGATCATAATGTGGCACAAATGCTTCTTTTACAAGGGAAAATAAATCAAGAAGAAGCTAAGGTGCATCCACACAGAAACATGCTTATAAAGGCTGTTGGAGTAGAAAAAGAAATAAATCCTGACTATTTTGAAGTTAATATAAAAGAAGGCGAAAAAATCCTTATGTGTTCAGATGGTTTATCTGGATACTCATCAGAAGAAGAAATTATGGGTATTGTAAATACCCATAGCATAGATGAATCTATAAATAAATTAGTTAATTTGGCAAATGAAAAAGGTGGAAAAGACAATATTACTATTGCTCTTATAGAGTATTAAACCAATTAATATAGGAGAGTGCAAAAATGGATAAAAACATTGGCAAGAAACTAGATGGTAGATATGAAATAACCGAACTCATAGGCGTAGGTGGAATGGCAGATGTATATAAAGCAAATGATATAATCTATGATAAGCAAGTTGCAGTTAAAATTTTAAAGAAGGAATTTTCAGAAAACGAAGAATTTTTGAGAAGATTTAGAAACGAATCAAAGGCTATTGCTGTTTTATCACATCCAAACATAGTTAAAATTTTAGATGTTGGTTTTACTGATAAAATTCAATTTATAGTTATGGAGTATATAGATGGTATAACTTTAAAAGAGTACATGAATAATGAGGGTAAATTAAGTTGGAAGGATTCTGTGCATTTCTTGATCCAAATATTAAGAGCTTTGCAACATGCTCATGATAGAGGAATTGTACATAGAGATATAAAACCTCAAAATATAATGCTCTTTCCGGATGGAACTATAAAAGTCATGGATTTTGGCATCGCAAAGTTTGCACGTGAAGAGGGAATGACAGCTACATCTCAGGCGATAGGTTCTGTTCACTATATAAGTCCAGAACAAGCTAGAGGAGATGTAACAAATGAAAAAAGTGATATATATTCTGTAGGAATACTTTTATATGAAATGCTAACTTCAAAAAAACCTTTTGATACTGATAATCCAGTTTCTGTTGCATTAATGCATATGCAAAATGAAGCGATAAAACCAAGGGATATAAATCCTGACTTACCTGTAGGTTTAGAGGAAATAATTTTACACGCCATGGAAAAAGAGCCTGAAAAGAGGTATCATTCAGCGGCTGAAATGATAAAAGATATTGAACGTTTTAAAGCCAATACAGACATTATTTTTGGTTACTCTGAAAGCGAACCTGTAAATGTTGATTCCAGCAGTAGCACAAGATTTTTTAAACCAGTAATTGAAGATATGCCAGTTACAAAACCTAAAAATCAAAAAACTTCAACAACTGTAAAAAAACCAGCCCCAAGAAAACCAGAACCTGAAGATGATTTTTATGAGACAGATGAAATAGACGTAAAGGATACAGAAGAAGAATACATAATTGAAGAAGAACGCTCTTTGTTTGTTCCTATTTTATCTGGAGTTACTATAATAGTAATTATAGCAGCTGTGTTTTTCGTAAGTGGATTAGCAAAAAAATATTTTGGAAGTTCAAATATTGGTAAACAAGAAATAGCGGTACAAGATTTTATTGGTAGAGATATAAATGAAGTAAGAGATATTTACAAAAATGATTTTTCATTTGAAATTGATGGAACTCCTGAGTATACGGAGTATCCTGAAAATGCAATAGTTTATCAAAGCATAGAATCAGGAACTATTGTTAAAGCAGGTACTAAAATTATTGTTAAAATAAGCAAAGGTGAAAAATTGGTTACTGTACCTGCAGTTGCATCCTACAATATTGAAAATGCAAAAACTGCAATGGAAAATGAGGGATTGACATTAAATATAAAATATATTAATGATCCAGAAATAAAAGAAGGCATAGTTGTTAAAACAGAGCCAACAGCAAAAGAAAAGGTTAAAAAAGGCACTTCGGTTTTGGTATATGTAAGTGTGGGACCAGAAGTTATAGAAGTTACAGTACCTAAGTTAGAAAAAACAAATATAAATGATGCAGAAATAGTATTAAAGGAAATGGATTTAATACCAAAAATAGAATATATAGATGATATTTCTACAAATGGTACAGTTGTAAAACAAAGTATAGCAGCAAATACAAAAATACAATCAAAATCTGAAATTATTTTGTATGTAAGTAATGGTAATCCACCAACTAATACACTAGCGATGACTCTAAATCTTCCTAAAGAAGCTGTAGGGACATATAGATTTGATATTTATGTAGACGGGACATTAATAGATCAAAAATCACCTGTGGATGTTTCTCTAACAACATCTGTTACAATATCATTAAAAGACTACAATACAAAAGAAGTAACAGTTAAACTAGGTAATTTATCTAACAATAAAGAAACAGTACTTGGAAGATATAAGTTTGATTTTAAAGAGCAAAAAATCACACCTATAAGTGAAACCATATATAAAGCTTTTGAAGAAGTAGAAGGACTAGCTAAGCAAACAGTTGCAGTTACTACTGTAACTACAGCAGTTTCTTCAGGAACAGGAACAGGAACAGTTTCGACAACTGTTACAAGTTCACAAACAACAACTGTGGCTCAAACTCAAGCAAGTGAAGACGAAGAATAATCGTTTATAAAGGAAGTAAATATGGCAAATAATAATTCGGATACAAAAAAAGGAATTATAATCAAATCCATTGGGGGACTCTACACAGTAGAGTCTCCTGATGGTATTTATATATGTAAGGCAAGGGGGGTATTTAGAAAAACTGGAGACGTTCCATTTGTGGGAGATAATGTTGAAATACAGGAAAATGTAATAGTTAAGTTAGACAGGAGGAAAAATTGTATTATAAGACCTCCTTTAGCAAATTTAGACCAGCTTATATTTATAGTCTCTATGTGTGAGCCATCTCCAAATTATATGATTTTAGATAAATTTATAGCTATATCGGAGTACAAAAACATAAAACCAATAATTGTATTGACTAAAACTGATTTAGAGGATACAAAAAAATTTTTAGATGTATATACAAAAGTTGATATAGAAATATTAAAAATTGACTATGATAACAAAAATACTATTATAAATTTAAAATCAAAACTTATAAACAAAAAAAGTGCATTTACTGGAAATTCTGGAGTTGGTAAATCAACATTGTTAAATGAAATTGATTCAAGATTTGAAATTGCAACATCAGAAATAAGTAAAAAATTAGGTAGAGGTAAGCATACAACGAGACACGTAGAACTTTATAAAATAGAAGAAAATAGCTACATAGCAGATACACCTGGGTTTTCGACTTTTGAAACTAACAAATATGATATAATAAAAAAAGAGGAACTGGATAGATGTTTTATAGAATTTAAAGATTATTTAGATAAGTGTTACTTTAAAGATTGTTCCCATACAAAAGAAAAAAAATGTGCTATTTTGCAGGCTGTAGAAGATAACCATATTTCTAAAAGCAGACATGAAAGTTATTGTCAAATGTATGAAGAGGCAAAATTAATAAAAGAATGGGAGCTTTAAAAAATGAGGGCTTATATTTTTGGAGGAGCATATATACGAGATTATTCAAAAATAAATATTGAAAAAAACTCATTTATTATTTGTGCGGATTCTGGATTAAAGCATGTTCAAAATCTTAAACTATTGCCTAGTTGTATTTTAGGAGACTTTGATTCTTATTATGGTGATATTCCTTATACAAATGTAGAAGTTATAAAATATCCAAAAGAAAAAGATGATACAGATTTGATGATCGCAGTTAAATATGCTATTGAAAAAAAATATGATGATATAGTTATTTATGGTGCTTTAGGTCAAAGATTGGACCATACATTTGCTTCGGTTCAAACGCTGAATTATATATATGAACAGGGTTTAACAGGGGTATTAGTTGGTGATGACGATATAGTTATGATTCAGAAAAAAGGAATATGCAAATATTCTAAAAAAGAAGATTATTACTTTTCTATATTTAATATGTCAGGGAAATCAACAAAAATTAGCATTAATGGATTTAAATATAATGTAAATAAAGCTTTAATTTCAAATTTTTTCCCAATAGGGGTAAGCAATGAAATATTAAATGAAGAAGCAGAGATAGAAGTTTTAAGTGGAGAACTTTTAATTATCTATTCAAAAATGAATTAATACATTTGGAGGATTTAAATGTTAAGGGAAAAAATCGAAAATACTATCTTGAAAGTTCAAAAACCTTCAAGATATATAGGCGGAGAACTGGGAAGTATTATAAAAGATAAAAAAGATGTATCTGTAAGATTTGCATTTTGTTTTCCTGATAGTTATGATATAGGAATGTCTCATTTAGGAATGAAAATTTTATACTCTTTAATAAACAGTAGGGAAAATTTTTGGTGCGAAAGAGTATTTGCACTAGGAATTGACTATGAAAAATTGATGAGAGAAAAAGACATACCTTTATATGGACTTGAAAGTTTAGAACCTATAAAAGATTTTGATTTTATAGGATTTACCATGCAGTATGAACTTTCATATACAAACGTTTTAAATATGCTTGACTTAGCAGGTGTTCCGGTGTATGCTAGTGAAAGAGGAGAATCGTTGTTTCCCATAGTTGTAGCTGGTGGACCATGTGTATGTAATATGGAACCTTTGGCCGACTTTTTTGATATAATTATTTTAGGTGAGGGAGAAGAAGTTAACCTAGAATTAATGGATTTATATGATTTGATGAAAAAGAATGGTGCAAAAAGATCAGAGTTTTTAAAGGAAGCTTGTAAAATAGAAGGAATATATGTACCATCTTTATATGAAGTTGAGTACAAAGAAAATGGGATAATTGAATCTATAAAAATCAATTATGACCTTGCTCCTAAAAAAATTAAAAAGAGAATCATAAAAGATTTTGACAATGTTTTTTATCCTGAGCAATTTGTAGTGCCATTTTCAGAAATTGTCCATGATAGGGCTTCTGTAGAGGTTTTAAGGGGCTGTATAAGAGGATGTAGATTTTGTCAAGCAGGATTTATATATAGACCATACAGAGAAAAAAGCACTGAAAATATATTTATACAAGCTAAGGATTTGTGTGAAAATACTGGATATGAGGAATTATCATTAGCATCACTAAGCACAAGTGACCATGCAAATATTGATAAAATGCTTACGGATTTAATTGAATATACAGAAAAAGGTAAAATAAATCTGGCACTTCCATCAATGAGAATAGATAATTTTACTGATGAATTACTGGAAAAAATTAAAAAAGTAAGGAAAAGTGGATTGACATTTGCACCAGAAGCTGGAACACAAAGGTTAAGGGATGTTATAAACAAAAATGTTACAGATGAAGAAATAATGTCTACTTGCAAAATAGCCTTTGAAGGTGGTTATACAAATGTAAAGTTGTATTTTATGTTGGGACTACCTACTGAAACTGATGAGGATATAATCGGAATTGCAGATACTGCAAATAGAATAGTAGATTTATTTTATTCTATTAAGAATAGACCAATGGGGAAACAGGTTTCCATATCGGTAAGTGCTTCAACTTTTGTACCTAAACCTTTTACTCCTTTTGAATTTGAGCCACAAGCAACAAAAGAGGAAATAGAACAAAAACAACTTTTATTAGTTCGTGCTTTAAAGTCAAAGAAAATAAGAGTTAGTTGGCATAATTCAAACGTAAGTAAGTTAGAGGCGGTTTTAGCTCGAGGGGATCGTAGACTTAGTAAAGTAATATATGAAGCATGGAAAAAAGGAAGTAAGTTTGATAGCTGGGATGAACATTTTTCTTTTGAAATATGGAAAGAAGCGTTTGAAAAAAATAATTTAGATATGGATTTTTATGCAAATAGAAAAAGAGAATATGCAGAAATAATGCCATGGGATCATATGGATTATTATGTAACAAAGGATTTTTTAATAAAAGAAAATAAAAAGGCACTGGAATCTATAACAACAAAAAATTGTAGGTTAAATTGTTCAAATTGTGGAGTCAATACTTCTATAGGAGGTGCTTGTTTTGGTTAACACTAGAGCAGTATTCAGAAAATATGATAGAGCAAAGTTTATATCTCATTTGGACTTATATAGATGTATGCAAAGGGCTTTTAAGCGTTCAAGTCTTCCTGTATGGTATACAGAAGGATTTAATCCACATTTGTATCTTATGTTTCCTTTACCACTTTCATTAGGTTATGAAAGTGACTGTGAAATAATAGACTTTTCTTTAACAGAAGAACTAGATAATGAATATGTAAAAAATAAATTAAATAGTGCCTTGCCAGAAGGAATAAAAATAGAGAAAGTATTTACACCTATAAAAAAACATATAGGTATAGCTTTTTCGGAATTTAGTATTAGTTTATTTTATCAAAAAGATTATTATGAAGAATTCACGAAATTTATTTCTCAAGAAAAAATATTAACTTTAAAAAGAAACAAGAAAAAAAAATATGTTGAAATAGATTTAAAACCAATTATTAATTGTTACAATATAAAATCTGAAAATAACATATTGAGTTTTGATATAAAATTACCATCAGGAACACAACAAAACTTTAATCCCTCACTTTTGTTGACTGAATTTGAAAAATATATAGATGTAGAAGCTGATTATGTTTATGTAAAAAGAAATAAAATTATTTGCATAGATGGCGAAGAATTTTTATAAAAAGGCTTGAAATAATAATCTAAATATGGTATGATAGATATGCATTTAAAATCCGTCACCATTTTATTGGGATGAGAGTTAATGCCAGATTATTGACATTAAATTGAATAGTCCGCTGCGTATTTATATACGTAAGAATGTTCGAAAGAAATTAGGAGGAAATTATTAATGAATGCACTAGAATTGATTAGCAAAGACAGCATGAAATCTGAAATGCCATCTATAAATGTTGGTGATACAGTAAGAGTTCATGTAAAAATCAAAGAGGGAGAAAAGTTCCGTATCCAAATGTATGAAGGAACTGTAATAGCAAAAAAACATGGTGGAATAAGCGAAACTTTTACAGTTAGACGTGTAGCACATGGTTGTGGAATGGAAAGAGTTTTCCCAGTACATTCACCTTTTGTTGAAAAGATTGAAACAATTAGAAAAGGTAAAGTTCGTAGAGCTAAGCTATATTATCTTCGTGATAGAGTTGGTAAAGCGGCTAAAGTTAAAGAAGCAATTCGTTAATTGAGATGTAGTAAAGGGACGCATTGTGTCCCTTTTTTGCGTTAAAAAAATAAACAAAAGAAAAGAGGCATCTTCAAATGGATGAAAAAATAGAAATAAATAATCATGAATTAGAAGATAAAAAATCGTTTTTAGACGATGTATTTGACATGATAGAGTCAGTTATATTTTCAGTATTTATAGTGGTGCTGATTTTTACCTATTTGTTTAGAATATCTACTGTAGATGGTCTTTCTATGGAGCCCACTTTACATAATGAAGATAAACTTATAATCTCAGTTTTAGGGTATACACCTAAAAACGAAGATGTAGTTATCATTGACAGTGAAGCTTTGGGGGAGTATGATCCAGTTAAAGACAAAAAAGTGAATAAGAAAATAGTTAAAAGAGTTGTCGCAGTTGCTGGCCAAAAAGTTGATATTGATTTTGAAACAGGAAAAGTGTATGTAGATGATAAAGAACTACCAGAACAGCTCTATGAAGCAGAGGGTGTAGAGTTAAAACAGCATTATTTTGTAAATACACTAACAACTCAAAATTTTGGTGCATTTGAATATCCTATAACAGTACCAGAAGGATACATATATGTAATGGGTGATAACAGAAATAACTCAAAAGATAGTAAGCATTATGAACTAGGATATGTGCCAGAAACTGAAGTTATAGGTAAAGTTATGTTTAGAGTATATCCTTTTAATAAAATAGGAGTAATAAAATAATATGGAAGAAAAAGTTCAAGACAGAAAATCAAAATTTTTAGATGATTTGGTGGATATATTTGAATCTATAATTTATTGCATGTTAGTTATTATATTATTAAATGTATTTGTTTTTAAGCGTGCAGAGGTAGATGGTGCATCTATGGAGCCTACACTAATAAATAAAGATAGACTTATTTATGTTGATTTATTATATAGACCAGACAATGGTGATGTTATAATTATAGACAACGAAGCTTTACATGAACCTTTGGTAAAAAGGGTTATTGCTTTAAGTGGTCAGCAAATAGATATAAAAGATGGTTATGTGTATGTAGATGGTCAAAAACTTAATGAACAGGTAAAGGGTCAAGAAGAAGGAACTGAAAATCCAGATTACTACATAAGTGATTTTACAAAATCTCAAACCAGTCCATTTGTAGCACCTACATTTACAGAAGAGGAGTTCCCAGTTACTATACCAGAAGGTTATGTATTTGTAATGGGAGATAATAGACCTGTTTCAAATGATAGTAGAAGTGCTGAAGTAGGGTTAATCCCTAAAGGTGAAATACTAGGCAAAGTAGTTGTTGTATATTCACCTGTAAAACGAATAGGTATAGTTAAATAAAAGGAGAAATAATGACAGAAATAGCATCAATACAATGGTTTCCAGGGCATATGACAAAAACTCGTAGAATGATTAAAGAAAATCTTTCTTTGGTTGATGCAGTAGTTGAAATAATAGATGCAAGAATTCCTATGAGTAGTCGAAATCCTGAAATGACAAAAATGCTTGGAAATAAACCAAGAATGTTTTTGTTAAACAAAAGTGATATGGCAGATGAAAAAATCACTCAAAAATGGATAGAATATTTTAAAAATCAAAATATAACATCAATCCCTATAGACTGTAGAAATGGGAAAGGTACAAATTTATTTTTATCTGTTTTAAAACAGCAGGTTTTAAGTGATTTTATAAAAAACAAAATTCAAAAAGGCATGACAGGAAAACAAATAAGAATAATGATTGTTGGCATTCCAAATGTCGGAAAATCTTCGTTCATAAATAAAATGGCACGAACAAAAATTACAAAGGTAGAAGATAGACCAGGTGTTACACGACACAAACAATGGGTTAAATTAGGTGACGGAGTAGAGATGTTGGATATGCCAGGTGTTTTATGGCCAAAGTTTGATGATCAAAAAGTTGCACATAAGCTAGCTTTTACAGGAGCAATAAAAGACGATGTTGTAGACATAGAGGCATTATCTATGCTTTTACTTGACCTTTTGAAAGAAAATTATCAAAAAAATTTAATTGAAAGATATAAAATAGAAATATCAGAAGATGATAATGGTAAAAAACTTCTAGAAAAAATCTGTTTAAAAAGAGCGATGCTTTTACCTGGTGGAGTATTAAACACAGAGAGAGCAGCTATAACTGTTGTTGATGAGTTTAGAGCAGGTAAGCTTGGCAAAATTTCATTAGAAAGACCTTGATTATATGGAAGAAAAACAAAACAATTTATACACCTTTGATTTAGAATACAGAACTGAAAAATTAATTTTATGCGGTGTAGATGAGGCTGGAAGAGGACCTCTTGCCGGAAATGTTTATGCTGCTGCTGTAATTTTGGATGAAAAAAATATCATAGAAGGCATAAACGACAGTAAAAAAATATCTGAAAAAAAACGTGATGCTTTATATGAAGAAATAATAGAAAAATCAATATCTTATTCTATAGCTACCGCAAGTGTTGAGGAAATAGATAATTACAACATATTAAATGCGGCTATGCTAGCTATGAAAAGAGCCGTTGAGGGATTGGATTTGACTCCTACACTAGTTCTTATAGATGGAAACAAAAAGCCAGAGTTATCTGTAAACAGCATTTCAATTATAAAAGGTGATACTTTATCTGCAAGTATTGCAGCAGCGTCGATTTTGGCAAAAGTGGCGAGAGATAATTATATGAAAGAAGTGGCTAAAAAGTATCCTCAATATTTATTTGAAAAGCATAAGGGATATGCGACTAAACTGCACTATGAAATGCTTGATACTTATGGTCAAAGTGACGTACATCGAAATTCTTTTTTAAGGAAGTACTATAATGACAAGCAAGGAAATGGGTAATATAGGCGAAACTGCTGTTTGTAAATATTTAATTAAAAAAGGCTATAAAATAATTGAAAGAAATTTTAGTTATCGTGGTGGAGAAATTGATATAATTGCACAAGATAAAAATACCATAGTTTTTATTGAGGTAAAAGCAAGAAAAAGAGACTGCATGGTTTCTGGTGTTGAAGCTGTAAACAGGTCAAAAAAGAAGAAAATAATAAAAACAGCTGCATATTATAGTTACAAAAAGCCATTGAAATTACAACCTAGATTTGATATTGCAGAAGTTATACTAGAAGATGAAAAGGCTGTTGCCATAAAGTATTACGATGAAGCTTTCGATATGAGTGGTTTTGATATCATGTTTTCCATGGCTTAAATAAAAATTTTAACAAATCAAAAAGGGTGAGAGTATGTTTTATAAAAGTACAAGAAACAGTAATTTAAAAGTTGAAAGTGCGTTTGCAATTACACAAGGGATTTCAGAAGATGGTGGATTATTTGTACCGGCTGAAATACCAAAATTGACTCTTGATGAAATAAAATATATGTCAGAATTAAACTATTCATGTAGGGCTGCATATATATTCAAAAAATATCTTACAGATTTTACAGATGCTGAAATACAGTACTGTACTGACAATGCATATAGCACAAAAAGTTTTGAAACTGAAAGTATATTACAGTTGGCTCATTTGTTTGAAGGAACATATATGCTTGAGTTATGGCATGGTCCTACGTGTGCATTTAAAGATATGGCACTTCAAATATTGCCTTATTTTTTAACAGTTTCAGCTAAAAAATTAAAAATAGATAAAAAAATAATCATTTTGGTTGCTACATCTGGTGATACAGGAAAAGCTGCTTTAGAGGGATTTAAAGATGTAGATGGAACACAAATATTAGTATTTTATCCTGAAAACGGTGTAAGTTCAATGCAAAAGCGTCAAATGAAAACACAAGAAGGAGAAAATGTTGGCGTTTGTGCTATTGATGGAAATTTTGATGATTGTCAAAATGGAGTTAAAGAAATATTTACAGATGAAGCGGTAAAATCCTCATTAGAAAAAAACAACTTAATGTTTTCAAGTGCAAACTCTATAAATTGGGGCAGACTAGTTCCACAAATAGTTTACTATATATCCTCATATGTTACCTTAGTAGAAGATGAAGAAATCTCACTAGGTGAAAAAATAAACGTAGTAGTTCCTACTGGAAATTTCGGTAACATCTTAGCTGCTTACTATGCTAAAAAAATGGGATTACCATTAAACAAATTAATATGTGCATCCAACGTAAATAAAGTATTGACAGATTTTATTAATACAGGTATATATGATAGAAACAGAGATTTTTATGCTACAAATTCTCCTTCTATGGACATTTTAATTTCGAGTAACTTAGAAAGACTATTGTACTTGTTAACAGGTGAAAACGACCAAACAATTAAGCAATGGTTCTCTGATTTATCTACAAAAGGTAAGTATGAAATAACAGATGAAGTTAAATCAAAACTCAAAGAAGATTTTTATGCTGGATACTGTGACGACAACCAAACAAAAGCAACAATAAAGAAAATCTTTGAAAAATATTCATATACATGTGATACTCATACTGCAGTTGCGGTAAAAGTATCTGAGGATTATAAAAAAGAAACAAATGATACAACAAAAACAATTATTGCTTCTACAGCTAGCCCATATAAGTTTACAGAAAGTGTAATAGAAGCTATTGATATAAGCAAGAAAACAGAAGATGAATACGAAATGGTAAATGTTTTGAATTCAATTTCTAACATAAATATTCCAGAATCATTGGCAGAATTAAAAAATAAGCCTTTGCTTCATTCAGATTCAATCGAGAAAACAGAAATGAAAAACTATGTAATAAATACTTTTAATTTAAAATAAGTATTTAAGTACATTTTAAAATGGTGGTATGTAATGGCTTTATATGCTATTGGAGATTTACATTTGTCAATAGACCATCCTGAAAAAACAATGGATATTTATAAGGGATGGGAAAATTATATAAATATCTTGTTTGAAAATTGGAACAAGACAGTAAAAAAAGATGATACCGTAGTTATACTTGGCGATGTTTCATGGGCAGTAGGCCTAAAAGGTGCAAAAAATGATTTTGATTATATAAACTCTTTAAATGGAGAAAAGATAATTTTAAAAGGAAATCATGATTTTTGGTGGGCAACTAAAACCAAAATGGATGGGTTTATATCGGAAAATAATTATAATATGAAAATCTTACATAATAACCACTATGCATATGGCAAATATGGAATATGTGGAACAAGAGGTTGGGTAAGTATAAATGGTGAAAAAGAAGAAAGCAGTATTTTGAAAAGAGAAGTTCAAAGATTGGAAGTTTCTATAAAATCTGCTATTGAAAGTAACTTAGAACCAGTTGTATTTATGCATTATCCGCCTATTTATGGTTCAAATTACAATTACGATATTTTACAAGTTTTGTATGATTATAAAATCAAAAAATGTTTTTATGGTCATTTACATGGTTTGTCTTGTAGTTATGCCATTTGTGGTGAGCGAGATGGAATATATTTCGAATTAGTATCTAGTGACTTTATAAAATTTACACCAAAAAAAGTGTTGTAATTTATATAAAATAGAGAACAATTATTTGTCTATAGCAAAATATCATTATGTATGATATAATAATAGATATGTTTTTATTTAAAAATGGAGGAAAAGTAAAATGAGTTTAAAATCTTCAACTAACGTAGAAGTTAATACACACGAATTAATTCTTGAGGTAGATGCTGCATCTTTTGATGCTGCTATTGAAAAAGTATATCAAAAAGAAAAGAAAAATATAGCAATTCCAGGTTTCAGAAAAGGTAAAGTAAGTAGAAAAATGGCTGAAAACTATTTTGGCGAAAATGCTTTTTATGAAGAAGCTATAAATAGTCTTGTAGGTAGTGAGTTATATTCAGCTATCGAAGAAACAAAACTAGAGGTTGTTGCACAACCTTCTATTGAACTTGTTTCAGTAGACAAAGAAAATGGGGTTGTTTTAAAAGCAACATGCATTACAAAACCTGAAGTAAGCATAGAAAACTATAAAGGTGTAGCAGCACCGAAAGTAGTTAAAGAAATTACAGATGCTGAAGTAGATGAACAAATTGAAACTTTAAGAAAAAGAAATGCTCGCATAGTTCCTGTTGAAGACCGTCCAGCTGAAATGAATGACGAAGTTGTAATTGACTTTGAAGGATTTAAAGATGACGTAGCTTTTGAAGGTGGAAAAGGTGAAGATTTCCCACTTACATTGGGAAGCAAACAGTTTATACCAGGATTTGAAGAACAAATAGTTGGTCATTCTGTAGGTGAAGATTTTGAAATAAATGTTACATTCCCAGAAAGTTATGGTATGGAAGACCTTGCTGGCAAAGAGGCTGTATTCAAAATCAAAATCAAAGAAATTAAAGCACAAGAATTACCTGAGTTAGATGACGAATTTGTAAAAGATACATCTGAGTTTGACACTTTAGAAGAACTAAAAAATGACATAAAAACAAAAATGATTGAATCATCAGAAAATCAATCAAACATTGAGTTTGAAAATGCTGTTTTTGATAAAGTTATTAACTCACTTGAAGGTGTAATTCCACAGTGTATGTTTGATAGCAGAATAGATAGACTTATTCATGAGTTTGAAAATAAGTTAAGTCAAAGCAAGATGAGTTTAGATTTATACCTACAATACACAGGTATGGATATGGATGAATTTAGAGCTACATATAAAGAAAGAGCAGAAGGCGAAGTTAAACTAAGATTAGCTCTTGAAAAAATAGCTCAACTTGAAAATGTTGAAGTAACAGATGAAGAAGTTGAAGATGGAATTAAAGAACTTGCAGAAAACAACAAAATGGAAGTTGAGCAAGTTAAGAAAATTATAAACATTGAAGATTATAAGTTAGATCTTTTAGCTGGAAAAGCTGCTGAAATAATCAAAGAAAGTGCAGTTGTTGACAACACTTTAGTTGAAGAAGTAGTAGAAGCAGTAGCAGAAGAAGTTCAAGAATAGTAATAAAAATTAACATATACTCCTATTTCTTTTATAAGTGATAGGAGAATATGTGTTATCAAGGATAAAAATTAATATCAATATAGAAAAAGAAAGGAAGATATTTTTATGAGTTTAGTTCCAATGGTTGTTGAACAAACAAGTAGAGGCGAACGTTCGTATGATATATATTCAAGATTATTAAATGATCGTATAATAATGCTTTCAGAAGATGTAAATGATGTAACAGCTAGCTTAGTTGTAGCACAGTTATTATATTTAGAAGGCCAAGATCCAGAAAAAGATATAAACTTTTATATTAACAGTCCTGGAGGTTCAGTAACCGCAGGTATGGCGATATATGATACAATGCAGTACATAAAGTGTGATGTATCAACAATATGTATAGGACTTGCAGCTTCTATGGGTGCGTTTTTACTTTCTTCTGGTGCAAAAGGCAAGCGTTTTGCTTTACCAAATAGTGAAATAATGATACATCAGCCTTTGATTTCAGGTGGTGGAATTTCAGGTCAAGCTACAGATATAAAAATCAGAGCAGATCATATAATTAAAACCAGACATAAGCTAAATACGATTCTTGCATCAAATACCGAAAAAGAAATAAGTATTATTGAAAACGACACTGAGCGTGACAACTTTATGACTGCCTTCGAGGCAGCAGAATACGGATTAATTGACAAGGTTATAGATAAGAGATAGGTTGGTGTTTTATGCCTGATAGTGGATTTAAAAAATGTAGTTTTTGTGGAAAAGGTGAAAATAGGGTACAAAGCATGTTTTCTTCTGGTAGCACAAATATTTGTGATGAATGTGTAATGTACTGCTATGATATAATTGCCGGACCAATACAAAACGAAAAGACAAAAATAAAAAAAGAAAACAATGTTGAACTATCATTAAAGTTAAAAAAGCCAAAAGAAATAAAGAAAATTCTTGACGAATATGTTGTTGGTCAGGATAATGCAAAAAAGGCACTTGCAGTTTCTGTTTATAATCACTATAAGCGTATTTCTTCAATTGAAACAGATGAAGGTGTAGAAATTCAAAAAAGCAACATACTTCTTTTGGGACCAACAGGAGTTGGAAAAACTTTTTTAGCACAGACACTAGCAAGGGCTTTAGATGTTCCTTTTGCTATAGCAGATGCTACCACAATAACTGAAGCTGGATATGTAGGAGAAGATGTAGAAAATGTTCTGCTTAGACTTATTCAGGCTGCAGATTTTGATATAAAATCAGCTGAAAAAGGAATTATATACATAGACGAAATAGATAAAATTGCCAGAAAGTCTGAAAATACATCTATAACTAGAGATGTAAGTGGTGAAGGTGTTCAACAGGCTTTACTTAAAATAATAGAGGGTACAGTTTCAAACGTACCTCCTCAAGGCGGAAGAAAGCATCCAAACCAAGAGTTTATTCATATAGACACAAAAAATATATTATTTATTTGTGGTGGAGCGTTTGATGGTTTAGAAAAATCAATTTTAAACAGAACAAATGTTTCTTCTATGGGATTTGGTTCAGATGTTGTAGCAAGAAGTAAAGAAACTGAAAATATTTTTAGAAAAGTTATACCACAGGACTTAGTTAAATTTGGAATAGTTCCTGAATTGGTTGGAAGATTGCCTATCATAACTGTTTTAGATGAGTTAGATGAACAATCATTGGTAAAAATATTGACAGAACCAAGAAACGCTTTATTAAAGCAATATAAAAAATTATTTAAATATGATGATATAGATTTAGTAATTAACGATGATGCTTTAATAGAAATAGCCAAGAAGGCAATTGCACAAAAAACAGGTGCAAGGGGCTTAAGAGCTATAGTTGAGAAGATATTAATGAATACTATGTATGAAGCTCCATCTACTCATGTGACAAAAATTATAATTACAAAAGAATGTGTTACAAATGAAGCAGAACCGATAATGGAAACTTCAGCAAAAAAGGTATTGAAGACAAATAAAATAATTTAATATTTTAAAATAGGTGTATTTCTCTAAAATTAATACACCTATTTTTTTGAGGGGATATATTTATGTCAGCAGAATTATATTATTTTTCAGGAACAGGAAATACATTATATATTGCAAAAAGCATAGCTTCAAAGCTAGAGGATGCTAAATTAATTCCAATAAATAAGTTGGATGTAAATATAAACATTTCTAGTAAAGCTGAAGTAGTTGGTATTATTTACCCTACATATTTTGTAGATGCACCAGATGTAATTCATAAATTTCTAAATAAATTTAAACCTTTAAAAACATCATATGTTTTTTTGTATACAAACTATGGAGAAACGATGGGCAACGCTTTATATTATCCATATATGAGATTGAAAGCACATGGAATAGATGTGGATGCTTGTTTTCATGTACAGCTTCCTGACAATAGCATTATTTTCCCTACCAAACGTGAATTACAGGGTAAAATGATAGAAGAATCAAAAATTAAAATAGAAAAAGATGCTTTGTCTATTTCTGAAAGAGATATAACGCCGTCACCTTCTAAAAGTATACTTTATGCTCTTGTAATGCCTCCCATGAAAATTATTAGTAAGTCTATTTTAGGTATGAATAAAATAGTTATAGAAAAAGATAAGTGTATAAACTGTGGAATATGTGCTAAAGTTTGTAGTGCAGATAATATAAAAGAATCAAGTGATTTTCCTTTAGTCGATAATAAATGCAATATGTGTTTTGCCTGTATAAATTATTGTCCTAAAAAGGCTGTTAAGTTTAAAAAGATGAAACCTAAATACGAAGATTATCAGTATGTAAATCCGGATATATCTATAGAAGAGATTAAAGTAACTAGGAAACAAAGGGTTGATTATTAACTTAATTATAATTATTTAACATGCATTTTATTTTAGTTAAATTTATAAATAGAAAATCATGATATTTAAATGGTTATTATTCATCAATATGTATATTTTACTGAAGGTCTAGGGCGATTGGAAAATATGTCAACTTAAGAAAATTGCTGAGGCAATTTATGAGGCTCTGCCTCAAACTCCGCTTCTTTTTCTATCGCAAAAAGAAGCAACAAAGCTCCTAAAGCATAAGGGTTTCGCTTTCTGCGGAAAGCGACCAAGGGCGTTGCCCTTTGGATACCTACGATTTTTTGAAAAAAATCGAGTAAAACTTTAATTTTCCCTTAAGTTGATTACATTAGGCGACTGGAAATCCCGGTCGCCTCTGCAGAGTCGAAACTCCTACAAAATCGTAAACTTTACCTTTAGTGGCTGAATAGTAACATTTTAAGTTTAAATATCATGATTTTTTTATTAATTTGTTGACAAAAACTATACCTTTATGGTATACTAATATTACATCATATAGATGATTAAAAAATTAAATATAAATATCTTGGAGGTAAATTATGAAAAAGTTTGTTTGTTCAATTTGCGGTTATGTTCATGAAGGAGATTCAGCACCAGATGCATGTCCACAATGTAAAGCACCTGCTTCAAAGTTTAATGAAGCAAAAACAGAAGGTGGGCTGTCATGGGCTGACCAACACGTAGTTGGAGTAGCTAAGGGTGTGGATCAAGAAATTATAGATGGATTAAACCTAAACTTCATGGGAGAGTGTACAGAAGTTGGTATGTACCTAGCTATGGCAAGAGTAGCACATAGAGAAGGATATCCTGAAATAGGTTTATATTATGAAAAAGCTGCATGGGAAGAGGCAGAACATGCTGCAAAATTTGCAGAGTTACTAGGAGATGTTATAACAGATTCTACTAAGAAAAATTTAGAATTAAGAGTTATGGCTGAAAATGGTGCTTGTGAAGGCAAAAAGAAACTTGCAACATTGGCAAAAGAAAAAAATCTTGATGCTATACATGATACAGTTCATGAAATGGCAAAAGACGAAGCACGTCATGGTTGTGCTTTCCAAGGTCTTTTGAAAAGATATTTTGGTTAATATAAAAAATTATAACAATAAAAAAGGGGCTGTAAAAAAACACGGCTTTATAAAACAAAATCCCAAATTCATTTCATGAAAGTGGGATTTTGTTTATTTGTATGTAAAAATAGGAGCGTAATTATTTTTCGCCTAATAAAAACAGAAAAAATGGGTATAACAATCTAACGTGAAGAAAATTTATTTTTTTCACGTTAGATTAGACCTGTTCTAAAACCTCAATTCAAAGTTATAAATACCACAAATTAAAGAAGCCCGCAAGAGATGTTTACGTTGTTTATTACGATAGCGGTGTTGAAGAATTTTAAATCTTTTAATTCTCCTGTTA